>Ga0209427_10000607_pt1 | contig 38761 bp, 35 predicted proteins | sample DeeMarSWOR136_30_FD_187465 | JGI IMG/M metagenome (GOLD analysis project Ga0209427, IMG submission 187465) | Marine sediment microbial communities from White Oak River estuary, North Carolina - WOR-1-36_30 (SPAdes) (version 2) | ecosystem: Environmental > Aquatic > Marine > Intertidal zone >...
TTTTTTTTTATAATATAATCAAACTGCTGGCTGGAGAGGAATCCTCCTTAGCCCCGCTTCCTTTTCTAAACCTTGGCGCCTCGACAGCCAGCATTTCGTATTTTGCATTCACATATCTCCAGGACATCTTACGTCATCTCATATTCAGATAGAGAGATCCAAGATTTTGGTTGCGGTTTAAATTTTTTTGTTTTTCTAATTCTTTTTCTTCTCGTCTGGTTTTTGAGGCTTTATTATATTTTTGGTCCGTTCTTTAATGTGTTCTTCGTGGTCGAGATGAGCGATGCCTTCCTTCAGCCATTTGGGTGCTGGTTTTCCCATCAGATGGTGGTCAAAGAATTCTCGCATTCTTACTGTGTAGTCCTTTTGGTTGGCAGGTTTACGAAGACCATGATTTTCGCCCTTGTACTGAAGCATTACCACAGGTTTCTCTAGACGCCTCAGCGTGTTGAAGTATTCGATACCTTGGTTCCAGTCCACAGCACCGTCTTTGTCATTATGAAGGAGCAGGAGAGGAGTTTTGACCCTTTGTGCATAATACACAGGAGAATTTTTGGTATAGGCCTCTATGTTTTCCCAGTAACCTCCTTTGAAGCGCCCCTGGCTGCTCTCGAAGATAGGCTGATTGGCAGATCCCGAATTCCAGTAGATCGAACTGTACATGCTGATCATATTGGTCAAAGGAGCCCCAGCGACTGCCGCACGGAAAGCATCGGTCTGGGTGATCAAGAAAGCAGTCTGATACCCTCCCCAAGAGTGCCCATGGATGCCAACTCTGTCTTGATCCACAACTCCAGTTGCTATAGCTGCCTCTAGAGCAGGAAGCACACACCACACAGATGACATGCCAGGATCATTGATTTTGTAAACAATATCGGGCATCAACACTGCATATCCTCGGCTGGTGTATACGGATTTATTGAATCCTCGTGCTGAAGGGGTGTAATAACGATTGAGCCATTGAGAAAGTTTTTCATAGATATAAATGATGGTGGGATACTTTTTGCCTTTCTCATAGTTTGCCGGAAGAAAGAGAGCAGCTTGCAGCTTGTTTCCCTTTTCACTCTCGTAATCAAGCAGCATGGTTCCGTCAGACCAATAAAAGTCTTTCTGTTGGGGATTGGCTTCGGTGAGCCGCTGGGCTTTTTGGAGTGAAGGAACTGTCACATAGTAATCGGGAAAGTCTTTATGTGTCTGTCTCGAATAGAGGAATACATCTGCCTTTTTGGCCTTGGTCAGCGAGAATACAGCGTCATCCCAAAGCAACATTTTAGCGCCTGGCTTTCCTTTATCCACTCGAGCAACGCCCCCTTTTTTCGTCCATTCTCCATAGGTGCTGATGTAAAGGGATTTGTCCAAATCTATGCCTTTCTCTTCCGGGTCCAGACGGAAGCGCCTCTGGTATCGGATCCCCTCCTCTTTTCCGTTTAAGGTCAAATTTGTGCCTTGACCGCCATGGACAGGAACATTCCACACATCCCAGTTGTCGTAGAGGAGGACAGATACCCCATCTTTGACCCACCCAAAGTAATAGGGGTAGATCGGAGGATCGACGATGTTGACGTCGCTCTCTTCATTGATGAAGGATGTTGGGATATCTTTGGTGATGTTGTATGTTTTCCCTGTCGCCATCTCATAGGTGTGGTAGTTTCCATCAGCGTAATACAGAAAATGAGTCCCATCGGGTGATGGGCCAAAGTACCAGCGGCATTTCTTGAGAGCGAGCTTTTTTTCTCCGGTTTTAAGGTCAAACACGTAGATGTCCTGATACCGCCTGCCTTCCAGATTACCCATCAATTCGTATTCTTGGTTATCGAGTCCGATGGCCCAGCGGTGCTTAGGAGCGGCTGTGACCTGCCTGACTTCATCAGTGGCAAGTCTAAGAAATTTTTTTTCATCCACATGGTAGACACAAAGATAACTGAAATTTTTGTCTCTGGGCTTTTGAACCTGCTGCATGGATTGAAGACGCTTGTCCAGCCAATGCCATATGACCAGGTCGGGGAGGTCTTCCTTATCTATTTCTGGCTCCTTTTTAGGTCTGTCTTTAGGAGGTTCATCTTTTTCCTTCTCTACTTCTTTATCTCTATCTTTATCTTCCTTTTCTGTCTCTTCTTCTTTCTTTTCCTTCACCTCTTTCTTCTTCACCTCATGGATGCCGAACAGAATTCCTGATAAGTCTTCTGTCCAGAGAGGCCGTCTGTTGGGGCTTATGGTCATGCCCTCAGGAAAATCCTTATCGGCTTTCGGTTCATAGGTGACTTTGGAAGGGGGGTCGGCCGAAAATCGAGTGAATCCAACCAGGCTGTACAGCTTGTCCTCGTAATCGTCATCATCTTTTCCCTTCAAAACAGCTAGCCCATCGCCTTCCTCTGTCCAGGTTAAGCTCTTGTAGACAGCCTTATCACTATCGAGTGGCAGGATGACTCCTGTTTTCATGTTTCTCGCTTGTACGCCGTTTCCACTTTTTTCCTGGGCGTCTACGATCCAGGCCAGCCAGCTGCCTTTTTTGTCAAAGGCGAACTCAGCAACGTTCCCTATGTTCAGCTCGTTTCCTGTAGCAAGCTCGCGGATGATCAAGTCTGCCCCACGCCATTTATCCTCATCCTCATTCTCAACTGTTGGCATGCTTTTACTTTCAGGGGGATATTTATGCAGGGCAATCCATGTAGAGGCTTCCCCGGAGAACGCGAACCTGTTGATCTTTTCAAACTCCACTTTTTCCCCAGATGCCAGACTCACCAGTGTCACTTTGTTAGTGGCTTTTTTCTTTTGCTTCTTCAGTTTTTTCGCTTCCTCTTTTTGAGGATAGAGGGTGAAAGCCACCCATAGAGAATCATCTGAAAACAAAATATCCTGGGAAAAACCTTGGACTTCACCGGCAGAAAATGTGTATTCCTTATCTGTTTTTGTGTTCCTGATGATGACTTCGCCATCTCCTTCCTGAGGAGAGAGCCGGTAAGCGAACCACTCGCCATTGTTGGAAAGCAAGGGCGAGCGGATGCTCTTCCATGTCAGAATATCTTGAATATCCTCGAGTGGGCGAGGCTTTTTTGGTGCTTTTTCCTCATCCTGAGCAGAGTAACTCGGGAGGGCAAGAATAAGCCATAGAAAAATCAAAAGTGCGTTTCTTGCTTTTTTCATCCTGGTCTCCTTCCTTTTTTTGTGGGCTTTTTCATGCAAATCCCACGGGGGGCGCTTCCAATCGATTTATCCTCATGAGAAAGAGGAGAAATCATAAAGATAATATAATATCAAAGGCTGGAGCTAAAATACATATTATTGGATAATCACTTTGTTCGTTTCATGTGTTTTACCGCTGGGAAAGACGTATCCAATGACATTGATACCAATCCAATATTTGGCTTTCTTGGTTCTAAGTCACTGCTTGATAGGTGTATCTAGAGTTGAGATTTTGGATAAGAGATTGGGGAGGAGGTGTGTTCGAGTAATCCAGTTCAGAGCCCAACAGGCTGTGAGGGATCAGGAATACGAATAGCAAAAGAATCGCAGCAGCCAGGACCCACCCTCGAGCGGGTCTTCCTTTCCGGCCTGCGATGAGAGCAATAATCCATCCTACAAAAGCAATAAGGGTCTTGTTATCCGTAAGATCGTATCCTAAAGGAAATCCAGTCCAAAGGCTGCCAAAAGCCATTTTCTGAACTGCGGGTCCAAGAATAAATCCTCCGACAAACAGAAGCCCTGTTGTCCAGAGTGCGAGCTTCCGTGGATTGCTGCGAGGCCTGAGCGCTTCGAGACCCGCTCTGGCAGAGAACAGCATGGCCAGGAACATCACGATCACATGAGGGATGAGGATCCAGATGGGGACATGGCCCTTGAAGCGGATGATCACTGGATTCAAACCAGTAAGGGATATCTTTTGTCCTTCATATGAGAGAAAGATCCTGTACTCCAGTTTTCCTGCTGGAGGCTGATAGGGGAGTGCCCCTACAACAGAATCTCCTTGCCTTTCCATGGAAATCTCGGACCAGGAGTCAGCTGTCTTGTGTCTCTTGTACAGCAAGGTTCCCTCAATATCTGGATTCTGTATTTGAACCTGGACCAAGCAGTCCTCTCCAGTCTCATGAGTTCGCGGCAATTCGTAGTCGATATCCGTATCTCCGATCGTTGTATTCCCACTGATTGGATAGGTAGGGCCTGTCAGCCTCTGATACACGGCTGTTGAGGCAGTGATGAGGAAGGCCAGAACCCATAACGCAATTTTCTTCATCTATGTCTCCCTTAATCAAACAGTTTTTTCCAAATTCCTACTCTTTTTATAGAATTTATAACAAATTGAATTTTAGTTCAACTGAATTTTTAAAGATCACCGGTCTTGCTTTGGCATTCAGGGCTAGAAGAAGACATTCTATCAGATTATGGAGTGCAAGGCGCAGTTACGCAACAGTTGAGAAGAGCGGAAAGGGAAAAATTTTATAAATCTCGAGAGGGCGAGAAAGGACAAGATAAGTTAGGGATGAATGGTTTGGTGGATGAAAGATTTGTAAGAGGAGGAATGCAGGGTGGGCCCTAGTGGTTCAAAATGGATGAATCCTGAGTCATTCTTCTCAGCTTGCTTCATCCTGCGTCTGCTTCTTTTGTCGAGCTCCGTTTCTTTTCTTCTTCGTTCTCATTGCTTCCCCCTCCGATGTTCACAGAGCTATCGTCGGATTTTACCTCAACCTTGATTCCCAAAAGCTTAGCTGTAGATTCATAGATCTGCTGGAACGATTTTTTAGATTCCTGGAGCTTGGCTAAGGTTTCTCTTGTCTTCTGGATTTCCTTTTCCATCTCTTCATCAATCGAATCGTATTGAGCTTTTGCTTCGGCCATAGTTTTTCTGTAAAGTTCTTCTTGTTCCTTCGTTAGGGCCATCATATTCTCCTTATTGGAGTCTTCTTGTGTCATGTTAGTGTTATTGATTTCGATCGTCAATCACCCCTAGAGGGGATTCAAGCGGTGAATTTCCTGTGATTTAAGGAGGAATTAATTCGATGGCTGAGGTTATGGAGAAAAGGAAAATATAGATAGTACTTGGATTTTAAACTTTCTTTTTCTCAATTAGCTAGAGACTGATCGATGACAAAAGGAAGCGGGACAGTAATTTCGTCTATCGGGTGTAAGGAGTTTTGGCAAAGAGCCCTTTTCAGGGCTGTGAATCCACAGCCTTTGAGGACCATTTCCAGGGTTCCATGCTCAAAACAGTGAGCCAAAAACAGTTGAAGAGTCTCCTTTAAGTTATGCACAGCCCCTTGCTGGGTCTCGCTATAGGCCCATACGTCCAGGAGAGGACAGGAAGCCAGGTAATACCTTTTTTCCTTTTTTACATCAATCGGAAAAGAGATGGTAAATGTGACTGTTGCTTTCATCTATCTCACCTTTTTCATGTATTTCATTTTTTATCTTCCATATATACATACGAATCAAGGGGCATTTTTGTTGCTAATGAATGAAAAAATATCTTAAGAAAGATAGAAAATCTTCAATGGCGCAGGGATAGGCCTGTTAAGCACTTGAATTAATCGGTGTTGTATTTGACTTTCATTTTAGCTTCGATCAGTTCGTGATGTTTTAATCGGAGAAGCTTAGCGACCTTATGGACAAAATGATCCTCATACCTGTCTAGTTTTTTATCGGCATAGATGACCTTCCAGACAGCCTCAACGATTTTTATCTTATCCTCTTTGGTGTAGGTGTTGTTAATCAAGTCAGTGAACTGCCAGAGATCGATGCTTTCCTCCCTTTTTTGACTTGCTATCTTAATCAGCTCTTCAACAGCTTCAGGCGACAAGTCAAACTTTCTCTTAAGGAGTGCCGCTACAGTTGTCTTTTCGATGCTGCTGAATTCGTCATCCGATTTTGCCACCTCAAGAAGGATGATGCACGTCGCTATTTGAATCCGTTCCAATTCATCCTGCGGTCGAGAATCTGGGACAGACTCAGGTGCCTTTAGCAATTTTTTTTTCAAGTTGAACATCACAAATTCTAACCTCTTGAATGCACTGCTTTGTATTATAAATGTATAAAGCTTCTTGTCGGAAAAAAAAGAATAGCAAGTTCTGTGAACAGAGTCAATTTGCACCTTTTAGAGAGATTGAATTTCACCTAAATGGATGCCCTAGAATCTAAACATTCGTTTCAAATCGATTTTGTGGTAGAATAATAGTGAACTGAGAAGGATATTCTTTTTCAGTGGAAAAAAATGTGGAGGTTGAGTTGTTGAAAAAACCAAAGGGTTTCACCCTCATAGAATTGCTCGTCGTTGTGGCAATCATAGGTATCATTGCCACGGTCCTGGTATCCTATGGCCCCCAATATATTCAGAACGCGAAACAGAAAGGCACGATGAAGGACATAGGTGCCCTTGCGACGGCTTGTGCCAATTATACCGCAATCAATGGGGAGGCTCCTGCATCAGGAATTCAAGAAGGCATCATCACACCGGGCAATGCCTTTGTCGTGGCCGTAGCTCCTGAACACATGCCTATTTGTCCGATCAGAGACAAGTGGGGTAATCCATTGATGGTATACACTGGAGTGAAAACGGCCCAATTTGGAGGTTTTACTCCTGAGATGGTAGGGAAGGAGGATTTCATAATCGTTTCCTTTGGACGAGATGGAGTGGAAGAAGGATTCATTTATGACCCTCATGATCCAGAACACGGAGCATTCGAGATCGCTACCATGGCTGATTACGGAAAGGATTTGGTCAATTGGAATGCCAACTGGATTCGCAGCCCTCTTATTAAATAGAAAAACCATTTTTTTCACCTATACTGATCCTGTGTTTTCGTCACGCATCATTTCAAAAATTGAGGTCTGAAATTAAAAGCGGGTTTTTTGGCGGCTCTGTATTCGTAGAAACGATGGTTGTCCTGACAATCTTCGTTATCATTTTCTGCCTGCTTGTTCCTAATATCATTGTAAAAGTACAAAAAGATAAGTCGAAGGGAACTTTACAGGATATTGATCTCATAGCCAAAGCCTGTCTCGAATATATCGATGAACAGGGAGAGGCGCCGGCGTCAGGAATTCAAGGTGGCCCTCTCGAGTTGGACAGTGTATTCACCAGGATCCTTGAAGAAAAACTTCTGACGATTTGCCCGATTAAAGACCGCTGGGGGAATCCAATCTTTGTGTATTCTGGCTCGGCAGCAGCAAACTTTAACGGTTTCGCTGAAGCTCTCGTTGGGGGTGAGGACTTTGTTATTGTATCATATGGACGTGATGGCAAAGCCGAAGGATTTAAGTATGATCCCGCTCACCCCCAATCAGGTTGGTTTGAGCTGGACTCTATGGATGATTTCAAGAGAGATTATATCAATTGGACTGGGAACTGGATTCGCAGGCCTAAGCCTCAGTAGGTTAATTGGATTCTAAGGCATCCTAAATAGCCTTAATCAAGACAAATGCATAAGACTCATAGAGAATGAGTACAAAGTAAATAGAAAAGATAAGATAGATGAGCTGATGAGTTTTTACCACGCCAAAAAGTCTGAAATTTTTATGGATTAGAAGGAACATTATGCAGAAAGCCGTAAACAGGAACCTGATGACAAGTGTGAGAATCAGATTTTTTTTCATGAAAAAGAGCATGAACAGATTGGTCTCAGACCCGCCGGATTGAAGAATATTTAGGGTGAAAAACGCATCTAAGATACAGAAGATCACGATTGAACTCGTTACAACCAGGAGATTCTTTTCGTATCTATCCACATAGTAATTCGCGAGTTCGTCGGACCGACGCGCTTTTTTTCGGCGACCGGTTAAAGTGTAACAGCTTAAAGGAGGAGTTGGTCTTTTTCTTCGGTCTTTGACCTGGCGTTTATCCATCCTCTTTTTTCCTGGCGTCCTCAAACTCTAGGACCGGAGATCAACAATCTTACCAAAATCATAAGGATACTCCCCCTTCTCAGGCCGGTAAACCTTTGGTTTCTTCAGTAATATGAACGGCACAGCCAGTGCTGTCACTGCAGCCCCGATAGCAAAAATTCCAAGGATGCCACGATTTACACTAACCCTACCATAGGCAGCATCTGCTATGAAAAATAGAATACAGCCTACAAAAAAGATAATATAAAAAGTCTGTTTGATTTGGTATAGAGTTCCCTGCGTGAATTGTATTTTTTCGAACCGGGGCTCGAGTTTGTTATAGAGCGCCATCACGAAGTGACTGAAGTCAATGAGTTGATCTTTGACCTCAGCATCTCCTATGGAAGTCGTCACGCTCGCAATCACAATTTTCCCTTTTTTCTTTGATTTTATCTCCAACCTGTAGGATCTTTCCATATTCGCAGTGAAGGTTCCTACTAAATAAGATCCCATATTCACTGAGTCAATCTCATCATAACCAATCCGCATTTTTACACCTTTTTTCGAGCTTTTAACCACACCATAATCATCAAGACTGTACGTGTATTCTCTTTGAAATGGGAAAGGCCGAACCTTATAAGTGATGAAGTCAGCCTTCGCTTCGAATGTCTCTGCTGACCGTTTTAGCTCCTCTCTAAGTATCTTTTTTGCTTTAGATCTTTTGGATAGGTTTACTACAAAAATAATTAGGATGGCAAAAAAGAATATTACCCTTAAAGCGTAATCCATCTCTCCCCCTCCATGATAAACATATCTTTTCACAATATAACCCTAACGAAGTGCTAAATCAATACTGCACGGGCTCTATGACGAAAAGTGTGACGGGACAGGTGGAAAAACTTGCTGGAAGACAGACAATTTTCTGTGATTTCTTATAGACTTTCCTCTTTTTTTAGGGAGAATGCTTTTTGTCTTCTGTTCATAAGTCGATTATAGAGATGCATTGATGGACCAGATAGCACGTTCAGAGAAAAATAAATAAGAAGCAAAATATCCGGATAGATGACTATTGAGATAAGAAGGAAGGCAAGAAGAAAAGCCGTTAGAATGTCGATTCGATAACGAAAATTGAAATTTAAAAAATTCCTGTATTTTATATTGCTGAGCATGAAAAAAGAAAGAGCGATAACAATAAAAGTAAGGACAAATGTGTGCAGTTTAGCACTCAAAGGTTCCGGATGGTTTAAAACGATTGCAGCAATTAATAAGGAAGCCGAAGGAGTTGTCAGCCCTTTGTAAAATCTCCTGTCGGGCTTTTGCCTTTGGAGAGTATTGTAATGGGCCAGGCGGAGGATCGCCGCGATGAAAAAAATGAGGCTAAATAAGAAGCTTGAGCCAGAGGAGTCAACATGTCTGAAACCCCAGAGATAAAGGAGAATCGTAGGAACTGCACCAAAGGAAAAACAATCGGCAAGTGAATCGAGGTAAATGCCAAAATCTGACTGTGTCCTTGTTGCTCGAGCAATGATCCCATCAAAGCCATCGATGATAGCGGCCATGATTATCCAGAAAGCTGCCCTGGAGTAGTTTCCATCAAAAGCTGCTAAAACGCTAAGAAATCCAAAAGAGACATTAATAAGAGTCAATATATTCGGCAGCAAATAGATTTCTCCAAGCTTTTTATTTGCTTTCATTCTTCACCTCACCAATTTTTGTTTCACCTGCTCTGACTTTTTGGTTCAGTTGGATTTCTAATCGCACATCTTCTCCAAGAAATACATCGACCCTGGATCCAAAATACATCAGGCCCAATTTTTGTCCCTCTGCGACTCTTTCATTTTTTTTAACGAAGCACTTGATCCTACGTGCCGCAAATCCTACGATTTGCTTGATAAGGAGGTTTGTCTTATCCCCCGTTATGAATATGGAATTCGATTCGTTTTTCAGACTAGCTTCATCTTTGTAGGCACGAAAAAATTTTCCTGGAGTGTATTCGATCTTTTCAACGACACCAGCTATGGGAGTTCGAGTGATATGGACATCAAAGATAGACAAAAAAATGCTTATGATTTTCACAGATGAAGGAAACGAAGGATGAGATTCAATATCCTGAATTTTTATAACCTTCCCATCTGCAGGGGCAAGAATTGAACTCTCATCTTGTGGGACATTGCGTTTAGGATCACGGAAGAAAAGGCAAAAAATCGAAGCTAAGATAAGACAAAATCCAAATAAGTACCATGCGCCAAATGCCAAGAAAAGAATGCCCAGTCCAAGAAAAGGAATAACAAAGATCAAACCTTCTTTTGCAACTCTCATACCTTAATCCCCAAACGATATGGACCTTTCTTCTCTAAATGACGAAGTCAGTTAATTTTATAATTAAAATCAAATTTTGTCTAATTGTATAAAAAAAGATTTCCTGAATTGATCTCGATCCTTAGTTTACTATAAAATCCAGCATGATAAAGTTGAAGAATAATAAAAAATATCCCTCGATAGTAAGAGAAATTTTTAATTATGGGTGATTTTCTTTTCCGTTTATGACAAAAGAGTAATTCTGATGGTCATCCTCCTAGGTTTCTTGATAGGATTTTTAGCAGCCATTCCGCTGGGTCCGCTTAACATTTTTGCTATTTCGGAGTCGATCAAGCACGGTTTTTCAAGAGGATTCTGGGTAGGATTGACTGCTTCTTTTCTTGATATCGTTTATTGTTTTTTCGCAGTTATTGGCGTTTCTCTTGCCACCCAACCGATAGATGAATTGATTCCCTATTTGAAGGTTCTCGGCTCATTGCTGCTTATCGCAATTAGCGTGCGGCTCATCAAGCAGTCTAGAAATTTTGAGAGAGAAAGCCTTCGCAAAAGCCATCAGAAAGCTTATTCTTCTCCTATCATGCTTGCCCTTTTTCTGTATGTTTCTAATCCGACAATTTATACTTTTTGGCTGGCAGTTGCGGGTATCGTCGCAGCCCATCAAGGGATGATTCACGTCGGCAGGCAGCCTGCTCTGTTTGCTCTGGGCTGTGGCTGTGGAAGCGCAGCTTGGTATTTCATGCTCATAAAGTATACGTCAAGGTTCCGGGAGGTTTTTAAACCCAGGATATTCAGGATGATTGTTGTGGGATTATCGATTGCCCTGATTGGTTTTGCAATCTTCAGCCTGGGGACGCTTTTTATCGGCTAGATAAATCCCGCTCCATCCTTCTCGATTTCCTCTATAGAGAGGAATGCCTTTCTTATCTGTTTCACAGCTCTCATTCCACGATTGACTATGTCTTTTTTGATGTGATACTCTTATCCAAAATATTAGAAGTAGGAGACCAGTTGAGAAGGGAGTTCATTCATCGTCCATGTCAAAAAACAATCCCTAGATTTTGTCTTTGTATTTTTTTATGTTTCTTAATTTTCGTCTCAAATACAAGCGGAGCTTCAATTGAAGAAATTTTTAAAGATCAAGAGTTGGATGAACAGACAAAAAAAGAGGAAAAGAAACAAGATCATCTGCTTCCTGCAATTTTGATAACAGGAGGGATTGTTGGGGCAATACTCTCTCTTGGTGCTGTTTGGTGGTGGGATAGATCAGGTTTTACAGGGAAGTGGAAATGGAAGAACGAAGGCTTTTTTGGCAAGAATACCTATGCTGGCGGCGCAGACAAATTTGGTCACTTCTATGCCACTTATGTGGAATATCGGACAATGGTAAGCCTGTACGAGCTTATTGGTATGAATCATGATAATGCCTTATTATTATCGGCTCTGGCCATATTTTTGCTGAGCACAGGTGTTGAACTGGTTGACGCTTTTACGCCTTACGGTTTCGCTTACGAAGATGTTATTTTCAATACTCTTGGTCTGGGATTAGGCTATCTTTGCGAAAAATATCCAAAGGTCGACTCGTTAATTGGCTTTCGCCTGAACTATATTCCTAGCAGTAGATATTTGGAAATGGAAAAGGGAACAGATTTTGTGAAAAAATATATTAGCTTAATTAATGATTACAATGGAATGACATTCTTTCTGGATGTAAAATTTGCCGGGATGGGGGAAAGAATTTCGAATACAGCGCTAAAGTATTTCCTCTTTGGTCTTAATTATAATACTATCGACTATTCACCAAGCGGTGACAATAAACAGCGCAACCTAGGATTTCATATTGGACTTAATGTTCCCGTTATTTTAAAGAGTATTTTTAATGAAAATAATCGGGCCGTTAAAATATCCTGCACGTTCACTAAATACTATGCACTTCCTTTCACAAATTTGTTATTTCAGTATAATTTTGATAATAAAAAGACAAAGCTAAATTTTGGCATAGCTGGAAGAATACAAATTGCTTTCTAAAGAGGCTCCTTTCTTGCATCATCTGGTCATCTGTTACCCATCCTTTGGAGACACCATGTGGACAAAACAACTTAAAATGTCTCAGTTTAATTGATTCAGGTGATAATTGCCGGCATGATCTCAAGTGTTATGGGGAGATTTCACAGCAGGATGCGCTGGCAGCGGTTGATTCAATCATTTGGTGATTCAGTCTCTTTAAGATAAAGAAATAAGAGAGGAAGAAGAGAGAGATACATATATCCCATAAGGTGTGGATTAAACATTAAAAAAACCAGATAGGCAAAAGTAAGATAAGCCAGTAATTGTTTTTTATCCTTCAGAAAGAAACAGGCATGAGCTGTGATTATGATTATCAGGATGGCCTGCAATGGCTGTAATAATTCTCCCAGTTGAAACATTCCGAAAAGGGAAGAAAAGTTAAAGGCTGTTCTGAGCGCAGAAGGAGTTGCAAACTTCACATCTCTTTGAAACCAGTCAAAAACACCGTATTTAAAAAGTGTAGGGGAGCTTGCAAAAAAAGGGAGGACTGTAATTGCGAGTACGGCTGAGGTGACTAATGCAAGTGTGATAGTTTTTTTAAAACCATACTTTTTCAGCAGATAAACAAGTAAGACTGGAATTAAAATCAGCATAGTTTGTCTGGCTGAAACAGACAGGCCAAAAAGGACTGCCGCCGGCCAGGTTTTATCTTTGATTAAAAAAACCAGAAAAAGCGCAAAGATGAAGAGAAAGAAATAAGTATAAACCTCGTGCCGGTACAGAATATAAGGATTCAGCAAAAAGAGTGTGGATAAGAAAATCAATCTTTTTCTAAAATCAATTTTCCTGCAGGCCTGTTCAAACAAGAATGCTGTAAGTATGAGGGCCAAAATACTCAATATTCTAAGATCAAGACCTGAAAACACCAGCGGAAGATAGGGAATCCAGATCATCGGGAGATAGGCAAGTGGAAGCTGGTAAAGCTCCTGACCGTTAAAAAGGGTGTAGATCTGGTATGGGCTCTTTCCATTCAAAAAGGAGAGACCGGCTTCTTTAATCACTGGGAGCATGTCGCTTCTTTGTGCCACAATCGGAAAGGAAACAAGTGTGACGATCCAAAAACATAAAAAAATTGTCAATAGCGCAACCATCACCAGCTTGTTATTCCCTTTGAATAGTCCCCATAGAATAATCAGGGAAAATAGAAAAGTGAGGCCGATATAGAGATAAATATTGTTCGGCATTTTGTATCCGGCAAAGGCATAATACTTCTGCTGGAAAAAGAAGATAAACCAGGACAGACAGGTTAAAAACAGGATCAGGCCGCCGCAGAATAAATCGTTTATCTTTATTTGAATCCTAACCTTCTTAAAACCTAACAACAGGATAAATGATACTATTAGAAAAAAGAGCAGTGAGGTGGCCAGTTTGAACCAGGCATTGTCAAGTCCTATAATTTTGGATTCGGCCGCACGGTAGAGCAAGAGAAATGGGACTGATAGAAGCAGGAAATCCATAAGGGTCAATCTACTGTTCATAGATCATCACACCCTAAAAAAACAATATAATTGGCTCGGTGAGACTCCAGATTATCTCTCCGGGACCATCAGCTCAGCATTGTCAATCCACACTGCAAAGTAGGGATAAACTCCATTCTTCTCCTTCATGTAAAGTAAAAATGGCTTGTCAAAGATTAAAAATTTTGGTCGGGGTGAGATTGGCTTCCCTCTTATCCTTGCTTCCGACTTCAGCAGGGCTCCCTTTTCATCCAGCCTAAACCGGATGTTTTGCAAGGCCTCATTGATAAAATAATCTTCAAAATCTCTGGCCATGAAAAATTTTCCAATGAGTTCATCATAGGAGTGGGTAATGTCAAAATTGAATTTCGGGATTTGCAGTGTATCTCTGTTACGCATCTCATCAGGTTCTGCTTCATCAATGCGTTTCTCTACAGCTTGTATCGTCTTCAAGAGTGTGCTGGCAGGCGTTATCTTTGCCAGGATAATTTCATCCTCGAATGATTCAGATGTAAGTATGATAATAAAGTCATCGTCATCCCTATAGTCAATGACTGAAACCTGTTTGGCAATATTTTCGTGCTCTTCACTCCTTAAAAACCTCCTGATACCAAAGGCCCTAACATGACTTATTTGACCATTGGATTCAAATTCAATAGGTGATTCAAGGGACTCAAACACATACTTGAATTTGAGATTCTTATAAAGATAAGCATACACCATGATATCTTCTGGGCTAAGCTTCTCAAGAACTTGAGGTGCCTGATTCCCGAATTTCTCTTTCAATGCACTGTTTATTTTCTCAATAATCCTGTCTTTTCCAAAACCTGCCATTGCCACGTAGTCTTTTTCAGATACATCCTCTTTTGAAGAAAGAGCTTTGTTAAGATGGGCAACGCAAGGCGGCTCATCCTTGAGTAGAATATCTTCTTTGATCATGTTATCCTTGAGTTCGTTCCATGCCAGTTGAAATGCCAGACAATATAATATATTTTTGTCTCCGTTGACCTCAATTTCCATGTGGGGAGTAATAATTGTCTGTTCCAACTCCTTTGAATCTGCTTTAAGTATGGTTTCACTCTCCTGTTGTGCTTTCAATACGCAGCTCATTAGCATGAAGATACACAAGGGAAAATACAGCGCTTTTTTTATCAAGGTGTTCATGGATTACTCCTTCTTTCAAAACACATCAGGCGAATAGATAAAAGCAAGAGGCCGAGAGATATTTTTTTCGATAATACGGTCTGGACCGGGTTTCATTTCAACATCTCCTTTTGGCCATGTTGATTAACACTTCCTGCTTTGCTTGCTCATCATACTCAGGTCCTGCTAGTTGTGCTTGAAGCCACTCGAGGTCAAATTCTTGGGTGATTCGCACATTGAAATAAAGAAGATCATCATCGAAGACATACCGATGAGACCTATATGTTATGGTCCCTTCAAGCACCTTAATTATCATGTCTCGAGCAATCATGAGTCGATCCTCTAAACTCGTTTTAATCTTTTTCCCTAGCCGTAGATTCCGGTGGGGATTCAGAGGATCTACACTAAGCTCTCGCAGTTTTTTATCTACAAGCTGCTTATAATATTCCTTGTTTTTTCCCTCCTGTTTAGTCTGGAGCAAGGCATCCGCTATCGCTTTTATACGCAAACTAGCAAAGCTCTCCAGTCCTCTCCAAGGAGGCAACGGTTCTTCAGCCACTGATACACCTGGGAATTTCCCTTCTGTCATTTCTGGAAAATCATTCATAAAATGATCAGAGTGAATCTTTTGGTATGTTCTTAAAGCTTTTAAGACTTTCTCTGTTGCTCCTGTTCCAGTTGTGTAAATAACGATATTGTCTGTCCGGTTGCTGAGAGCAGGTGGATTTGCGATTTTAGCCATCTCCACACCGGGAAATCTTTCGGGCTGGTCTAGGATATCTCGGACAAGAAACTTAAAGATATCAAGGGCAAAATCGGCCCGGGCACAGATGAAAATCCGTTCCCTTATTTCAATAGGCTTCCAGTTTGCCCGTTCAAATCGATTAAACCAATCTCTTTCTTTGTCATCCATAGTTTCCCTCATGAAATCCTGGGATGACGTTATCATACGAGAAATGAGGGAGTCAATAAGAAAATCTTAGGTCTCTGCAATTCTCTTGAACTCTTTCATTCAATATAGTAATTATTAGATTATTCTGATTCAGAGGTCAAATTATGTATGATGACAAAATAAGAAAAGCTATATCTAATATTTATCAAGATCTGGACAAGATAGAGGGCAATCTTCGTTTCATCCTCGATAAGGTGCCCTCCCTGGATCTGGATGATGAGACTTCCTCAAAAATAAAATCTGTTTGTAATAATTTTTATTGGACGATCAATGACTGCAAGAAAGAATTACGAACCGCAGAAGATAAGCTCGGCTTCCATCCAAACGAAGCGCCGCTTGACCCAGGTTCAGTAAATCCAGATCCAAGGGTTAATATCGGGATGTTAGAAAGTTTCCTTAGCGAAGACATTAGTAATTTACATGAACTTGTAACAGCTTTACATGATCTTGGAGATAAAGAAATATCACGATTTGGTGCTGCTGATATTTTAGTGACGGAATCAGCCGCCCACATTATCAATGCATACAATAATATACGAGAAGAAACAAAAAAAATACGAACGCTTCTAGATCAGACCGCTTAATTTATTTAAAAGAGAATTTGCCCCTTGTATTCCTTAAGTGCCATGTCGAGTTAATCCACGAACAGAATTAAAAGATCAAGTCTCTGAATTCTTTTAAGTCCATTAAATAAGGTACTTTATCAATCAGGCCGCTCAATCGAGTAGCGACCATGCTATCCACAGTGGGCGTCCTAGGCAAGTCAAGGATACGCATTAAAATGGGTACATGCATCATTTGAGGCCAGTCAATGCCTGCAAGAGGAGAAACTAAATCTTGGGAAACAAGTGTTAAGGTCATAATGTTGTTTGACGGGTCAAAGTCTCCTCTTTCAATATCTGAAACAAGGTATAAACGGGTAACTTTTCCCGGTTGATAAACGATTTCTATAGGTACTTCAACTCTCTCGCTGGGCTGGAGTGAAGGAATAGATATTGGCTCGATCAATTCAGAAACATGAAAACGTTTCGAAATCTGTTGCTTAAAGGCCAATGCAATCCTTTCATTCAAATTCAGATCTTCAGGCTTTTTCTGTGTGGGATCGCTGGTGAACACATGTAGATTGCTCAATGGAGCGGGTTCTACTCCTATGTTCATTATGGTGGCATTAAAGCGAATTTTCTGACCAGGTTCAGGATCTCTGGGAAGATCTCGGATAGAGTTTGCTAATACAGTTAAATCTGGACGACTATGATTGATATAAGGAAGATCTACAGACAGTCTATCTGCTTCCTCCTGGGAAGAGGCCACAACAAATATTGGGTCCATATGAGTTACCGGAGCAATAAGAGTAAATTTATTGGCCAGAACATAGTCTGCCTCGTTTATTCCTTCAATTTTAGTAGAGATTGTATTTTTCCCATCGTGATTGAGGATCCGTCGATCAAAGGGCCAAATATATGTTCCCTCTGGGATGGTATTTGCAATCTCTTCTATGAGATGACCGTTTAATAATATTCGTGTATCATGAGGAGTATAGATATCCCGACCATAGGGGAGAGAAAAGGTAGCAGCGATATAATATCCCGCTTCCTTTGCCAGTGGACGTTTTACATCTTTTTGGTGAATAATCTGTATTAAACACGAATAGTCTTCCTTATGTCGGAAAGCAGCAGGAATTGATTCGTGTGGAAAAATAAAATCATTTTGATGATTTTGGGATGAGGTTAGAAATCCTAGTGAGCTGCCACCTCCGTTACAATCTCTCTTAGCTGCTTCAAGAGCTTCTTTTAACTTCTGGATCTCCGCATTATAGGCATTTACCTCCCACTCCCCTGCGATCTGTGCGGACTCTTTGGCATCTAATCTGTCACAATATAATCTCCGCTTAAGTGAGTCAGCTAATGCGTCCGTCCTGTGCTGCTCTTCATGGGCACGAGCTGCATCGTTCAGTACAACACATAAAGGGAATGGAAAGGAATGGCTACAGAAATCTATCAAGTTTATTTTCATTGGATCAGTACATGGTCTGTAATGTCCAGCTTTAATTGTCTCACCTGGTTCGTATGTTTTACTGCCTTCATACTTTGCCTTCGACCACTCCTGTAATCTTTCCTGGACCATTTTATCCAGTTCAGCCGCATTTTCCGCCTCATCCTTTAATTCGTTATAAAGATCCCGTAATTTTTTAGCCTGTTCAAGATACTGCTCAAGCAAAGGAATCTGATCACAAATGGGGTATTTCTTCTTTTTAGGTTCAGGTTCTTCTGGTTCACTGATAATAGGCCCTTCTATCGGCACATCCTCCTCACCTACATTGGTGCAGTATTCCGTATCAGCAACATAGGATTTTCTGCTTAATCCTTTGACCAAAAATACTTTTTTGCCTTTTGGAACTTCAAAGATTAGAGGGAGCGTCTGGTAATGGAAAGCAGCGGTAAGCATTGCTTTTGCCTCGAGCTCAGTGAATTCCAGGTTCAATCGGGGGGCGAAAGTTACTTCAACACTTCCTCCAGGGAGTAGTGGAAGAAGGTTAACAGATGGCTCAATGTTAATCCTATCCTTGAATTCAGAAGGAATGTTAATACTGAAGTCTCCCAGAATATCTCCCTGATTCGTAATCCTGTAAGTCTGTCCAAGTGTAACCGGATTGTCCGTTATCTTTTCTATATTCAGTTGCAATTTTGGGGAGGTGACCTTCAGGACTACTGATGCCTGGTCATGAGCTTGCTTGTCCTCTGAATTTGAAGTTTTATCGTCAGCAATGCGGTAGAGATGTACAGGTATTTCGTAATCTGACTTTGATGCTTTTGCAGCCATCACGACTAAGCGCACTTTCTTCCATTCTCCAGCAGGTAATTCACAGGGAGAATTCATTGAGCCTGATCCTAGAAATCCGATGGGCAAATCCGGAGGTGATTCTGCTGTGAGATAAAATTCATCAGAGGAAGTTCCTGTATTATACGCTTCAACCTCAATCCATTGATTTGCTGCACGCTCAATGTGACTCACATATTGGGATTTAGTAAAAACCAATCCTTGGGGCGCATCATCCCGTGGCTCAGGCGTTACCCCCCCACGAGAAATTTCTGCAGTGACATTTCCAACCTGCTGGGAAATCTTTTTTAAAACGTCTTTTGTAGCCTTTCCTACCAAGGAGTCACCAAATTCGCTCGTCTTAAAGCTAATATTGCCTAATCCTTTGAGGTCTAGTCCGCTATACTTCTTGGCTTTTTTTTGGCTTTCAGCCTTGAGTTGAACTAAAACTGCCTGGCTGATTGTATCTATGAGGGCTCCCTCCAGTTTTACGTTGGCTTCTGCACTCTTTATTTTCACTTCTCCTTCGACTGGCAATCGATCCTTTAATTTATCAATCACCGTATCTATCAATTTACTCTTTCTCTCCTCTGTTTCCATGTCAAAAGTTGTTATTGCGCCGAGGATAAAACCTTGAACATTTGAGTTGCGAGCCTCAGCGGATAAGGAATTAAAGCTGACTCTCTGTAAAAATGAAAATTCTCCTCTCTCTGGCCATTTCAGGAGCTTTGCCTGTACGCGGCCATCTTCATTCAGTCTCTCCACCAGCAATTCAGCCGTGCCTTCATTAAGATCGATCTCCTGCAACAAACTTTGATTTGGACTTACTACCATAAACGGAAATACGCCTAGTTCAGGAGTTTCTAAAGCAGAAGAATGACCGAAGAGAAACCATATTGCTAAAAAAATAAATATCCCTAATTTCCTGAATGTTTTTTTTGTCATTGTTCTCCCCTTATTAGTTGACTTCTGTTTGAATTTAACGTCAAAATAAGGTCAATGTTTTCCGGAGATATTCGTTTTTTATAACATAGCTGAGAACAAGCTCACCGATTTTCAAAGTGGCACCCTTTTTTTCATCATACTCCTAATACGTCTCCTTTATCAAGATCTTATACTCGTTCACACGCTTGGAACTTCATCGGCATTGTGCCAGATTTAAAAAAACCTCTATAAAGGCTTCCTCCCTAATAGAAAGCATCATTGACTTCACCCAAATCCTGCCTCTGTCCAAAAAAGCTTAGTGATAATCATGACACTGTTTTCGAACTTTTCTGAGGCAAACCAGCATCGGTCCTTTAATACGAGAACTAGCAGAGTATGCGTGAAGGAGTCTTTTCCTCTCGACGACTTTGATTCGGGCCCAGATCAAAAAATTCATGTTCGCTTTCTTATTCGTACCGCAGGCTGTTGACGGGGTTCGCTGTGGCGGCCCGGAGAGTCTGGTAGCCGACCGAAAGAAGTACGATGAAAAAGCCCAGGCATCCTGCCAGAATAAATACCCATATTCCGATGGTCGTCCGGTAGGCATATTCCTGAAGCCATCGCTGCATGACTGCGTATGCAGTGGGCCAGGCAACGGCGTTGGCGATGATGACCAGTTCTGCGAAATTCATCGAGAAGAGAGAAATAATTTTCCATGGAGAAGCCCCCAGCACTTTGCGGATACCGATCTCCTTGGTTTTCTCTTCGGTTGTGTAGGAAGAAAGGCCGACCAAGCCAAGGCAGGATATAATGATAGCCAGAACTGAAAAGGAAAAAAGTATCCGTGATAACCTCTGCTCGCTCGTATACATCCGGTTAAAGGCTTCGTCCAGGAACTCGTATTCGCAAGGGAAGCCTGGATTGGCTTTCTTCCATACTTTTCGGAAGTGTTCGATGGCGCTTGAAGGGTTGCCCGGCCTCAGTCTCAAAAGGAGATAGTTCCGGCTCGTTCCCCAAGCGCCGGCCGTAAGTATCATCGGTGCAGTGCTGGAGGACATGTGCCGATTGGCAAAATCCTTGACGACACCGATAATCTCTCCCCTATGGCCCCAAAACCGCAGTTCCAAGCCAATGGGATTTTCGATCCCTATCTGCCGGAGGGCTGTCTCGTTGATGATGAAATTTTCTTTATCGACAGGGCGGGACCGGGAAAAGTTGCGGCCTTTGACGATAGTCAGGCTGACTGTCGTGAGAAAGTCGTAGTCGACAGACATAAAAGCAGGGAAAACCTGCTGTTCGGCAGATCGTCCTTCCCAATCGATATAGCCGATCCAGCTTTGGATATTGGAAGGCAGGATGCTGCAGCTGGCGATACTCATGATATCGGGATGGTTCAGGAGTTCCTCTCTGACAACCTCCACCGAATCCCGGGTTTTTTTCTGCATCAGGTGATAGACAATGTTCTCCTTGGCCATCCCGAGGTCGCGGTTCATGATAAACGATATCTGCGACTTGACGACGAAGGTTCCTATGATGAGCATGGTCGATAGAGCGAACTGGAAGACGACGAGCAGCTTGCGGAATGAGGACGCATGCCCTCGGGGATGTGAAAACGCTTTACTCATCCTCGCGGGAGCGAATGACGAAAGGAACAGGGCGGGGTAAAGTCCGGAAATGAATCCGGTAAAGAGAACGATCGTAAGAAGTCCGAAAACAAGATCGGCATGGGAAAGGTCGAGGCTAAGCTGGCGGGCTGTGATTTGGTTGAAGGCAGGCAAAGCAAGTTCCACAAGAAGCAGCGCTGCGGCCATAGCCAGTCCGGAATGCAGGAGGGATTCGCTGAAGAACTGCCGGATGAGCTGTCCTCGCGTTCCGCCCAGCGTTTTCCGAAGAGCGACTTCCTTGGTGCGTCCTTCAAAACGGGCTGTGGCCAGGTTCATGAAGTTGACGCAGGCGATAAGCAGGATGAAGACGGCGATCAGGGAAAAAATACGGACGAATCGCATCGCCCCGTCCGAACCATCGGGATTGTACAGGTGAATCCGGGAAAGTTTCTGAAGCCGGAGGACTTCTGTCCGGCCAGGGGTGCGGGGTTTCAGGAATCCGGCAATTTTCTTTTCCAGCTGCGCGGCGGAACTGCCCTCTTGGAGTAGGAGATAAATCTGATAGTTCTTGCCGCTCCAGTTGGCTTCCAAGGGAGCCAAGTCTACGTTGAACAGAGGATAGGATTGGAACGAGAAAAAGAAATCGAACTGGAAGTCCGACTCGTCCGGGATATGAACGATCCCGGAAATGGTGAGGTCCGCTCTGCCGCTGAGGTTGAGGACTTTCCCTATGGGATCTTCGCCCCCGAAATATTTCTCGGCCATTGTGTCGCGGATCACGATGGAATGCGGGTTGGCTAGGGCTTCAGCGGGATTTCCTTGAAGGAAAAGAAAGGAAAATATTTCAAAAAAGGAGGGATCGACAGTCAGAAAATCCGTTTCAGTATAGGCCTTGTCCTTGTAGCGGACGACCATGTCGTCGGGACGATAGCGGGAGACGACGGCGATTTCCGGGAACTCGTTTTGGAGGGCGGGTCCGAGAGGGAAGGGAAGCCATGGATGGACCGAAATGCCGTCGTTTAAATGATCTTCCATGGTTACCCTGTAAATATTTTCGGCACTCTTGTAATACCGGTCATAGGAGAGCTCGTGCCGGACCCAAAGAAGAATCAAGACAGAACATGCGATCCCGACAGCCAAGCCTGTGATGCTGATAAGCGAATACCACTTTTGCCGACGCATCTTACGTAGAGACACCTTGACTGAGTTCAGGAAGAGGGCGGGGGATAAGCCGCCGGATCGATGAGTCGGTGCCGTGAAGAGACTGCGGGCGTAGGTTTTGTGATACTCATGTCCTACCACATCGGCACTCTCGACCGATGCTGTTACTTCATGGAATGCATCTTCAGGGCTCTTCCCCTGTCCGACGAGGTCCTCAACTTCGTCTCTCAGGTGAGCTTCCAACTCGGCTATCATTCCGTCTTCGAGAGCACCTTTACGTTTCATATAATGGCTCCATTCCGCGATGGCTTTTTCAAGATCGAAGGCAGGTGAGGACTTTTTCGACTTATTCATGATAGAACCCCCGATGACTTCCACAATCGGGCAAAAACGCTGTTTACTGTCAGCCACTGGGTTTTCTCTCGCTCCAGCTCTAAGCGTCCGGCCTCGGTCAGCCGATAATATTTCCGGAGCCTCCCTTTATCAGATTTTTTCCATTTGGACACGATGAAACCGTCCTTCTCCAGCCGGTGAAGAACAGGATAGAGCATGCCGAAAGACCATTCCAGCTTTCCGTGGGACAGGTTTTGCATTTGTTTTATGATCCGATAGCCGTATGTTTCCCCGGCCAAAAGGATCGAAAGCAGCAGCGGTTTTGTGGACGCCGCGACCAATGCTTTTGAGATCATGTGATACCTCACTGTGCTTTATATATAACACTGCTATATGTGCAATTTGCGTGCCAAGTCACTTCATCTGAGATCAAGGTCCATTTTTCTTAGATAAGGTGAACAGACTGTCCGATTGAGCACACGAAATGTCCGTTTGCGGACGATCAAAAGGATTATAAAGATTTAAGAATGTAAGTTGTTCTATTGAATGGAAAAGGTTGTATGAACTGCTCTATGATCTGGAAAATATCAGGAAAGGGTGGGCTAATAGTCAATTTTAGAACTTTTTTAAAACAAACAAGTATATTTTCCACAACTTCAACATCTATCTCAGCTTGTATAAAAATAATCGATTATGAAAGACAGGCTTCTGCTAAGGGTGTGCTGGATTGTGACGTTTCGGGGAAATTTGGCCATTCGAGGTTAGCGAACTTCCCTTTTCGAGCCTGGGTTCTCCTATTTGAATGCGAAAACGTATTCCTGGATGCCATGACGCATCAGGAAGGAACAGGATATATTGAATCGTGCCATGAGCCTGGCGATATCCCGCGGCTGATGGCGCGGGCAAGGTCTCGTTTCCTGGATAGGTATTTCGTGAATCATCTCCTCGCGGTTGAGAATTCTGAAAACCGTGGGTGATACAGGAATGTTCGGCAGATCTGAGATCAGCATGAAAAGCTTGGTCCCCGGACGGCACCAACGGCTCAACCTCTGAACAAGCACCTCGAGTTCCCTCAGATCGAAATAATTAAAAAGATCCCAGGTAAGGATAATGTCGAAGACCGTTTCGTCACTGAACGGAAGCAGTACGGAAAATGCTGCCTCCTTGGACTCCTCCTCCGGCACAACCGCTGCTCTCCACTCCCGGTAACTGCTATAGAAGTCCTGGATATGCAGCCAGCAGGAGAATTGCGACCAGAATCGCACATTGTCTTCGAGGGCGGGCCCAAGATCCAGGATGGAGTAAATTCGATCGCCCCGCACCGTATCAAGCAGCGCATTCAGTCCGAGCGATTTGCACACTTTAGGCGAAACCATGGTTTCTCGGGGAGCACTCAGAGTCATGGGATGCTGCGTCGAAAGTTCCCTTCGCGGGCTGTCTCGCGCCGTTGTATTAGACCTTATTCCCGGTCTTATCCTGTCCAGACAACTGATGTGACGGAGGCTTCACTGCAGTATTGTCTTTTTGCGAGGGTTTTGCTTCCGCTGCAGTTTTGGATGTCATGTCGATACTGCCCTTGAAGTCCGCCCCGTCCTCCAGACTCACACGCGCGGCAAAAAGGTTGCCTCGCACTTTGCTGGATTTCCGCAAGATAATCTGCTCTGATCCATAGAGATCACCTTTGACCTCTCCCATAACGATGATGCTCCGTCCATGGATATCAGCCTTGATGCGCCCGTTTGTACCGATTGTGACATTGTGCTGATCCAGTTCGATCTTTCCATTAATCTGGCCCTCCACAAACAGATCCTCGCCACCCGAGAGGCTGCCCTCGATCTTGATCGAAGAACCGATCAAAGCATGTTCCTTGGCAGACGGCGACTGATTCTTCTGGGCCGATGGCTGAGGCGGCGGTTGAATAGGAGTCGGGGTTGTAAGTTTGTCCCTATCCGGTTTTTTCCAGCTCATTACCTACTCCTTGACTTTGGATTCAAAGTGAAAAAATATCATGTTCTTCACTAACTGAACGAAAACTCCTCCCATATTTTGCCCTAGCCCGTCTTAACAATAATGATAGATCGAAGCACTATCGAATGTCAAATCGAGCAAGGGTTCCTAAATCCACCGCCTAGATTTTTTTGTTTCCTTTGTTCAAGTTTTTCAGCGGAATTTATATGCGGTTTTTCTTCCTAGAGCTATCTGTACTAGGATTTTTTGCTAAATAGGTCCTTTTTCCCCTGATACCACCCACCCGAAGCAGGCTTCCCCCTTTTTCTCCATTAACCTAAAGCTAGATTTTCCTCTTTTATCCTGCTTCGACACACCCCATCTCCAATATCCTTGATCTCGCATCTTTTAATAGCCCAAAACTGGGGTGGCTTTTTGTCAATTGAATAATCAGTTCCCGAGAATGATTGATTATTTTGGCTGGCACATGGATGATCTTGAGCCGGATCGCTTTCATCCTTTTGTTTTTCCATTCCCTTTGAAGCACCAGATTCTTCATCAGAGCATTCAAGTTAAATGCCAGTATCATGCACCACCACCAGGCTGCATTCTCTCCAAAAGAACCGGAAGGAAGTTTCCCTCCTGCCAGATCATTCTTCATCACCCCATGCGCCTCCTCACTCTTGCCGCACCTCTCACGATGCCAGTGCACAAGTTCCTCCCCATCTATCTCCCTATTCGTCACTATTCCGAACAGCTTATATCTTCTCTCTCCCATAGAGAGTGTGGGAAAGGAAAAGAGCATCTCCTGCTCCATCCCTGGCAATACTCTCTGCTCCAAAGGCTCCCTTATGGCTATATACCGGTACTCCGGACTGTTTCTGCTGTGCCCAATCGCATTGGGCACAAATCCCACATCCGCCCACTCCTGTTCCGTCTTGATCTTTTTGCCCTCTCTCGTTTTGTATATCGGATGCCACTGGTCTTCCTCCACCAACAACGCTGCAACCTTAAACTCATCTGTCACATCACACCCTATCGCAAACTCTATCCTTCCAAACCTTTTGTTTCTCCCTGTCTCGCAATACTTTAAAAGATCATGCTGGTAGCCAGCATTGTCCGATCGCAGACGAACATTCTTTACTCCTTCGGGTAAATGCTCAAGCGCTTCTTTGAGTATCCCTAGATTTTTATATCCTGCCGGAACATTCCCATCTCGAAACTCGGCATGTAGGACCATCTGCCTCTCGGCCCACCAGACATTTATCGGCTGATAGGATTTCGATCCCTTGTAACTGTAGAGAGCTTCCTCCTTCATCGTCTCTACCAGCGTCGCATCCATATCCAGGGTGGCTGTCTCCTCCCTCTTCTGTCTCTGGGAAAAATCCATCACATCTGCATTGACGTGAACCAACCCTCTTAAATACTCATTGGCCGCTGGAATAAAAGCTCTGCCCACAACTCGCTTCCTCTCCTGCTCTTCATCATGAAAAGCTTCCAGATAACGAAAAGTAGCCGTCGGGGAAGGCACTGTGCGCCGCTTCGCCTTCCTCCACCGCCTCTCCTGTTCCCTCCGCTCCCTGCGGCTGAGATCATGAAGTTCCACCCGCCTCAATATCCGACAGAATCCCTCATCTGCCTCCCATACATTTAAATCCTCCACACAGTCCCCTCCAGCAAGATTCAACAAAACTAACGACAGGATTACCTGAGAATCTGTCCAACCCTGAGTGTGTTGTCTTACCCGAATATGATCCCTAACCGATTTTGATAAACCCATGATGTAAGCCAGACCCGCATATAAAGCCAACCCTCCGAGTGAGGTTATCCCCCTCTCCTTTTTGCCCTCTTCAAACTTGAATGGGAGTGCTTTTTGTGACATACTTGATTCACCTCGCTGTGTTTTTTCACCCATTGGGTGAATGTTTTTTTTGCATACCCCATTCTATCATATGGGGGCAGCGAGGTTTTCCTTTTTTTAGATGCAGGATCTAGGAGCTCCATATTTGCTTGATTTAAAATTTTTTCTGTGTTAGCATAAGTAATGTTGAAAGTGAAAAAACCTTCAGGATTTTAAAAAGGGGCAATTTTCACAAGAGATTAGGGATAATTTCAACAACATAGAAACACCTCCCTCCTCAAACAAAATTCCAATATAAAAAGGAAGTAAGAATGAACATTTATGTAGGAAATGTATTTCTTGGAGTCTCGGAAGACGATTTACGACAAGCTTTCGAAAATTTCGGACAGGTTACATCGGTCAAAATCATCACAGACAGGTATACCGGCAACTCGCGTGGATTCGGATTTGTGGAGATGCCAAACCATCAGGAAGCCAAATCCGCTCTTTCCGGACTGAACGGCAAGGATTTAAAGGGACGGGCTCTCAAAGTCAATGAAGCTCGCCCTCGTAACGACCGACAGGGTGGATTTGGAGGAAGCAGACTCTACTGATAAGCAATAATTAAGACTCATTAAGTTGAGTGCCAGGTCACTTGCATGCAGAACTCAAAGCGTTTTGTTTTCTTAATAAGGAGAAATGATGCAGGATTTGATGTGTCCATTGTTGTTAGCCTCGAAAAGGTGGGAAGATTCAAAAGAACACGCTTTATGCATAAAAGAAAAATGTGCCTGGTGGTTTTTTAAGGCCTTAACTGCCACCAGCGCTGAAATTTCTGGGAAAGGCTGTATGCTGCAAATAGCCGAATCGTTAAGGGAGGAGCCGAGAGCTGAAATAAGAGATGATTCTTAGGCAAAAAAGTATAAGATTTTCCACGGCCTACCCTATGACCGGTAATTTGATGAGAGAAAGATTTATTTGATTAAAGAAAGGGAGGAATGCAAATGAAAACACATATCAGCAAGGAACAAATGGAAGGACATTGGAATGCTCCATATAAAGTCAGGACAGTCGTACCTTTGGCAGATGATCCATATATGAAGGAGTTTGATGTTTTCCAAGAAGAACTGAACGAGTACTTGAGAGATTATAACGAACATGATGAATTTATCATTTCTATGGAAGTTTCTAGGGAAAAAATGGATAAGACCAGGGAAAATAAGGGCAAAAAAATTAAGTTTTTAAGAGCTGATTTTCAGGATGTGAAGCCTTTTAAGGATTTATTGAAACAACTAGGTATAAAGCGAGAAAAAATGTATGAAGTCGAAGAAATTGAACTGGAAATTTTTGATGGAATCTATTCATATCCGTTTATAAAGACAATGATCAGGGAGAAACTGGGCAAAAAGGGCAGATTGGTAATTTCAAGGGTAGTTGCCAGAATAATTGATTGAGAAGCAGTCTCTCATACCCGAATCTAGAACCTTCCAGAGACATGCCAGCATAGCTTGCTTCATCTGCTAAAAACAATTTCAGAGCCCATGACGAAAATAGCAAGTGCGGGAGCTCATGAAACTGTATTTTATACAAGAGGGATCGCTGAAGATCGTTAATGTAGCTCATATCCAATGGCAGGCTATCACCGTATTTTTGTAACATGAGTAGAACCGGCACTTGAATTTCTTCCGGATGGAATTGGGACATCTCCTTAAGAAGTTTTGGCCCTCGATAGGCTATTGAACCATCGATACTCACCACAGCATCGATGTCTGTATTATTTTGTGCGTAAACAACGTTAGTAAATTCACCAAGGCTGAATCCGATCAAACCTATTATATTGTCAGATAAAGACTTTTCATTTTGACCGGACGGAGGTGGGATTGTGATTAAAACACAGATTAAAAGGAAAAGATAATTATTAAAATGCTTCATCCAATTTCTTCTTACAATTTTGATTATATCAATTTTACATCTCTGTTATTTGATTTTTCTTTATGAGTTTTTAAATTGTTTCGGTGCTCATAGATTTCACTTTTCAGGACTTCATTAAAGGCGAGCTTTCTTAAAAGAAAAAACATGGAGGGCATTAAATATCCACCTCAAATCCCTTTTATCTAGTCTACAAAAGGATATCGAGGAACAACAATAGAGTCAAATGCAAAATGAGATAGTCCTATCTTCATGTCTGAATTTACGGATAATTCGTAGGAAAATGGCTAAAAATGGCTCAGTTTAATTGACTCAGGCTGCATACAACAAACAAGTTAAGTGGTTGGAAAATAATAGGATAAGGTGGGGTGAGTGAGGGGTCTCGAACCCCCAACCTCTGGATCCACAGTCCAGTGCTCTGACCAGTTGAGCTACACTCACCACAGAGAAAGGATTAAAATTTTCGCATCAAATTGTTTTATTGTCAACACCTGGTCTACCCTTGTTTTTGCCCCTCGATCAAATCGAGGACGTCAGGGGAGTCCCGCCACTTCTCCTTAACTCTTACGGCAAGGTCTAAAAATACTTTAGCATCCAAAATACGCTCCATCTCCATGCGGGCTTCCGTCCCAATGGTTTTGATCAATCGTCCATGACGTCCGATAATAATTCTTCTATGGGTGTCCTTTTCGACGAATATTCGAGCCCCGATATACTTTTTGGGCTTTTCCTTACCCGAATCATCGGCTCTCATGCGGTCTTCTATCTTATCGATGTATACAGCCGTGACAAAAGGAAGCTCTTCCCGAACATGATTGAGCATCTTTTCCCGAATGATTTCAGACAAAAGGAAGCGGAGCGACTGGTCGGAAATCTCGTCATCATCGTAGATTTTTTCAGCTTCTGGTAGATGCTCATAGATTTTTTTCTCCAGGATCTCTACATTCGTTCCCTTGAGGGCTGAGATGGGGATAATTTCTTCGAATCTGAGAAGATCCTTATATTGGTCTATAAGAGGCAGTACCTTCTCTTTTCTGACGATATCCACTTTATTGATCAGGAGAATTTTTGGAGTGGAGATGTTTTTGAGTGTGTCGATAACGAACTGATCCCCATGTCCGAACTTCAATGTGGCGTCTATCAGCAAGCAAATGATGTCTGAAGTCTCCAGAGTCGAATACACAATGTTCATCATCCTCTTATTGAGATTATGGAGCGGCCGGTGGATACCAGGATTGTCCACGAAGATGATCTGTCCTTGATCTGTCGTTTTTATCCCCAGGATGCTGGTTCGGGTAGTCTGGGGTTTATCGGAAATGATAGCCACCTTTTGGCCAATCAGTTTGTTCAACAGGGTGGATTTTCCCACATTCGGTCGTCCGACAAGCGCTACATAGCCGACTTTCATTTTATGGAGCGAATCCTACTTCACTGCTTTTGTGATGCGCAGTTTTCTGATTCTCTTTTGGTCTACCTCGAGAATTTCGAGCTGCAGCCCCTTGAGCTCGATCTTTTCTCCTTTTTCTGGAAGCCTTCCGAGCGAATGGGTGATCAAACCGCTTATGGTGATATAATCATCCTCAACTAGATCCAAATCGAAGAGCTCCTCGAGCTCCTCCACTTCTGCATCTCCTGGAACGATGTAATCGAACGGTCCCTGCTCGATGAACTGGACCTCCTCGCGGTCGTATTCATCCTGAATTTCGCCTACGATTTCTTCTACCAAGTCTTCCATGGTCACCAATCCTGACACACCTCCGTGCTCGTCGACCACGATGGCCAGCTTCTCTCTCCGGTTCTGAAGCTCTTTGAGCAGTTCAGACACCCGCATGGACTCGGGGACAAAATGCACCGGCCGGATCAAAGGCTCGATCGAACTGGCCCGATGGACTTCATCTGTATATTCCAGGAGATCTTTGGCCAGAATGATGCCCTCGAGATTATCCACCCTATCCTTATAGACAGGGATGCGGGAATGTTTTTCCTTTATGACCAGCTCTCTGAGCTTGCCGATTGTAGCATCCTTCCTGATGCATTTCATTTCTACCCTGGGCGTCATGATTTCTTTGGCTTTTGTATCTCCGAATTCGACCACACTCTTGAGAAGCACGCCCTCTTCCTTTTCGATGATGCCTTCTTCCTTTGCCTCTTCGATCAGTGCTTGGATCTCTTCCTCCGAGGCCTCCCGCTGTTCCTCCTCCTGCTCTCTAACGAATGTTTTGGCTTTGGTTAGCAGAAGAAGCGGCTTGGAAATGATATACGGAATGCGGTAGGAAGGGAGAAAAGAGGCAAGAATCTTATCTCTGATTCTCAAGGAAATCAACCGAGGGAATATGTCAAAGGCTACAGCATATATACCAAGAGATATCAGAAACAGCCACAGTGGCCAGAACCTCAGTCGGGGAAAGACCATGTAGACGTAGACCAGAAAAGCAACCAGAAAGAGCATCCTGATGAATTCTATGGCGACCTTCAGCTCGTCATAGATATCCAGGATTCTCTGGCGGTAGTTCCTGTCTTTGTCCTCAAGAAGGCGGCTTATAGAAATTCTGGAAGATGACGCTAATGAGATGTGAAAAAGAGATACCAGAAAAGTTGCGATGAAACTCAGTCCAAATCCGATCCACTTCTCCAACTCGACTTCCATGTTAGCCTTCGAGTAAAAGTTTCCTCATTCTTGTTTCTTCTCTTTCCAGATCTCTGAAATGTTCGAATCCCATCAGGTGCAAAAACCCGTGTAAGGTCAGAATTTCCAGCTCCCTTTCCAAGCTGTGATTTTTTACCGCAGATTGATCCAAGGCCCTTTGTACTGAAATGAGGATGTCTCCCAAATAATATTTTCCGTCGGCTCCCTTTTCCCTCAGGGGAAAGCTCAAGACATCGGTAGGCGCGTCTTTGTTCAGGAACCGCTTATTCAATTCCTTAACAGTCCTGTCGTTGACAAAAGCGAGTGTGACCTCGGGATTATCCAACTGATATTGGTTGACCAATCTCTCCAATAGGCCTTTGAATCTATTCTTGTTTATCTTGTGTTTTTTTTGTCGGTTTATGATTTCTATCATTTGTGGATTTTTTGTTTGTCTTTTTCTTCTTTTTCATCTCGAATTCAAAGCCTGGATACTCGACCCTTGGATGGTAGATTGTGTAGAGAGTATCGAGAAAGGAATCTGCAGTGATTCTTAGCTCCTTGATGGAGATATCGCAGTCGTCGAGCTGGCCATCCTGAAGGGTATTGTTGAAGATATCTGAAATGACTTTTTTCAGATTGACTTTGGAAGGCGACTTAAGGCTGCGGGAAGCTGCCTCGACTGCATCCGCGAGCATGACCAATGCCGACTCCTTTTTCTTGGGAAGGGGGCCAGGATATCTGTAGCTTTCTTCGCCGATCTCCTGCATTTCAGGGTCATAGGTGTCCTTTGCCTTTTCGAAGAAATACCTCACCAGTGATTTGCCGTGGTGTGTCTCGATAATCTCTCGGATCTTACGCGGAAGTTTCAATTTTTTTGCCATTTCCGCGCCTTCTTTGACATGGTTCAGGATAACAAGTGCACTCATGGCAGGCTTGAGGTCTTTGTGCATATCGGGATTTCTTGTTCGGTTTTCGATGAAATATTCTGGTCTTTTAACTTTACCGATGTCATGATAAAGAGCGCCGGCTTTTACGAGCAGCGGATCGAGCTTCAACTCTTCTGCAGCAGCTTCAGCCAAGGAGGCCACAATCAATGAATGATGGTAGGAACCAGGAGCCTCGATGGCCATCTGCCTGAAAATAGGAAGTTCGGAGTTTGTCAGCTCGTGCAGCCTGGCCTGGGTGACGAAGCCAAAAAGATGTTCGAACACAGGGAGAAACAAGAAAGCAAGAGCTGCGCTCAGTAGTCCGCCCAACAGCCCCATCAGGAGATCGCTGCTGAATTGACCGATAGGGATGAGTCTTTCCTTGATCAGATGAAAAGTGATGATCACAAATATGTTTATAGGAGCAATCAGGAGCAAGCCGGTGCGGAATGTCGATGTCCTGTCTTGTCTGCCGTAATATTTGATACCATAGATTGCAGCAAAGCCCCCGATGAGACAGAAGATCATGATCTCGATATTTGTTTTGAACAGATATCCTACCAGCAGGCTGTTGATGACAGCAAAGATGAGGGCGACCGGACTCGAGATCAGAAAGGCGAAGAGCAGAACACCAAATTGGAAGGGGAATGCGTATTTGTAACTTTCTGCCGAGGAGAGAAGGAAGAAATTTGAACTTTGGCTGAAGGTGCCGGCCAGGAACGAGGCGAGCTTGTAGAAAAGTAGACTCACGATGAGAAGTAGCCCCATCATCAGATAGCTCGTGAACGCTTCCTTCGGTCCCAGGAAAGATTTCAGGTAGTACCAGAGTGTAACAAACAGCAGTCCGAACAGAAGAAATGTGCCTGCGAAATTTATCCACCAATTGGGTATAGAACGCAGGTTCTGATTGATGATTTCGATCTGTTTGATAGCTTCTTGTGTGACTTCGTCTCCTTTGCGGACGATGACTTTACCCTTCTTTATGGTATAGAAAATATCCTCCTCACTTGCTCTGGCTTGTTCTTGTTTGGCTTGAGTCTCGACCTGGTCATAGAAAATGTTTTGAGAAATGAAGAGATGAGAGAGATTTTGGAGAAGAGTTTTTTCGCCTTGAGGAAGGTCTAGTTTCTCCACCTCGTCGTTGAGCCTCTCTTTTGCTTCTTTTATGTCCAGAATGTCCGCGACATTCAAGGAACTTTCTGTCCCCTCGCTGGTTATGACGGTCAGACCTTTCTGTGGTTCTCCGCGAAGGAAAAGATTTTTTGAGGTTATGATAAAGTTCATGGAGACTTTTCCGATGAGATTGATCAAATTTTCTTCAACCGCGGTGGAGAATTCATATTTTATGAGAGCATCGAGAGTTTCGGTTGGTATTTCGAGCCCGTAAATTTCAAACACCTGAGCAAGAAAATTCGTTTTTCCCTGGGATGTAATGCGTTTTTCAAGGAGCTCTCTTCCTGCGCTGAAGAACTCCCGGATTTTTTCCTCCGTGTTGGGAAAGACATTGGCATTAAATGCATAAACAGGGGGAACGGCATCTTCTGCTTCTTTTCTTCTTTTTTCTGTAGTTTCCCTGTCCACGATTGTTAAGGTCTCAGGGGCGATGATATCCGATGAAGCAATTTCTCCCTGTGGAGGAACCTGAAGGGATTTGGAAGGGACATAGGAGAGTAGATAGGAAAGAAGAAGAACAAAAGCAAAGAGATACAGAAAGGGATTCTGTGATAATTTCTGCCATCGATTTTTTTCTTTTTTGACAGTTTCTTTGACGGAATTTTTTGGGGGCTTTTTTGCAGGGGTATCCTTGGATTTGAAGAATTTTAAGCTTTTAAACGAAATCGGTTTCATTTATTTCTTCAGAGCTTTCGATTCTGCCTTCTGATAGGCCTTTATGATTTTTTGAACAAGAGGATGACGCACGACATCTTTGTCGTTGAAATGTATGAAAGAAATCTCTTTTATAGGAGCGAGGATCTTTATGGCATGGAGGACTCCTGATTTATGAGGCTGGGGAAGGTCGATTTGAGTGATATCGGCAGTCACTACTACTTTGGAATCAAAGCCTGTGCGGGTGAGGATCATTTTCATCTGTTCTTTGGTCGTGTTTTGGGCCTCGTCCAATATGATGAATGCATTATTGAGAGTCCTGCCTCTCATATAAGCCAAGGGAGCGATTTCAATTATCCCGTTTTCAATCAGACGATTGGCCTGTTCGGTTTGCGCCAGATCGAAAAGGGCATCATACAGAGGTCGAAGGTAAGGATTGATCTTTTGCTGCAAATCGCCCGGCAAAAATCCCAGCTTTTCACCAGCCTCAACTGCAGGTCGGGTGAGGATGATGCGTGTTACGGATTTGTTCTGCAGAAAAGAGAGTGCTACAGCCATGGCGAGATAGGTTTTTCCGGTTCCGGCTGGCCCGATTCCAAAAACCAGATCGTAAGTTTTGATTGCCTGGATATACTCCTGCTGGTTGAGCGATTTGGGCGTTACAGATTTTCGTGAAAGATTTAAAGGCTTGGAAGGGAAAAAGTCTTCGAAACGGTCCTCCTGTCCATCTTCTAACAGATCCAAAGCAATATGGAAGTCCTCTTCTCTGAGAGAATTCCCTTTCTCCTCCAGCTCCTTGATCATATCAAAGTAACGCCTGGCAAAGTCTATCCTGTTTTGTGGTCCATTAATCAAGAGGCTTTCGCCTCGTACCGCAAGAGTTACTCCCAAACGTTTTTCGAGTTTCTTTATATTTTTATCCAGCACGCCAGAGAAGGCACTTTTACGGATGTAGGGGTGTTCGATTTTTTCCATATTAAATGGTGGGGAAAGAGTGTTTTGTCATTATTTATACATAATAAACACCAAATAATCCCCTTTGTCAAGCGGCCCCCCTAATTCCCAAATCCATTTTTGTTTCATTTGTGTTGACAAGCAGTATTCAGTTATATAATATTATATGCTACTTTTTTTGGAGGATAATCGGGATGAAATTAAAGAAATACTCCGTATATTACCTTGTGTTAATTCTTCTGATTTCTCTTAATGTCTATGGAGAACTGAATCTTTCTCAGAGTAATATGTTATCTTCCCGTCCCGCAGTTGCAGTCAACCAGAATGGGGTCAAATTAGTTGTCTGGACAGATTCAGGGACTATCGATGATGCCGGCGCTATTTGGTACAATGTCTATAAAAACGGTGTTTGGGAAGGAGCAAAGGATGCAGGGCTTACTCGTGAAATAAGCTGGGCTTCTCAACTGGACGTAGATTCAAAAGGCAATTTCCATCTCGCCTTTGCAGATGGCTATGGAAGCACCACTCGAGATGTTTTTCATTCTGTCTATAATCCTGACAGCGGTTGGTCAGCTCCTAAGATGATCTGGAAAAGTCCTTCAAATTCAGCCTGGCAGAAGATAGATGTTGAAGAGGATATGATTTATATCACGTGGTACCATAAGAATACTGATCCTTGGCAGGGTTCTGATATTGTCATGCAAATAAAGGGGATCGAAGATGTTGCCTGGCCTGATGCCTATTTTAGAATTACATATACTGCTAATCTAGTGAGCATTCATCCGGCATTCAAGGTAAAAGATGGGAAAGCTCATGTGTGTAACATGGGAAAAATGTCACCATCTGCATCTTGGGGGCTTTTCTATAAAGAAGGGCTGATGGATAGTTCGTGGCAAAGCTTCAAGGCTGAACAGATTGTTACTCCGGCTTATTACCCTGAATTGGAAGTTGACGACGATGGCAATGTCCATATTATTTTTAGTAACAAGACTGGAAACTACTTTTATAAAAGCAAAATCGGAGATACCTGGAAAGGTACCGAAATAATATCTAATAAATTCGCACGTCTTCAATTTGGAGATATAGAGTATAAAAATAATTTACTTGTTGCTACCTGGCTTCAGACAATTGACGGAGAAACTTTTGTATATTATTCCAGGAAAATGTTGGAAGGCGATTGGGAGATGCCCATTCAAGTTTCAGATAGAGGAGAAGCAAGAGTGCCAAAGCTTTGGATGGATGATAATGGATACGCTCATTTTGTCTGGATAGACAAGAGCCACTCGCATGAAAGAGATGTTTTTTATGAAGAAATTCCTATCCCTGTTCCCCTTCCTTTTCTCCAGTTGAGTGATGACTCCTTGTCCTTTACTGTAGAGGGGGATTTTCCAGAGCCCGCTACTTTAACCGTGAAAAATATCGGTGAGGATTCCTTGACATATAACATAAGCACTGACCAGAGCTGGATGACTGTAACGCCTATAAACGGAACCTTAGATTATCAAGATGAGGTTGAGATACAGGTCGAAATCACAGACCCATTATTAGATGTGGGAACTTACACAGGAATTATTGAGGTTTCCAGCCCACAGGCTATTAACAGTCCCAGGCAGGTTGAGGTAGAGCTTGAAGTCTTAGTACCTCCGATATTTCCTCCTTTGAATTTCACTGGGGAAGTAAAAGAAAACAGAGCCTTGTTTATCCGTGAATACATACATCATCTGAGTTGGGAACCGAATCCTGATAACAGAAATATTACGAAGTATAAACTGTATGAGGTTGATGGAGACACACGTATTTTTCTTCAGGAGTTCTCTTCTTCTACATTTGAGTATATGCGCCGTAATATGGATAAAGACAGAACCTACACTTATGAACTTTATGCCGTGGATGACAGGGACCGCATGGGAGTGAATCCTGCAGTGCTTGTGATCGAATAGTTCCTCAAGAATATAAGATTTATCTGCTCCGTTTAGTCATTTTTACTCATCAAGAAAATATTATATTGCTTGAGTCTACTGCACACAAGTCGTTCTTGACTTATTACATCAATATCATTGATATTGATGAAGATTTCGATTTGATATTCCGTCTTTTGGAACCTAATGTTTGTGACGTCATCTTAATCAGGAATTTTCGCATTTTAAAAAAGTATCCTTTATAATAGAATTTCTGTTTTATTTCAGACATTTTGATATGGAAAAATGTAAAATTTCATAGTTTTTTTGGAGAAAGTAATTTTTTCCACAATGGGGAAGGAAGATTTCAATTAAAGAAGAAAAGTTTGTTAAATCGCTGGATATGAAAATTCTTATTTTATCTGTGGTTGTATCTGTTTTATATTTCTCATTTTTCTACACTAAGGCAAATCAGGAATCAGATATTTCTTTGAAAACTAACAGAATTGGTATTACACGATCAGTAGAAAAGGGAAGGCTGCTGAAGGTAAGTTCGATACTGTGGTCTCAGTTATTGAAAAGTAACTATCAGTACATACTTGAGGCACAAGTAAAAAAGGGAGACTGCAGCATAAAATCAATAAATATTCATTCAAATAAAAATGTTTTAAAAGATTATCAAAGAAACATTAACCCTGTATTTTATGAAAAAAAATTCAAAGAAGAAAAGAAAAAGGGTTTATTGAAGTTTAGCTTAAAACATCAAATTTATTTGCCTATCGTAGAGATTATTTGTCTTCCTAAAAATTCTGGAAATGTTTCTTTTATCATAGATCTTAAACTGAAAAGAATAGGGATCAGAAAAAATGCTCCTCTAATAATACTCCAAGTTTCAACTTTAATGTTAAGTGTGTTTATTTTTCTAAAGTTATTTGCTGGCATATTTTTTAGTTTTTACTCAAGGTTTACAGATAATTCCACGAGAAAAGTATTAAATGGATTTTCTTATTTTAATTTTAAACTGGTTTTAAAAATATTTTTAGCATTGCTGTTTATATTTAATCTCACATTTCTTCTCACTTATCTTGATTTTTTTATGAGTATTCTTTCCAAAGAGATAAGAAATCTATTGGTCATAAATTTCTCTTTGTTTATATTTATAGCAATAATTTTTATTTTACTTAAAACTAAGAAAGATAGTGTTGCATTAGTGATATTGCTTTCAACAGCCCTGATCGTTAATTTTAAATTTAATCCCGAAGTAACAGGTGATACAGTTCTTTGGGGAACGAATTATTTAAAAAACCTCCTCTGGAACTCTGAAATATTGAGTCAATTCATAAATTATATTTTCTATGATTTTATAAAATTTAAGGATTTCAATGAGATTTTTTTGATTACTTCCAAAATTATTGCTATTCCGTATTTCATTTTTGTGTACTTCCTGAGTAAGAAAGTCGTCTGTGACAGAGACAAATTCAATTTATTTTTTGTGATGACTTTAACGAGTACTTATCTCATCTTCTTTTTAGGATATCCGGAATATGCTTATTGGGCAATTCCCATGCAGCTGATTTCTATGTTGCTTTTAATAAAATATTTTGAGTATACGAAACAAAAATACCTGTTATGGCTGGCCATATCTCTAGGCTTAGGTTTCTGTTTACATGGAAGCATGATTTTCATTATCCCAGCGGTCTTAATTTTCCTCGTCATAAAAAATAGAGAAGAACAAAGTAATATAAGAAGACCGAAAGAAATGAGCACAATTAAAAAGCTTTTTAGATTTAAATATTTAACTTTAATGATCCTGATCCCAGTGTGTTTCCAGCTTATTACACTCATACTGGGGTATCGAATTGTCTATGAGACTTCTTCCCTGGAAAGTTGGGTTGCGTTTTCTCCAGATTTAGGTTTTGTTGCATCTAAAATGATCTTTTTTGAACCCGATCATCTAAAGTTAATCAGCTTTGTTTTGTTTCTTTCTATGCCGTCCTTCATATTTTGGTTTCCTTATTTAATTCTCAAGAAGAGGTTATACGTTGATCGTGCAACAAGAATGATCTTTGTTTTTTTGCTATTTCAGTTTATCCTTATCTTATTCTTGAATTTTGATTATTATATAAGAGATTTCGATCTGTATTTATCAAATACTGTATTCTGTTGTTTGCTCGTTTTTAAACTCATTACAGACAATTTAATTTCTGAACCTGCCGGGTTCTTTC
>Ga0209427_10000608_pt1 | contig 38688 bp, 35 predicted proteins | sample DeeMarSWOR136_30_FD_187465 | JGI IMG/M metagenome (GOLD analysis project Ga0209427, IMG submission 187465) | Marine sediment microbial communities from White Oak River estuary, North Carolina - WOR-1-36_30 (SPAdes) (version 2) | ecosystem: Environmental > Aquatic > Marine > Intertidal zone >...
GGAAGAAAAGGAAGGGGAATAATGAAGAATTCAGGTGGATTTTTCGGGGCTTTCTGGTTCGCCGGGTGGCTTTTCACTGGCGCCTTTGCCAATCTGGTCTGGTGGAAATGGATACTGGGCATCGTCGTCTGGCCGTTCTACCTCGGCGACGCCGTTTTAGCCATGTAATTACAGGGAGGTCTGAGAGGGGCGTAAACATTATAAAGAAAGCAGGGCGTCTAAGAGGGGCGCCAGCCCCTCTTCCAAATAACCTCCCCCTCTCCTTTGAAGGAGAGGGGGACACAGGGAGTGAGGTAGATAAGGTGGGGTGGTAGAAAACTTTATTGAGAAAAAATGTGGGTAGAAATTAAAAAAACCAGGACCCTGGTCATCGCCGAGATGTGGAAGGAATGCTTCGAAGGCGAAGGCATTCCCACCCGGATTGTCCCCGTCTCCGGGCCTCCTGTCGGTCAGGAGCTGGCGGAATATTCCGTGATGGTGCCCCAGGATAAAGAACACGTTATTAAGGATATTTTAAGGAAGTTATGATACCGTATCAGCTGGTCTGGCTTATCATGCTGCTGCCGTTGTTCGCCTTCATCATCAACGGGCTGATATTCCGGCAGTTCATTCCTAAGAAGTCGAAGGCTTACGGCTATCTCGCCATCCTGGCGATAGGCGTCTCGGCAATCTTTTCTATCTGGGCGCTGATATCGCTGATGACCGGCGACCAGCACGAAATCTTCGTCCCCGACGTCTCCTGGGTGGTCATCGAGAACGGCGTCACCATCCACCTGGGGCTAATCATGGACCAGCTCTCGGCGGTCATGGCGGTCGTCGTTTCCGTGGTCAGCCTCATGGTGCAGATATACTCGCTGGGCTACATGCACGACGATGAAGCCGGCTATTATAGATATTACACCTACATGTGCCTGTTCACCTTTTCCATGCTGGGGGTAGCCCTCTCGGACAACCTCGTCTTTACCTTCGTTTTCTGGGAGATGGTCGGGCTCTGTTCTTACCTGCTTATCGGCTTCTGGTTCCACCGCAAGTCCGCCGCCGACGCCGCCAAGAAAGCCTTTATCGTTACCCGTATCGGTGATTTCGGTTTCCTGGCGGGGATTTTAATACTCTTTTTCAACACAGGCACTTTTGATATTTATCAACTCCATCACCTGGCGGTCACCGGGTTCCTCGGCGGCACGGTGCTCATGTGGGCGGCTATCGGGCTCTTTGCCGGGGCTGTCGGCAAGAGCGCCCAGTTCCCCCTGCACGTGTGGCTGCCGGACGCCATGGAAGGCCCCACCCCGGTCAGCGCCCTCATCCATTCCGCCACCATGGTCTGCGCCGGTGTCTTCCTGGTGGCGCGCACCATGCCCATGTTCGTCTTCTCCACTGAGGCAATTACTATCGTCGCGGTTATCGGGGGTTTCACGGCTATTTTCGCCGCCACCATGGGCCTGGCGGCTAACGATATCAAGCGTGTGCTGGCGTACTCCACCATCAGCCAGATAGGCTATATGATGCTGGGTCTGGGGGCGGTCGGCATGGCGCTGGCACATGAAATCGAGGGCGGTCACCTGCACGTGGGCACCGAGGAGATGCTGATAATCACCAAGGGTGCCGTTGCCGTGGGGATGTTCCACCTGTTCACCCACTCTTTCTTCAAGTCATTACTCTTTATGGCTTCCGGCAACGTCAGTCACTCCACGGGTACTTTCGATATGCGGGTAATGGGCGGACTGAAAAAGACGATGCCCTGGACTTACGCCGTCTTCCTTATCGGCTCGTTGAGCCTGGCGGGTATCTGGCCCCTCTCCGGATTCTGGAGCAAGGACGAGATTCTGGTAAGCGCCCTGGAAAGCCAGCCGGTCCTGTTCGCTTTTGCTTTGATAACCGTATTCCTGACCGCCTTTTACATGTTCCGCGCCATTTACATGACCTTCCACGGCAAATATAAGGGCGGGGCTAAAGACGACGGCATCGACCACAGCCACACGCACGAGGCGCCGAAGGTGATGGTGGCGCCGCTGGTGTTCCTGGCATTGCTTTCTGTCATCGCCGGGTGGTGGAACGTTGCCGGCGGCTACGGCGATTTCATGGGACATCACGCCGAGCACGCCGTCAGCGGTTTCTTCGGCGGGCTGTTTAACCCCTTTACCCACGCCCTACCGGTTATCGCCCTGCTGGTGGGACTCGCCGGTATCTTCGCGGCTTACGTTGTGTACATCAAGCGCTGGATTACCGCCGAATCTCTGGGCAAATTCTTCGGGCCGCTTTATACCCTGGTGTTTCGCAAGTATTTCTTCGACGAGTTATACGAGAACGTCATCGTCAAGGTTGCCCTGCTCAAGGGACTCTTTAACGGCTTTTCGTGGTTCGATAATAAAGGCGTCGACGGCGCCGTGAACGGCGTCTCCGATGTTATCGTCAGCGGCGGCCGGGCTATCCGGCAGGCACAGACGGGCCAGCTGCAGCTTTACGGACTTTTCATCGGCATAGGTATAGCGGTTATCGCCATTTGCGTTTATATATTCGGTTAAAGAGGAGGATAACAAGAAAGGTCATTGCGAGGAGTCCCGATACAATCGGGACGACGCGGCAATCTCCCACGCTACCGAAGGAGATTGCTTCGCTCCGCTCGCAATGACAGGATAAGATTGGGAGGGGGAGGGGTAGAAAGAAAAAAAGATTAGCGGAGATAGCTTAGTTGAACTCTTACTATTTAACGGCGATACTTTTCCTGCCGGCGGTGGGAGCGATTGTCATCGCCCTCATCTCCAAGAAGGATGACACCCTCATCAAGCGGGTGGCTGCCGTCTTCACCGGCATCCCGCTGATAATATCCCTGGCTCTCTTCATCGCCTTCGACCGTTCTGCCGGCATGGCCGGGGTGATGCAGTTCGAGGAGAACTATCTCTGGATAGCCCCCCTGAACGCCCACTACCACCTGGGCGTGGACGGACTGAGCATGCCGCTCGTCCTGCTGACCTGTTTCCTCGGCTTTTTGGCGGTGCTGATATCCTGGAAAGTCCACGAGCGCGTACGGGAGTTCTTCGCCTGGCTCCTGCTGCTGGAAGCCAGCATCATCGGCGTCTTCGTCTCCCTCGACCTGCTGCTGTTCTTCATCATGTGGGAGATAGAGGTTATCCCGATGTACTTCCTGATATCCATCTGGGGCTCGGGACGCCGCGAGTACTCGGCTATCAAGTACGTTATTTACACCCTGTTCGGCAGCGCCTTTATGCTGGCCGGCATTCTCAGCCTGTATTTTACTACCAACAGCCTCAGCATCGTGGACATCGCCAACCAGGGTCTCGGCGCGGTGCAGTCGATTATGCCTGCGGCGGCAATCTTCTGGCTGCTGTTCATCGGCTTTGCCGTCAAGCTGCCGATGTTCCCGTTCCATACCTGGCTCCCGGACGCCCATACCGATGCCCCCACCGCCGTCAGCGTCATGCTGGCAGGTGTCCTCATCAAGATGGGCGGCTACGGGATGATTCGACTCTGCGTGAGCATGTTCCCCGATGTGGCTATAGATTATGCCCGTCTGCTGATAGTGCTGGCGCTCATCGGTATTATCTATGGCGCCGCCGTCACCCTCATGCAGAAGGACATCAAGCGGCTAATCGCGTACAGCAGCATCAGCCATATGGGCTACGTTTTACTCGGCATCTTCGCCCTCGGCCAGGTCAGTCTGACCGGCGCCGCCCTGCAGATGTTCAGCCACGGCATCGTCACCGGACTCCTCTTTGCCATGGCGGGACTGGTCATCCACAACATTGAGGTGCGCGACCTCAGCAAGCTGGGCGGACTGGTAAGGCAGGTCCCGGTCATCGTCGCTGTCTTTTCCATCGCCGGACTGGCTTCCCTGGGGCTGCCGACGACTTCCGGCTTCGCCGCCGAGTTCCTTATCTTCCTGGGCAGCTTCAACAGCACCGTGGTGCCCTACGCCCAGGTCTTCACCATTATTGCCATTATCGGCGTCGTCCTCACCGCCGGATACATCCTCTGGATGCTCCAGCAGGCTTTCTTCGGACCGGCTAAAGAGGAATTCAACAAGGTCAAGGACGCCGACGGCCTGGAGAAGTTCTATATGTTCATCCTGGTGGCGGTGATTATGCTGGTCGGAATCTACCCGGCTGTTTTAACGGATGTCATCAAACTCGGTATTTCGCCCGTCGTGAATCTAATCGGCGGTTAATTATAGAAAGGATAACAAAAGGAGAGTAGTATTTGGACCTGCATCTGTTTATACCGGAGATAACCCTGGCAGTCTTTGCCGTCCTGGTCATCCTGATTGACCTCTTCGTGCGGGACAAGTCATGGCTGCGCCTGGTAAGCCTGTCCGGACTGGTCATCGCCGGGGGGATCGCCGTAGCCATGTGGAAGGGTCTGGACTGCGAGATGCCCCGCTATCTCTTCAACAGCATGCTGGCGGTGGACGAATTCGCCCTGTTCTTCAAGATGCTCTTCGCCGGTATTGCCTTCCTGGTTATCCTGGCTTCAACCGACTACGTCGCCAAGTTCTCACGGTTCCAGGGCGAGTACTACGCCCTGATTCTGCTTTCGACCCTGGGTATGATGCTCATGGCGTCTGCCGCCGACCTCATTTCACTCTATATCGCCCTGGAGCTGACCAGTGTCTCTCTCTACATACTGGTCGCTTTCCTCAAAGACCGCAAGTCCACCGAGGCTTCGCTGAAATACCTCCTGCTGGGGGCTATCGCTTCGGCGGTACTCCTCTACGGCATGGCGCTCGTCTTCGGAGCCACGGGCCAGACCCAGCTGGGGGCGATTGCCCAGTCCGTTCAGTCCATGTCTATCAGCTCGATTACGGGAAATCCGGCGCTGCTGATGGGCATCGTGCTGATGATTGCCGGGTTCGGCTTTAAAATCGCCGCCGTCCCCTTCCAGATGTGGGTGCCCGATGTCTATGAAGGCGCCCCCACCACCATCACCGCCTACCTGTCCGTCGGCAGTAAAGCCGCGGGCTTCGCCATCATCCTGCGCATTTTCTACTCCGCCTTCGGTATGCCGGACTGGCTGAGCACCAACTGGGGCACGATTTTCGCCGTGCTGGCGGTTATCAGCATGATAATCGGCAACGTCGTGGCAATTCCCCAGACCAATATCAAGCGTATGCTGGGGTATTCCAGTATCGCCCAGGCCGGTTACCTCATGGTCGGTCTGGCGACGCTGGGATTCGCGTCGGCTGCGAGCATCCAGGGTCAGAGCACCGTTCTCTTCTTCCTGGCGAGCTACGCCCTGACCAACCTGGGCGCTTTTATCGCCATTATCGCCATCTCAGATAAGATTGAAAGCGATAATATCGATGATTATGCCGGTATGGGCAAACGGGCGCCTTTGCTGGCTCTGGCGCTTACTTTCTGCCTGGTGTCCCTCATCGGTATGCCTCCGGCGGCCGGATTCATGGCTAAGTTTTATATCTTCAGCGCCGCCGCGCAGAACGACCTGCTCTGGCTGGTGGTCATCGCCGCCATCAACAGTGTTATCTCGGCTTACTACTATCTGCGCGTGGTCAAGGTGATGTGGCTCGGCAAACCCGCTTCCGAAGAAAAGGTGCCTTCTTCCGGCGCACCGCGTTTCGCCCTGTTCGTCTGCTGCCTAGGCGTCCTGCTGCTGGGCATTATCCCCGGCCTGGTGATGAGACTGTCGGAGATAGCCAGCCGACTGATCTCCTTTTGACCTGATATAAGCCGCTTTACTTACGGGCGATTACCGATAGAAATAGGAAGGGGAACCCGTTTTTTATCTTATAATCGTTTATACCTGTTTTCCGCAGCACGGCCTTTATCTCACCCGGTCTATACGCCGCCTTCATCGCCTCAAACCCTTCGTCTTTGATGGGTAAGCAACGTAAAAATCCCAGCCTTCTAAAATCATGGATATACAGGAATCCGTTGTATTTTACGGCCTCCCAGAGATTGCTGATAGCATCATCCGGCGGCTTCCAGTCATGCAGGCAAAACGTGGTATATACAAAATCGAACTTGCCCAGTTTTTTCATGTGGTCGCCGTCGTTCACGTCACCCACGACATACTGAATTCTATCTTCAAGATTGCTTCCCGCGATATATTCATTGGCTACCACCGCCATATGCGGTGAAATGTCTACCGCAGTAACGGATATGTCGGGATATTTCCGCGCCATCATGACCGCCAGGAAACCCGGTCCCGCTCCCACTTCCAGGAAACGACCCGATATGCCCAGGGCTTTTACATCCTTTACTACTCCCCCATACATCAGCCCGGCGTATTTTTTATGAGCCTTGGCGTATTCACGTACCCTTTCCAGTCCCCAGGCTTCTTCCTTTTTCACGCTACTGACCATGTTCGGCCTCATCGTTTTGTATCTCCGCCAGCTTGAGATTTACCGCCGTATCGACGCCGAAATGCGCCGTCGCTCTCAATTCCTCCAGGGCTTCCTTCTCCGTCCTGCCCAGGCTGACAACCGTCACGGGACTCCAGACGATATAGTAGCTCCGCAGCTCTTCGTCATATTCAACTGCTATTTCATTATCGGTTAGCGGTACCATAAAACTGCCTCGTAATTTCACTGCAACTCTCGTCGTGACATTTCTTTAATACGCAAATTAGTGCCAGTCATGCCTTTTTGCCGAGACCGCCGCCAGGGGCGCCACCGCCAGCCACAGCGTAATGGTTATCAGCATCGACGTGACGTAGTTGATATCCGTCGTTATGCCGATTTTCGGGGCGACCACGTCCCAGAGAAGCATGAAAAACAATGAACTCAGGAAAAAGCCCGGAATTGCCGCCATAATTCTGAAGAAACCCATTTCAATCCTCCTGTAACTGCTTTATTCTTCGAGTATCGCATCGATTTCGTCGTAGGTCTGTACAAGGATATCGCGAATACGCTGCAGCTTTTCGGCATCCTGCCCGCGTATCCCGCGGCCCAGCAGGTTTTCTAGCGCGTGATACTCCTTCATCACCATCACCGTCTTACCGATGTTCTTAAAACTCCACCGGCGTTTCATCTGGCTTTTCACGCCGTTGCTGATATTCTTCTTTTTTGCCAGAAACTCATGCCCTTCCCCGGTAATAGCGTAAACCTTCTTTCCTTCTTCCTCGGTGGAACTGGCGTACCCCATCTCCTCCAGCATTTGCAGCGTGGGGTAGATAACGCCGGGGCTGGGCTTATACAGGCCGTGCGACTGCTCTTCAAGCTCGCGGATAATATCATAGCCGTGCCTCGGGGTATCCTTTATCAGTTCCAGAATGACGTACTTCAGGTCGCCTTTCTGAAAAGAGCTGCCCCGCCGCGAACCCCGGAAAAATCTTTCCCTATCATATCTCCTGTCTCTAAACATTGCTCACTCCTTAACGGTATTCATGCTAAATTAAGTATATATCTAATAATATCTCGATATATCTAGATATATATTATAAAGGCATCGCCCCTGTTTGTCAAGAGGTTTTTATAAATTTTTTCACCATTTCTTTTTCCCCACCCAGGCCGCTTGTCTACCGAAGCTTTAGCGCAGGCTGGCCCCGTATCATCCACGGCTTATCCCGGGGGTATGATGCTACCTTAGTCATCCCCGAAACGTAAGCCAGGAGTTAATATGCCTGTATTAGTACTAATCACCAGTACTATTTAGTATTTAACACCCTACTAAAGGACTATTGGTTCTCATCTCCCGCATTATTAAAATGAAAGAAACAACCGTTTTATAAGATTCGGAGGATTTCTTCCTTGTACGGAAACTCTGCAATGAAGAGAGTTTTTTCTATATGCATTTCCATATTTTGCGCCATCATACTGGGCGCCTCCGCCGCGGGCTGGAACCATGCGGAGGCAATCGCCGATTCCCAGCCTGACCTCATCGTCCAGAATATCAATATATCGCCCCCGGAGCCGGCCCTCGATGACACGGTAACAATTACCGTCACCGTGAAAAATCAGGGCACCGCTGAGGCGGGTATCAGCAAGGTGGTCTGCTATATTGATACCACCATCCTGGCAACCAAATCGATAAACAGCCTCTCCCCCGGGTCGATGGCAACGGCAACGTTCACCTGGCAGGCACAGGCGGGCTCTCATGTTATTAAAGCCATCGCCGACTCCAACAATACCATCATCGAGTCCGATGAGACTAACAACACCAAAACATATTCCCTGACGACGCTGGTGCCGGATTTAATTGTGCAGTCGATATCATGGGAACCGGCATCCCCTTCCAAGGGCGATAGCATAACTTTCAGCATCGTCGTCAGGAACCAGGGTAACAGCAGGTCACGCACCACCAGGGTGAATCTCTACATTGACGGTGCCTCCAAAGGCTACGAGGACGTTTTTCCAATCGACCCCGGCAGCACCACCACCCGGACCTTCACCTGGATTGCCCAGACCGGCCAGCACGATCTCCGAGCCGTCGTCGATGAAACCCAGCAGGTTGAGGAATCAAACGAGAACAATAATGAATATACCTGTACTTTCTCCACCCTGCCTCCCGACCTGATAGTGGAGAGTATCGCCTGGTCACCGGAAGACCCCTCAAAAAATGACGAGGTGTCCTTCTATGTCACCGTCAAGAACCAGGGGACTGGTCGTTCCGATGCCTGTCAGCTGGCTTATTATTTCGATGGTACTTACCAGTCGATAGAGCAGGTCAGCGCCCTTGAGGCCGGTGCCTCGGAAAATGTCTCCTTCACCTGGCTGGCTCTCTCGGACCTGTCCGAGATAAAGGTCATCGTCGATTTCGCCAATACCGTTAAGGAAAGTAATGACAGCAACAATGAAAAAACTTCCAGTTTCCTCGTCCAGCGTCCTGACCTTGTCGTGACGAATATCACCTGGCTGCCCCTGGACGCCGGAGTCGGCGATACGGTCACCTTTACCGCCACCATTTATAACACAGGCGTCGGGAAAGCCGGGAAGTTCCGCGTCAGCTGCTTTATAAGCGGCCAGCACGCCGGCTATGTGGACATCACGGAACTGGCAATCGATGCCGCAGTCCCCGCCGTTTTCCAATGGACGGCTACACATGGTACCCACCCCGTCAACATTATTGTTGATTACGAAGATGTATTGGTCGAAAGCAACGAAGATAATAACAAAATGACAACCAGTATCCCCGTCGAGCCCCCGGATATTCGTGTCGCCAGCATCGCCTGGTCACCGGAATTCCCCTCTATAGGCGATACGGTAACCTTCTCGGTAAACCTGACCAACCAGGGAGGCGGTAAAGCCGAAAGCTTCTATGTCGCCTATTATATCGATGATGCTTTTGTTTCTGCCAGATTTGTTTCCGGCATGTTATCCGGCTCCTCCGCCAACACAACCTTCACCTGGCAAGCCCAGAACGGCCGCCATGCCTTCAGGGCTTTCGCCGATTATAACCAGGCTATCTACGAGAAAAATGAAAACAACAATGATATGACGGTAACCATAGCTCCCCATATGCCGGACCTGGCAATCGGCACTATTACCTGGTCACCGGCTGACATGCCCGCCGGCAGTGAAGTGAAGTTTTCTCTGGATATTGAGAACCTGGGTACTTTAAACGCCGGGCCGTCCCGTATTGCCTATTATGTAGACGAAGAGATTGCCGGCTTTACCGATATTGACAATCTCAACGCCGGCGCCAAGATAACCGACCACTTTTTCTGGGTTGCTGCCGCCGGCTCTCACACTATCGAGGTAGTCGTTGATTCCAGCGACCGGGTAATCGAGGTTGATGAAGACAATAATGTGAAAATAATCAGTCTGCCGCCGTCCGACCTCATTGTGCCGGAAATCAGCTGGTCGCCGCTGCATGCTTCCATCGGCGATAACGTAACCTTCACCGCCACAGTAAAGAACCAGGGCAGCAGCCGGACCCAGAGCTCACGGATAGACTGTTATATCGATGGTCTCCTCCTCGGTTCAAACGACCTGCCGCCTATAGACCCGTCCGGCTCTACTACCAGCAGCTTTATCTGGGTCGCCGAGAAAGGCAAACATGATGTCAGAGTTGTGACTGACAGTACCAATCAGGTCACCGAGTTAGATGAGACCAACAACGAGATAAGGATTGAGTACGCCACCCGTACTCCTGATTTGGTCATTCAGGACGTTAGCTGGCTCATGGAAAATCCCCTGGTAGATGACGAGGTGGTCATCACCGTCACCATTAAAAACCAGGGCGGCGATACCTCCGGTCCCTGTCAACTTTCCTATACCATCGATGATGATTCCGCCATCGCCGAGGACATCGATTCCATATCCGCCGGAGACTTATTTGTAATCGTGATTACCGCCGACCTTAATGCGGGACCGCACACCGTCGAGTTTTCGGCAGATTCCCTCGACGAGATTATCGAACTTGACGATACGAATAACGAAAAAATACTCATCTTTTCCACCGTCGCCCCCGACCTTGTTGTTAGAATGATTTCCTGGTCGCCGCGTGATGCCAGTCCCGGTGACAGCGTCACCATCTCGGTAAAAGTGGAAAATCAGGGTAAAGACAAATCTGCGGAAACCACACTTACCCTGGATATCAACGGTGAGAATGTTGATTCGGTAGTACTCGGCGAGATGGACATCGGCGAAGTGGTGACCAAAGAGTTCTCCTGGACCGCCGTGAGCGGCTTACAGAATATCAGCATCTCCGCCGACATTGACGGACTGCTGACAGAAAGCAACGAAACCAACAATACCAGTTCCCGTACTATCACTATTGAAGATAAGGAAGAACCCGCTGACGAAACCATACCGTTATCCTCTAACATTCCCGGAGACAAGGGATTCCTCGGGGAAATGTGGCTGGTGATTATGCTGATAGCGCTCGTACTCGGCGGGTCTGCCTTCATCCTGGCTTACCGGGCGTTCAAGAAAGAATAGACTTCCCCGGCGTGCGGTACTATTCCCGAACATAAATCTCATCCGGATTTTATACTTTTTCACGAATACCCCCTTTCAACTGATGACGGTCTTTTATCAGAATAAACATTTCACTGTCATTCTGAGCCCTCACGCTACGCTCAGGATAAACTCCGCGAAGAATCCGTTTCAACCAGATCAGGCACGGATTCTTCGTCGTTCCGCTCCTCAGAATGACACTTGATACAACACCACTGGTGACAAACCTGCGACTGTGTCATATAATAGGACTAAGCTGTAATCGCTTTTGGCGGTTACGTAATAAATTATGGGCGTCTGGTTGACTATTATTAAAGAGTTCTGGAGCAGTATCCTGAACGCCTTTGCCTGGCTTACTCAGGACAGCCCCGGACTGAACAAGACTAAGCGAAAAACAAATATGAAACATGAAGCTATCGCCAGCCAGATGCGTTTTCGTCTCTGGAGATGATAACCCGTTAATATCAATGATGCGTAATTTCGTTCGTGTTCGACTCCAGTCTATATTCATACCGCCGGCTGAACTGGCGTTTACTATCGACAAAGGAAATATGTCTTGAAGAGAATCGCCGGTTTTATCTATGACCGCTCGAAACCGATTATCGCCCTGGTTATTATCCTGAATCTGCTTTCTCTGGCATCCTTTTTCCGTTTCAACCTGGATACGGACTTCCTTTCCTTTTTCTCTAAAGGGAATCCCAAAGCGGACGAATATCACCAGCTTAACGCCAAGTACTACAGCGGCGAAGCTATCTCCGTACTCATTGAAGGAGACGACTCCCTGCTCGATAAAGAAAACCTGCTGGAGGTTTACCGCCTCCAGCGGCGGATGGAGGTCATCGTCGGCGTCACCCGCGTTCAGAGCTATATCCCGCCGGAAGTGATATCCGGCAGCACCGTCACCAGCGTCGATGAGGCATACCTGGAAGCCAATTACGATTACCTCAAAGACTTCATTGAAAACAGGTACTTCATGACCGACCAGTTCCTGACCGAGAACCGCCGGAGCGGCATTATCGTCGCCAGTCTCGATGTTGACGCCCCCGCCGATGACGTTATCGATTACCTGAAAACACTCGCCGAAGGCAGTTTTCTTAATCTCTCCCTTGCCGGCAACGAGGTCATCAAGGATACCATCTGGGGATACCTGCTGATGATACTCTTCATTCTGCCCCCCTGCGCCATCGTCCTGGTATTTATCGTCTTCTACCTGGCGCTGCGGAATGTTCGTTTTACCATCCTGGCCATGGTCCCGGCATTTTTCGCCTCGCTCTGGACCTTCGGCACCCTTTTCTGGAGCGGTCAGGACCTGAACCTGCTGACCGTCCTGAGTCCGCTCTTCATCCTCGTCCTTGGCTCCGCCTACGGCCTGCACTATATCAGCTGTTTCCTGGACAATATTCACAAGTACGCCGACCGCCGGGAACTGACGATAGCCGCTCTGGACGAGGTGGGCACCCCCATATTCCTCTCGACTATCACCACGATGGCAGGCTTTGTATCCCTGGTCTGGACGGAAATCGTCCCGATGCGCAACATGGGCATCTTCGTTACCCTCGGTATCGGCTACGCTGGTTTCATCGCCCTGTTTTTCCTCCCGGCGGTTTTATCCCACGTTCCCTTGCCCCAGAAGGTGCACCGTACCGAGGGCTCCCGCCTTAACGGCATTATCCTGAAAGCCTCGCGGCAGCGCATCCTGGTTCCCCTTGTCTTTTTAGCTATTTTTGCCGTCTCCGTCGCCTATATACCCGGAATACAGGTGGAATCAAACCAGCTTACCTACTTCAAAGAGAGTTCGGAAATCCGGCAGACTTTCTCCAAAATCGAGGAGGATTTTGGCAGCGCTATTCCCCTGACCGGCGAGATAGCCTCGCCAGGAGGTAAGGCGGCTTTGCTTGATGCCGGATACGCCGCTAAAGTGCTAGCAGTCGAACGGGAACTGGAAAAACTGCCGGGTATCCGGAGTGTTTTCTCGGTTTTCGACCTCATTGTCGGGATAAACAGGATGGCTACCGGAGTCGATGCCTACCCGGCAAATCCAGCTTCTTTAAGTATGATGCTATCCCAGATAAGCCGCGAAGAACAGGCTGCCTGGGTTTCGGCTGACGGCTTTAAAATGGTGATAAAAACCGAGGAACTTAGTTCCGACGATATCGAGAAGCTGGAGGAATTCGTTGCCACTCATCAGGACAAGGTTCGCGTTATTACCGGCATGCCCGTCCTTTTTAGCGAGTTGAACAGCCTGGTTACCAGAAGCCAGGTGCAGAGCCTGGGGCTGGCGCTGTGCCTGATTTTCATTATGCTCTGGATAACGCTGCGCCGCGTCACCGCCGCCCTGGCGGGGCTCCTGCCCGTCGTCCTCACCATCTGCGCGATAATCGGCATGCTTTCCATGACCGACTTTAACCTGAACATAATGACCGCCAATCTCTCGGCTATCGCCATCGGGGTGGGAGTGGACTACTCCATCCATGTCATCGCCGGTATCTATTACCACCGCCGCCGCGGCCTCAGCCGTGACGATTCGGTAACCGCCGCCATCAGCACTGTCTCCCGCCCGGTGCTGGCTAATGCCTTCGGTCTGGCTATCGGTCTCTCGGCGCTGTTCTTTTCGCCGCTGCGTATCCATACGCAGGCAGCCTCGGTGATGTGGGTTGCCATGGTGGTATCGTCGCTGGCAGCCCTGACGCTCCTGCCGCAGTTCTATACCAGCCGGCGTAAAAAGCCGTAATATATTTTTCATATTGTAAACCTTATCCCCCCTCGGTAATTATCTATTCCCACCCAGGCCACCCTCGCACCATCTCCTGCTTATCCCGGAAAAATCCACGGGTTAAGCAATTGATGTATCGAGGGTGGGCTTCGGGTGGGATAGAAAAAACAACGATGGGCAGTGTGGGGTGGGTGGAAAAAGGTGGGGGGAAAAGGTGGAGACCGTTCCTTCTCTCCGCGCACCTCACCACTAGCCTTTATGAAATAAAATGACAATATTGCAGGATTCTATTTATAAATATTCCCCCTTCCTTTGCCAAAGGAAGGGGGCTAGGGGGATGGATTCCTCTTAAATACAGGAAAGGGATAAAACAAAACCCGGCCTCTATAAACACACTTCATCTTAGAGACCGGGCGTTTTCTCTCTAATTCTACCTTGCTAAGCTAGACTTCTATCTTCCCGAATCTTTCCTCTAAAGCGGCTTTATCCCAGATTTTACCGGTGGCTTCTTGGGCGGGCAGGGCAGCCAGCATTGCCGGGTATTTCTGCCAGATTATCGGCTCTTCGTAATCGCTGGTATCGCGACCCTTCATAAATTGCATGACCACTTCGGTCTTGACGAAGTAAGGGCGGATGCAGGTGATGGCGATACCCTCTTCCCGCCGCATCTCCCGCGCCAGGCCCAGGGTAAACCTCTCCACACCGGCTTTAGTGACGCCGTAGGGAATGCTCATGCGGATTTCTTTGGCAAGTATCGACGATACGTTAATCACCATGCCGCTTTTCTTCTCCACCATGCGGGGCAGGACTACCTTGGTGCAGAGATAGGTGCCGTCCAGGTTGACGGACAGAATCAGTCTCCATCTCCTGTAAGGCAGGTCAAGAAACGAGTCCTGGGCGGTGACGCCGGCGTTATTCACCAGAACATCAATCTTGCCGAACTTCTCTATCGCTTTATCGACGATGCTGTTGACGTCCTCCTCCACAGTAATATCGCCGCCCATCGTCAGCGTCTTGCTGCCGAGGGCTTTGATTTCCTTAGCGGTCTCGTCCAGCTTGCCGTCGTCCGTAACACGGTCGCATATCACCAGGTCGGCGCCGGCCTCAGCCATCCCCAGCGAAATAGATTTCCCCAGCCCCTGCCTGGCTCCGGTCACCAGAGCAACTTTACCTTTTAAAGACATCTCCGTACCTCCTTTTATTCTTCTCCCGACTATTTTCTACGTAAGCATCCCGTAATCGAGCGGGAAGAGACCGGCCGTCTGGTTCTTCGCGGCGTCGGAAGCCAGGTAAAGGGCTATCGCCGCCACGTCGTCCGGCTCCCCGAACCTCCCGATGACCGTCTGGCTCAGCATCCGGTCGTTAACGCCCGGCATCTGGAGGAACGGGTCGGACAACCTGCTGTGCACCCATGCCGGCGCGATGGAATTGACCCGGATGTTCCATTTGCCCCATTCCTTGGCCATGACTCGCGTCATGTGCATCACCGCCGCCTTGCTGATGCAGTATATACCCAGCGATTCCTCGGTACGTATGCCCATGTACGACGTTATATTGATTATACTTCCGCCGCCCTGCTCTTTCATGATTGGGGCGATTTGCTTGCAGATGAAGAAAGGCCCCTTGACGTTGACGTTCATGACGTTGTCCCACTGCCACTCTTCGACGTCGACCAGTGGCACCATGAAACTGGAGCCCGAGCTGTTGACGACGATATCGATGCTTTTGAACTGTTTCATGATGGCGTCCACTAGTACCTGAATAGTTTCCAACTTGCCGAGGTGCCCGGCTATCCCCACGACCTTGCCGCCCGACTTTTCATTGATTTCCGCGGCGGCTTTGTCCAGGTTCTCCTGCTTGCGACTGCTGATGACGACATCGGCGCCGGCGATGGAATAGGTCTCGGCGATAGCCTTGCCGATATCCCCCGCCCCCCCAACAACCAAGGCTACCTTTCCTTTCAATGAAAAACTGGATACATCCATGTCATACTCCTTTGTTGTTTTACTCCACCTTGATAATACACGAATTCGCCTGGGCTAAGCCTCCGCAGATGGCGCCCATGGCGTAGCCGCCGCCCCGCCGCCTCAGTTCGTACATCAGGTTCATAACCAGCCTGGCACCGCTGGCGGTATTGGGGTGCCCGATGGCTATAGCGCTGCCGTTGATGTTCATCTTTTTCTGAAGTGCCTTATACTTGGTGTCATCCCTGTCCACAACAAGCTTCATGGACACCAGCGGTACGCAGGCAAAGGCTTCGTTGATTTCCATACAGGCCATGTCGTCGAGAGTCATATCGGCCTTTTTCAGGATTTTCTTCATGGCGTAGCCGGGTCCTTCGGGCATCCGGCTGGCGTTGATAGCCACCGATACCGAGGCGACCACAGTTGCCAGGACTTCCAGTCCGAGTTCTTCAGCCTTCTTACGCGTCATCACCAGCAACGCCGTAGCGCCGTCGTTGAGTCCGGGTGCGTTCCCGGCGGTGATGGCGCGGGTATCGTAAACCGTATTCAGCTTGGCGAGCCTCTCCATAGAGGTATCGGCGCGGTACTGCTCGTCGATGTCAAGTATGACGGGGTCGCCCTTGCGCTGCGGTATTTCCAGCGGCATTATCTCGTCCTTGAATTTGCCGGCGTTCCAGGCAGCCCCGTAGTTCTGGTGGCTCCTGAACGCCCACTCGTCCTGCTCCTGCCGGTCAATCTTGTATTCGTAGGCGACGTTATCGCTGTCGACCGATACCGGATTGAAGTCCTTATAGCCGAGGGCGTAGAGCGGGTCTTCCATCTTGACGTCGCCGAGGCGGAAGCCCCCGAACCTCACTCCCCTGACGACTAGCGGCGACTGCCCGAAGGATGTCGCCCCGCCGCAGATAGCCGTCTCTATTTCCCCGGCTTTCATTTCCAGGGCGGCCAGCCTGACCGCGTTCATCGCCGAGACGCAGGCCATGTCGAAGGATATAGACACCGTTTCGTGGGGAAGCCCGGCACGGATTAACGACTGCCTTCCGGCGACAGGTGTATAAGGGTCGCGGCACGCCGACGTGTCGCCGACTCCCCAGAAGACTTCGTCGACGATATCAGGCTTGACGTTGACCCTCTTGAGCAGTTCCCGCATCGGGATAGCCCCCAGTTCATAGTAATCATAGTCCCGCAATGAACCGCCGAATCTCCCGAACGGCGTCCTGACCGCACTCACAATTACAACATCATTCTTATCTGCCATTTTCATTCCTTTCCTGATTGAGTATAAAAGTGTTGTGTTCTACTTCTCCGTGTAATCATAAAATCCTTTGCCCGTTTTCCGCCCCAAGTCGCCGGAGCGCACCATGTTCTTCAGCAGCGGCGACGGCATCAGCCTCTCGCCAAATTCGGCGTACATCGTCTCCAGTCCGTGCAGGACAACGTCGGCGCCGGCAAGGTCGCACAACTCCAACGGACCCATGGGGTGGTTCAGGCAGAGCTTGATGGCTTTGTCTACCTCTTCCGGCTTATTGCCGTCCATCACGCACCAGAAAGCCTCGTTCATGAGGGCGTCCACCAGCCGGGAAACGATAAAACCGGCGTAGTCCCGCGCCTCGCAGGGCTCCTTGCCGATTTTCCTGACGTATTCTTTGGCGGCTTCGAGTGTCTCCGGCGAGGTATTACGTCCGGGAATGACCTCCACGCCCTTCATCACCGGTACCGGGTTCATGAAGTGTATCCCGATGACCCTCCCCGGCGTCTTCGTGACGGCGGCTATCTCGCCGATGGGCAGCGACGACGTATTGGTGGCTAAGATGGCGTCCGCCCTGCATATCTCTTCGAGCTGTTTAAATATGTTTTTCTTCAAATCCAGAATTTCCGGCGCCGCCTCGATAACCAGGTCGGCATCTTTGGCGTCTTTGTTGTCTACCGTGGTTTTAATGCGCGACATTATAGCTGCCTTATCGCTTTCCTTAATGGTCTCCCTCTTGACCAGCCGGTCCAGGCTTCTCTCGATGGTAGCCATGCCCTTCTGGATGAACTCGTCCTTGATGTCGGACATCGTCACGTCATACCCTGCCTGGGCGCTTACCTGTGCGATGCCGTTTCCCATCGTCCCCGCCCCGATAACGAACACCTTCTGAATCGCCATTTAAATCCTCCTTCTAATTTATCAAACAGGCTTTGCCCCCAACCCCTCGTTTCTTATCTTTTCCCACCCATGCCGCCCTCGCATCATCTGCTGCTTAGCCCGCACTCTCCCCCTCTCCGCCGGCGGAGAGGGGATCAGGGGGTGAGGTCCAATTCTACTTATTCTTAAAGACCGCCTCCCGCTTCTCCAGGAAGGCTTTCATGCCTTCTTTCTGGTCCTCCGTGGCGAAGCACAGGGCGTCGCACTTCGCTTCCATGTCAAGCCCGGACTGAAGGTCGGTATCGACGCCGGCGTTGATGGCGGCCTTGGCCATTGCCAGCACCGGCCCGCTCTTGCTCGCCAGCTTTTTAGCCCAGCCCAGGGCTTCTTCCATCAGGTTCTCCGGCGGCACTACTTTATTGACCAGTCCCAGACGCAATGCCTCGGCGGCGTCAATCCTGTCCCCCAGGAAAATCATTTCCTTGGCTTTAGCCGTCCCCACCAGACGGGACAGTCGTTGCGTACCGCCGGCGCCCGGTATCAGTCCCAGGTTTATCTCCGGCTGTCCGAACCTCGCCCTCTCCGAGCATATCCGCAGGTCGCAGCACATGGCTAACTCGTTGCCTCCGCCGAGGGCGTACCCGTGAATAGCCGCAATCGTCGGCTTGGTCAGCGTATAAATACGGTCGGACGCCTTGCGGATGGTCGCCATGAACTTCTGTATTTCCAGCGTATTCATGTTCGCCATCTCCACCACGTCCGACCCCGCCGCAAAGGCTTTCTCCCCGCTGCCGGTCAGGATAGCCACTCGCACGTTTTTATCGTTCTCAATCTTCTCAAATACGTCGTATAACTCGTTGTAAACGTCGCTGTTGAGGGCGTTATATGCCTCCGGTCGATTAAGGGTAACGGTGGCGATACCGTCTGCCTTTTCATAAAGCAAAGTCTTGTAAGTCACGGTCTTATCTCCTCTCTGCTGGTTTGGGCATTTCGGATAGCGTACCTGCACTCATTGAACTGGTTTTTGGGGACTCGATATGGGGGAAAATCCTTTGACATTTTAAGCTAACGGGCTTTTACGTGTCAAGGAGGAACGGCTCTAACGGCGTTTGTATTGCGCTCGTGACGGACAGCGTGATATAATCGTCTGCCCCATCATAATCAGCCGGAGTCATATCCATGCAGAATGATTTTACGGAAATGTCCGCTTACTACGACGAGCTCTACGTTAAACCGGAAGAATACAAAAACGAAGCTGAAAAAACACTGGTACTGATAGAAAAGTACCGGCTCAGCAGCGGCAACGACCTCCTCGACCTTGCCTGCGGCACGGGTGGGCACATCTCTTACTGGCGCACGCGCTACACCGTTACCGGACTGGACATCAGCCCGGAAATGCTGGCTATCGCCCGTCGCAAGTTCCCGGATGTAGCGTTCCACTCCGGCGATATGGCTGACTTCGCTATCGGCAGGGAGTTCGACGCCATGGTATGCCTGTGGGGTTCCATCGGATTCGTGAGAACGCCGGAACGCCTGAATCAGGCGCTGGTCACCTTCGCGGCGCATCTCAAGTCGGGCGGAGTGCTCTGCCTGACCCCCTGGTCTACGCAGGAGGATTTCAAGCCTGACATCGTCGTGGAATCGGTCAAACACCCCGGCGTGCGCATCGCCCGCATGGAAAACGTCAGGCGTAAAGCCCCCGGACTGGCCGAGGTGGACTTCCACCACCTTATCGGCCGCGACGGTAAAGTCACCTGTCACCGGCAATCCATGGAAATAGGCTTGTTTTCCCGTCAGCAGTACCGGGACGCCATCGAAGGCGCCGGACTGGAATTGATGGAGTACTACCGGGGATCAGAGATACGGATGGGTGCTTTTATCGCCCGAAAACCTCTGCGCAAAGTTTGACAACCCGCCAGGACGTTGCGTAAACTTCTTTAGTGTAGAGCTATCCCCCAAGAGGATTTATGAATGCCTGATATCGAGTCAGTCGCCGGTGAACTGGCGGCCGGTCTGAAAAAGCATAAAGCCGATTACCTGGAAGCACGTCTGGAGGAAAGCCAGAGCAGCCATATCGCCTATCTCAGCAAGAGACTCGACTCCATAGGTCGTTCGACGGCGGTGGGCGGCAACGTGCGGGCGCTGGTAAAGGGAGGCTGGGGCTTCTCCAGCTTCAACAGCCTAGACGGGCTCTCCGGCCGCATTTCCCAGGCGGTCGAACAGGCAAGATCCGCCGGCAGGGGTAAAAGCAACCTGGCTCCGGCAGAACCGGTTACGGACAACGTCCCCTCCGGCATCGACGTCAATCCGGTTACCATTCCCCTGGCGGAAAAGAAGCTTCTGCTGGACGAGTACAACGATATCATCTGGAGTACCCCGCAAATTCAGACATCCAATATCCGGTACGGGGACGGCCGCCGGAAAGTCGTTTTCCTTAACTCGGAGGGAATTTTTATCGTCCAGGAAAGAGCGGACGTTTCGCTAGTGATAGTTGCCGTCACCGCCAAAGACGGCCAGGTACAGCAGGCTTTCCTCAGCACTGGCAGCCGGGGTGATTTCAACGTCGTCCGGGACCTTCACGATAAGGTAAAAGCTAAAGCCAACCACGCGGTGGAGGCGCTTTCCGCGCCGCAGGCAAAGGGCGGTGAATACACCGTGGTGGTCGACCCGATACTGGCTGGTGTCTTCGCCCACGAGGCATTCGGTCACCTTTCGGAAGCCGACTTTGTTTACGAGAACGAAAAACTCCGGGAAATCATGACGCTGGGCAAGCAGTTCGGCGGCAAGCACCTGAATATCGTTGATTCTGCGGCCCTGCCGGGACACCGGGGCAGCTATAAATACGACGACGAAGGCACACCGTCAGCTAAGAACTACCTGATTAAAGAGGGTAAGCTGGTCGGCCGGCTGCACTCCCGGGAGACCGCCGCCAAGATGAACGAGCCCCTTACCGGAAACGCTAGAGCCCTGCACTACGGATACGCACCCATCGTGCGTATGACTAATACCTACATCGAACCCGGTGACGTTTCTTTCGAGGATATGATTGCCGACATCAAAGAGGGAATTTACGCCAGGGAGTGCTTCGGCGGCACCACCGCCATGGAGATGTTTACCTTCTCTGCCGAGGAAGCCTTTATGATTCGCAACGGCAAAATCGCCGAAACATTACGGCCGGTGGTACTGACCGGCAACGTTTTCAATACGCTGGCTAATATCGACGCCATCGGCAACGACCTGCTGATACACGATAGCGCGGGCGGCTGCGGCAAGGGAGGCCAGATGCCCCTGCCGATCTCCACCGGGAGCCCGCATATCCGCATTCAAAAATGCCTGATCGGGGGCAGCTAAGTGGAACAAATACTGGAAATAGCCAGGAAAGCCGCCGCAGCCGCCGAGGTCTTTCAGGTTTCCTCAGAGGAAACGCAGGTCAGATTCGAGGCTAACCGACTCAAGCAGCTCCAGACCAGGCAGCAGACCAGCGTGGCGCTGCGGATTATCAAGGACAGTAAGATTGGCTACGCCACCTCTTCCGGGACGGTCGACGGTACCGAACTGGTGAACAATGCCGTGGAGACCGCCGCGTTCGGCGTCAAGGCAGGTTTTCAGTTCCCCGGATTGACGGACTATCCCCGGGTGGCTGTTTATGACGATGCCGTTAATGCCGTATCCGTTAAGGAAATGGTGGGACTCGGCGAGGAGATGATTGCCGCCGTGACCGGTCACACCCCGAAAATTCTCTGTGAAGGTTCGGTAAGTCGGGGCGTTGCCGCTTTACGGATTATCAACTCCAGCGGCGGAAAGGCGGAATACCGCAAGAGCTTTTTCAGCCTGAGTATCGAGGGGAATCTCATCGAAGGCACGGACATACTTTTCGTCGTCAATGACGAGAGCTCCTGCCACCCGCTTTCGGATACCTCGGCGGTAACCGCCGTAGTATTACAGCAGCTGGAACTGGCGAAAAACCGGGCAACCGCGCCCAGTAAACAGCTGCCGGTTATCTTCTCTCCCTTCGGCGTAATATCGGGACTGTATTATCCTCTGGTATCGGCTTTCAACGGCAAGACCGTGCTGGAAGGGGCATCGCCCATCGGCAGCAAACAGGGACAGCTCGTGTTCGATAAAAAGTTGACCCTGTATGACGACCCCACCCTCAGCTACCGCCCCGGGAGTCGGCCCTGCGACGACGAGGGAGTCAGCAGCCAGCGCACCGCCCTTATCAAGGAGGGAGTGGTAACCGACTTTCTTTACGACCTTCAGACCGCCGCCCTGGCTGGCAAGCGGAGCACCGGCAACGGCGGTCGCGGCGGCGGACTGCCCTCGCCTTCCCCCAGCTCATTCACCATCGTTCCGGGAGATACCACCCTTGAGGATATGATTAAAGACATCAAGGAAGGGCTGCTCGTCGACTATCTGATGGGGGCTTCCCAGGGCAATGTGCTCGGCGGCGATTTCAGCGGCAACGTGCTCCTTGGCTATAAGATAGAAAACGGCGAGATTACCGGCCGCGTTAAGGACACCATGGTCTCCGGGAACATCTATCAGGTGCTTAAAGACATTGCCGCCGTCGGCAGCGAGCCCCGTTGGGTAAACAGTGCCCTGCTGACCCCCCACATCTACTGCCCCTCCGTATCGGTCGCAAGCAAGGGATAACCTGTCATTCTGAGCCCTCACGCTGTACTTAGGGTAAACTCAGCGAAGAATCTCTACCCCCTATCAATTAAGTATTTGTGACCTATCCCCCTGTGTCCCCCTTCACTTGGTAAATACGCATAAAATTAGTTTTGTGTATGAATAATATATCGATGATGACCAGCAGCCTCATTTGGTATATACTTTACCTGAGCAGATATGGTTCAGGTCCAATATCTAAAACAGGCTTGTGAGGAGGTTTATCGTGAAGCTGGCTTTGAAGGACGTGAATGAAGAGGACCGTGGCGTAATCGCTCCTTGCGGTATCATCTGTCTCGGTTGTGATGGCCATCAGGATGAGAGCCTAGAAGCAGCGAAAAGGGTCATCGAAATCTGGGAGGGTATGAACCTTCCAGATGTCTCCGGTCTTGCTGGTCTGAAAGCACAAGAAATAATCGATACACTGAAAACACTCAAAGAATACGTTGACAGAAAAGAGAAGGCGGGGCCTTGCCCGGGCTGTTTCAAGGACGGGGGACCCTCCGCGTTTTGCAGCGTCGCCAAGTGCGTTAAGTCAAAGGGATACTGGACATGTGCCGAATGTGAGGACTGCAACCCGGAAGCTGAACATCCTTGCCCTCATTCTGATACCGGTCTTGCTTCAACACCCCTTGGCTCAAGGCAGCAGACTTCCGCCCTGATCCGTAAAAGATACAGCGCCAACAACACTGAGAACTTGAAGAAATGTCGTGAAATAGGCTACCCTGCGTTCATTGCAGAGACCAGAGAAAAAGTCGGGACAGGCTGGAGAACATGGCAGGTCATCAGCAATGAGACGCTGTTTCCTCAGAGATAGGACTCCCGTTCTCTTAGATAGATAGAGCATTCCAATTGTTTATTGTTTCTTGTACCATGGTCATTTCCCCTCAATTTCCTATTTACTTTTAAAAAGAGTTATAATGACCTAGAGAGAAACGAAGGTGGACTGATATGAACAATATCATTAAAATCACCGCCCGGCCCAGACTGCGCTCCCCCAACCTCCTGGCGGCATGGCCCGGTATCGGCAACGTCGCCATGATAATCGCCAACTACCTCAAAGCCAAGCTCCCCTTCAAAGAACTCGGCTATCTGGAGGCTTCACATTTCTTCGACCCCATCGGCGTGCTCGTCAAAGATAACGTCGTCGAAGCGCCCACCTTCCCCCAGAGTCGGTTCTACTACTGGAAGAACGATGTCGGCAACAGCGACCTGATACTGTTCATCGGCGATGACCAGCCCGCCAGCAAGGGTTATGACCTGGCTAACTGTATTATGGATGTCGGCGAGAAGTTCTCTGTCAAGCGGATATACACCTGTGCCGCGGCGATTACCCGCATCCATCACACCGAACCTCCCAAGGTCTGGGGCGTCGCCACCAGCCCTCACGTGGCTGACGACCTGGCAAAATACCGGCTGCAACATGCCACCAACCTGCAGATAGCCGGTCTGAACGGACTGCTGTTAGGCGTTGCCAAAGAAAGAAAGATTGACGGCATTTGCCTGCTGGGAGAAGTCCCCGTCTATGCCAGTCGCGTACCCAATCCCATGGCGGCGCTAGCCGTCCTCAAGGTGCTTGCCGAGATACTGACTGTTAAAATAGACTTCTCGGAACTGGCGAAGATGGCGATTGAAGCCGGCGAGCGTATCAAGCAGGTTGCCGCTCAGGCTATGGAAGAATATATCGACTACTTCACCGAGCCGATATGGGAACGCGGCGCGGACTACGGAGAAGAGGACGAGGAAATAACGGGCGACGACGAAGAGGAAGACCGTAACTAAAAATACGTCCGCAGTAGATTATGAAATTCAAGAAAAGCACCGCCCTGGCAGGCTTTAAACCGCTGAAGGGCGAGAGAATCACCGGGAAAAAGGTCAGGCTCCGCGAGAAAAAATTCACCGATGTTCGCAACGATTACCGGTGGCAATCGGACGCTGAGTTAGCCAGGCTCGACGCCGCTCCGGTGCCCATCACGTCCTTCTCACTCTACCTGCTGGACTACGCCAGCGCGGTAAAACAGATCGGTGATAACCGGTACCCCCTGGCAATAGAGACCCTCGACGGCAAGCATATCGGCAACTGCACCTGCTACGATATCGACGTTAAAAAGGGAGAAGCGCAGCTGGGCATCATGATTGGCAACCGCGACTACTGGGACCGGGGCTACGGGACCGACGCTTTCAGAACAATGGCCGACCATGTATTCCGGACGACCAGCCTGAACCGACTCTACCTCAAGACGCTGGAATGGAACCTGCGGGCACAGAAGTGCTTCTCCAAATGCGGCTTTACCCCCTGCGGAAATATGAGACGCAACGGCTACGACTTCCTGCTCATGGAACTTAACCGGGAGGAATGGGAAAAACAGGGAGGCGGATAAGGGGCAGGTTAATATTCCAGGGGCTAAGCCGACGATGTTATGAAGGCGGTAGGGTGGGAATAGATATCATACGAGGGGGACGGGAGGTGAAGTCCCATTAACACAGACTATTCCCCGATAGAATGGCTCGGCGACCGGGTCAGGATTATCGACCAGTCCCTCCTGCCCCGCCAAGAAATTTACCTGGAGCTCAATGACTACCGCGATATCGCCTCAGCTATCAAAGAACTGAAAATCCGGGGGGCTCCCGCCATCGGCGTGGCCGGTGCTTACGCCGCAGCTCTCGGCGCTCTAAAAATAAAAACGACTGATTTACCTGAGTTCCGCGAAAAACTGCTAACTGTGTTTGAGGCCATCGCCGCCACCCGCCCCACCGCCCGCAACCTGTTTTTCGTCCTGGAACGACTCTCGCAGGTGGCTGATAACGGGAAAAGCCCATCGCAAATTAAGGAATCCCTCGTTGATGAAGCCGTAAAGATCCACGAAGAAGAGACGGAAGCCACCCGCCAACTGAGCATGATGGGCGCAGAACTTGTTAATGATGGCTGGACGTTACTCACCCACTGCAACGCCGGTCCGCTGGCAGCTACCGGCTACGGCACAGCCCTCGGGGTTATCATCGCCGCCCGCGAAGAGGGAAAAAATATAAACGTTATCGCCACCGAGACCCGACCGCTCTTACAGGGGGCGCGGCTGACCACCTGGGAGCTCAGGAAAGCAGGTATAACGGTGACACTGATTACCGACTCCATGGCGGGGCACTTCATGAAGCTGGGGAAAGTGGATTGTGTTATCACCGGGGCTGACCATATTGCCGCCAACGGGGATGCCGCCAACAAAATCGGCACTTACACGCTGGCGGTGCTGGCTAAAGAAAACGACATCCCGTTCTATATCGCCGCCCCGACCTCCACCATCGACGCTTCACTGAAGACGGGCGATGAAATTCCCATCGAGGAACGGAGTGCCGGGGAAGTCACCCATGTTCTGGGCATGCCGATTGCCCCGGAAGGCATTGCAGCCTATAATCCCGCTTTCGACGTTACACCCCACCGGTACATCACCGCCATTATCACCGAGAAGGGCATCATCAAAGAACCGTTCACGGAAAGTATCCGTAGTATTCTATAAATACCAGTTCAAAGGAGGTGCTCCATGAATACCCGGGCACTGCAAAGCCGACTCGACTCGCTGGAAGCCGAGCAAGTTTAAAAACTGGTAAAAAATACAGGAAACAATTCGTAGCTGGATAGCTTTGAATTGTTTTTCGAGTTATGTTAAATTATAACACAATAAGGGGTTATTGAATACTGAAAGCAGGGGTGAAACAATGGACCTTTCTAATAGGGTGGCGATAGTGACGGGGAGCGCGAGGGGCATCGGGAGGGGGATTGCATTGAGGCTGGCGGAGGCGGGGGCGGACATCGTGGTGAACGATATAGAGTCGGCAAAAGAAGCCATGGAGAGCACCGTCGGGGAGATAAAGGAATTAAAGCGTCAGGCAATAGGAGTCGCCGCCGATGTCAGTTCGGCTGAGGACGTCGGGCGACTCATCGAGACTACGATGAGCACCCTCGGCAGAATCGATATCCTCGTCAACAACGCCGGGGTGACCAGGGACGGACTCGTCATGCGGATGAGCGACGCTGACTGGGACACCGTGCTGAACATCGACCTCAAGAGCGCGTTCCTCTGCACGCGGGCGGTGCTGCGGCCCATGCTCAAGGCGCGGTGGGGGAGGATTGTGAGCATCGCGAGCATCGTGGGCATCAGCGGGAACGCCGGGCAAGCCAACTACGCCGCCGCCAAGGCCGGGGTGATAGCTTTCACGAAGTCGGTCGCCAAAGAGGTGGCGTCGCGGGGCATCACCGTCAACGCCGTCGCCCCCGGGTACATCGACACCCGGATGACGCAGAGCCTCGACGAAAAGCAGGCGGATGAACTCAAGAAGCGGATACCGCTGGGGTACGCGGGCACGCCGCGGGACGTGGCGGAGGCGGTTGCCTTCCTGGCGAGCGAGGAGGCGCGGTACATCACAGGGCAGGTATTAGGAGTGGATGGGGGGATGTGAGGGGGGGGGGGAGAAGATATTATTAGTTAAAGTAAACTGTGTTTTGATAGTTTGTTATTTTGACCTTAGCAATTATTTAAAAAGCGATAGTTTTTCTAGTTCCAACCTTTTATTGTAGTAATCTATGATTTCTTCGAAGCTTTGATATTTATAACGGTCGGTAACTTTGATATATGGTTCTTTCATAATTCTATTCTTAAATCTTCCTTGGTTATCCTTGCTACCAATAATGTGGAAATCCAAGTTAAATTCTACTAGTTGATAAGTTCTGTTTAATGCATCACCCAATGTACCAATGCTTTCAACAATTTCAAATGCTCTTTTAGGATATTTAAACCCGCTTTTATTAAACCATAAAACATCAATTCTTTTTACCGTTTCTATAACGTCCTGGTAAGTAAATATTGGTAGCGAATTCATTGTTCTTAAATGACTCAGAGTTATATTGTCCTTAAAGTTTGCTGTGGAGTCAGGAGTATAAGTATCAAATCCTTCGAAATTTCCAAGCTCTAAACAAATACCTTCGATAAAAGAATGCATTCTTACGGGGTTCTTTTCCGTGATGTCTTTTATTGCTTCTTCTTTATAATCTTTTAGTGCAAAAATCCCAAGGCCAATTTTTTTAAAGTAACGGTTGTTTTTTATTTCACGGTATAAAACTCCTCTGATGCCAGCCTGCCATACTTTAGAACTTTTGGCAGCAGGGTAGTATTTCTCAATATTGGTATATATAAAATCCCAAGTAGCAGTACCCTTATTATCTTCCATTAACTTGACTATTGCTTCAACTTTAGTCATCTTGGCTTCGTTGGATTTTCTATCAACTCGTATTTTTCAGGTGTTAGTTCCTGTAATCCATCATCGTCTATATCCAAAGCCTGACGAATTGCATCAAACAACAAACCCTGCTCTCTAAGCTCATTTAGGAGGCGATATTTAGCTTCACACTTGATTTCAATAATTATTTTGTCCATAACACATATCCATTTTGCATAAATTTATTTAAAAATTGTATTATATAGCTTCTTTTTTTTACGGAATATTTTTTGTCTAAATCCTAACCAAACTAAAATTCAAGAAATATGAGTATGAAATTGATGATATCTACATTTTTCATTTGGTTTATTTTACCACAATCATCAAACAAATTTTAATATTTTACGGGGGGAGGGGAAAAGGGGAGGCAAACGAACGGGCTAAGCCGGGGATGATACGAGGGCGGCTGTCCTACCCTAAACGGGAAGGATAAAGGTGGGAATAGATAAAATCCGACTGGGGAGGGGCGGTGATGTATAATGTATCTCCTGTCTCCTGGTGTGATTATCTCAATCTATCCCCCTAACCCCCTTTCTTTGACAAAGAAAGGGGGGATTTTTACAAATGGAATCCTGCCTACTGTTGGTTTGTTTCATCAAAGGCTAGTGGTGAATGCGCGGAGAGAAATAGACGACCGCGACCTTTTCCCCTCACTGATGGGGGTTTATGGGTGTATTCTATCGAGTTGATTCACGTTTCTAAGGGAGGAGGGGGAAAGGGGAAGCGCAGCGCCGCAGGCGCTGCTTCCTAAAGACAACGGAGTAACCCGGCGGGGATGGGGGAATTATTATGGTCTAAGCCGGGGATGATACGAGGGCGGCAGGGTGGGAATAGATAACACCCAGCGGGGAGGGGAAAAGGGGAGGCGTCTATTTTCCCAGTTTGATTTTTCCACTTTTCAGGACTATATTTAACACTGCATTCTAACGTAAAATCCAGCCAGGAGGTGAAATATGCCCATCGTTCACGTGGACTTCTGGGAGGGGGTGGGGGAGGGACAGGTGAAAAAGATGATACGGGGCATCACAGATGTAATGGTGGATATAGGCGTGCCGGAAAGTGCCGTGGAGGTGGTCGTTTACGAAATCCCCAAGACGCACTGGGGGGTGGGGGGCAGACCGGCTTCGGAAGCCCTCAAAGACGTGCAGCCGCCCAGGTAAAAATATGCCTAGACCGATTCCTGTTTCTTTTCCGGCAGGTCAATCACGGGTCCGTGGCGGCGCATGCGCCATTCCTTGAGACAGTGGAGTACCTCGGCGTCGGTGATATCATGCCAGTAGCGATAGTAATCGGAGACGTAAAACCGGGTCTCTTTACTGACAACACAGACAACGACACGGTCGGCGACATCCCGTAAAGCCCGAACGACCGGCTCGGGGCCGACCGGAACAGCGGCAACGATATTATCCGGATTGCGGTGGCGCAGCGACTCGATAGCCGCCCGCATGGTATAGCCCGAAGCCAGGCCGTCGTCGATAACGATTACGGTACGTCCGGATAAAGAGATAGGGCGGCGGTCCGTTTGATAGAGCAGGCTGCGGTGGCGGATATCCGACCTCACCTTGTTCACCTGATAGCTAATTTGCGGCTGGCTCAGGCCGGCTTTTTTTATAGCTGCCTCGTCGAAAATGGTGGTGCCGTCATCGGTCACCGAGCCGAAGCCGCCTTCCGGGGAAAGGGGGAGGGGAATCTTTCGCGAAATCACGAGGTCGAGGTCGGCACCCAAAGTCAGGGCAACGCCTAAAGCCACGGCAACGCCGCCGTTGGGGATACCGAGCACCACCACCGATTTCCCGGCGTACTCGGAAAGCTTTTCAGCGAGCTGGCGGCCGGCATCGTAGCGATTCTCGAAGGCAGGCTCAATGTTAGAATGACGCATCGGGTTCATAAGACATCATAATTCTAGCAATTTGAAAGCGTTAACGTCCACCAGTCCGAGGTCGGTCAAACGCAACTCGGGGATGACGGGCAGGGCTAAGAACGATAGGGTAGCGAAGGGCTGGGGCAGGGTGGCGCCGAGGTTCTTGGCCGCCTGTTCCAGCTTCTCAAGTCCGGCGACGACCGTTTCCAGGGGTTCGCGGGAGAGCAGTCCGGCGACCGGCAACGCCAGGCTTTCGATTACCTTACCGTTCGCCGCCACCGCCAGCCCGCCCTGGAGTCGTTCCACCTCTTTGACGGCAGTGAAGATATCCCTATCATCGGCACCGACGGCGACGATATTATGGGAATCATGGGCGATGGAAGAGGCTAAACCGCCCTTCTTAAGACCGAAGCCGGTCACCAGCCCGATGCCGATATTGCCCGTGGCTTTATGTCTCTCCACCACCACCGCTTTCAGGATATCGCGGTCTACATCGGGCACGATGCAGCCGTCGACTACCTTAACTTTCATTGTCTTTTTACGGGTGATTATCTGGCCCGGGATAACCTCAATGACGGGGAATTCACTGCCTTTAGCCCGGAGCTTCAAAGCTTTAGTGTCAAATTGTCTTATATTAACCGTATGTGTCAGGCGGTTACCGGCGGGGTGATAGGCGGGGAAAAGGGGCCTGCTTTCCCGAGCCACCAGGTGACCCCTGTGGAAAACCATCTCTATATCAAAATCGGTCAAGCTATTTAGCACAATAATACTGGCGAAATAGCCCGTAGCGATAGCCCCCAGACCCTGGAGACGGAAATAAGTGGCGGTATTGATGGTGGCCATCCTGACCGCCCGAACGGGGTCGAGCCCCAATCTTATCGCCTTACGCACGACGGCATCGATATCGCCGTCGTGGAGAATATCCCCGGCGTGGCGGTCGTCCACCACGAAGATACAGCGCGGCCAGGTATCATTATTGACCAGCGGCAATAAAGCCTCCAGGTTCTTCTCCGTGGAGCCCTCGCGAATCATGACGTACATGCCCCGCCGCAGTTTTTCCGCCGCCTCCTCGAGGGTAACCGACTCGTGGTCAGAGCCGATGCCCGCGCCGATATAGGCGTTAAGGTCTTTTCCCGAAACGCCGGGGGCGTGGCCGTCAACAATTTTACCCCTGGTTAAAGCTATTTTTTCCAACATGGCGGCATCTCCGGAGAGGACGCCGGGGTAGTTCATCACCTCGCCGAGTCCGATACAATTACGATAACGCAGGATTTTTCTGATGTCCTCCGGACCGAGAGACGCCCCGGAGGTCTCCAGGTGAGTTGCCGGTACGCAGGAAGGAGCCATTAAAAAGAGGTCGAGCGGCAAACGCCGGGCGCAGTCCAGTACATACCGTATACCCTCAAGACCGCAGACATTGGCGATTTCATGGAGGTCGGTAACGATAGCCGAAGTGCCGCGGGGAACGACGGCGCGGGCGTACTGGCCGACATCCAGCATGGAGCTTTCCAGGTGGGTATGGCCGTTAATGAGACCGGGGGCAAGATATTTGCCTTTCAGGTCGATTTTTTCTCTGGCTTTGGTATAGTCGCCGATGCCGGCGATGCGGTCGCCACAGACGGCCACGCTGCCCTTCTCAATCTCGCCGCTGAAGACGTTGATGATACGGCCGTTAGTCAACAGCAAATCGGCGGGAGAATCACCGCGGGCGACGGATATCAAGCGTTTTTTGTCCATAACATAAAATCTATTTCCCGGCTATGACGAGGAACCTGTGCCGGGGAGTATCGTAGTAGCCGTCTTCGCAAATCTTTAAGTGGAGTTCCCAGAGCCTGTCCCGGTATCTCTCCACGGTAAATTCCTCGCCGGTGAAATCCCCGAGAGTCCACGGTATCGCCTTGAGCAGATAGACGATGGCGCCGATATCATAAAAGCGGTAATGCTGTACGTCTTCCAGCTGCCTGACTATCCTGAATCCGGCAGACTCCAGTTCGTCCACGGCGGACTTCAGGTTCCAGTTGGACAGAGGAATGGTTTTTCCGAGAAAGAACTGTACCAGAGTCTTCAAATTCAGGCTGCCCACCTGCTGGGTGATAAACGTCCCTCCGGGCTTTAATAACCTCACCAGCTCCGGGGGATAATACGCCTCGTGCCGGTTAATTATAAGGTCGAAAAATTCATTTTCAAAGGGCAATTTCGAGTTGAAAGGCGGTTCTTTTTCCTCCTCTATTTCAAAGACCTTCACCCCCAGAGGTTCCAGTTTCTTTTTCGCCACGGCTACGTTGGGACGGTACTGCTCGGTAGCGTAAGTGGTCGGCGGCAGTGGCTGAAAACGGAAAAGCATCTCTCCCCCGCCCGTCCCCATGTCCAGCATGGCTTCAGCCCGCCGGAGATAGGGCATCACCCCGGTATAGTAGTTCCATTTCAACGGTGTCTCCGCTATCCGGCCGGCGCTGTATACGTACGAAAAATCCCAGCCGGAAAAAGACGCTTCTTCGGCCTGTTTCAGGTACGCCTCGAAAGTCTCCTTTAATGAGCTTGCTTTTTCCGTCAATTATTCCTCCAGGTAGTAAATGTCGGGGAGGTTGCGATATTTTTCGTCGAAGTCAAGTCCATAGCCCACCAGGAACTTATCGGGGACGGTATTTCCCAGATAATTTATTTCCACAGTAACGCGACGTCGCGACGGCTTGTCCAATAGCGTGCAGAGTTCCAGCGAGGCGGGTTTTTCCTTTTTCAGGTGGTCGAGCAGGAAAGCCACGGTGATTCCCGTGTCAATGATATCCTCGACGACGAGCACGTGGCGGCCTTTTACCTTAGAGGAAATATCCCCCACAACCTTCACCGTGCCGGATGTCTGGCGGCCGCTGCCGTAGCTGGACAGGCGGATGAAATCCACTTCCAGGGGAAAATCAAGAAGTCGAACCAGGTCCGCCATAAACACAAAGGAGCCTTTGAGGATACCGATGCAGAGGGGGTTTTTCTCCCGGTAATCACGGGAGACTTCCGCCGCCAGACGTTCGACGGTGGACGCTATTTCTGATTGTGTAAAGAGAATGCGGCGCCCGGACGGTGAATTCATAACTAATTGAGATTATAGTCTTTAGAGGGGGGTATGTCTATAGAAATAAATAAAAACAGCGAGGTCGGATACCTTTTCTTTATATCCGACCTCAGCTGGATTCCCTGATTTTCATTTTACTTTAGTTCAGCTTCTTACCTCCTTTACTTAGTCCGTCCGGTTATTAGCTAGGCAACTACTCTGGCGGTGTTCTTCACTCCGGCGGCCTTAGCTTCGCGGACGGCCTTGACGATGCCCCCGATATTGATATACCAGACGAAAGCCGCTGGGAAGAGGATTACCGGTACAGCTACTGCCAGCGCTGCTATCTCTGCGATGTTCATTTATTTTCACCTCCTTAATTTATTTCCACTAAAAGCTTAACATCGAGTGGTAAAAAACGGCTTCCGCCGTGATGCTTAATCATGTTTAAAAAAATACTTAAAAAATACGAAGAGCGACTATCATTTTATGCCTATAACAGCGCGGAGCGGATATAAGTATATATACCTAAACAGGTACCGAAAGGCTTTCTTGACAAAGCAGCTTGCCCTCATATAGTATGCTGACGACCGCTTAAAGCAAAAGGAGACCCCCGCATGACCGCAACCAAATACGGACATTACGTCAGGAAGCTTTCCTTCAAGGATGACGGACCGGGCTTTTACCGTCAGGTAGCCACCCTGGACACCACGACACTCGGGCTGGACGCCATCATCGAATACGGCGCTTACTGGGCGCCCGGCTATATGGGGCAGGAACCGCACGGTCCGCACGTGCACGACTTCGACCAGGTGATGCTCTGGCTGGGGGCGGACACCAACGACATGGGAGAACTGGGGGCGGAGGTGGAACTCTGCCTGGGTGAAGAGGGCGAGAAACACATGATAACGACATCGACGGCGTTGGCGGTGCCCAAAGGGATGCCGCATTTCCCGGCAAACATTATCAAGATGGACAAGCGGTTCGTCTTCCTGACGGTTTCCTGCGCCGCCGAATATAAAGAGACGGCCTTGCCCATCGATAAAAAGGCGCTGGACAAAAGCCCGGTAATGAGCTTTATCTCCAAATACCGCGATAACGTCATCAACCTGTCATTTACGCGGAAGGGCGCCTGGAGCTACGGACCTAAAAACCGTGACGACTCCGGGGGTTCGCTGTCGTTTATTCGAGCCAGAGAACCGATTTTCGACTTCCTGATAATGTGCGAAAGTATTAAAAAAGCGCCCTACCGCTTCGGGCCGGAGCCAGATAAGCCCCACGTACATTCGAAGCCGGAAATCCTGATTTTCATGGGTACCGACCTTAACGACCTGACCCGGCTGGGAGCCGAGGCGGAGATATGCCTGGGCAAAGAGATGGAAAGGCATGTAATCACGGCGCCAACGGCGGTGGTCATCCCCGGAGGCCTTGCCCATAACCCGCTGGTCATTACGAAGGTAGACCGGCCGATGATACTCTGCGATATCAGGCCTTTCGGGAGTCCGCCGCCGACACCGGGCAAACTCTAGGTTAAACAGCTACTAACCAGACTTATACAGGTGAATGAAGGGGATATATTACGGGCTAAGCCGTTGATGATATAGGGTGGCAGGGTGGGAAAAGATAACCACCGTGGGGAGGGGGAAGATATAAATTCAATAACGCTATACCAAGGAGATGATAAGTGAGTAAGGACATGATGGACCGACTGGACCCTGAAATCGCGGGACCTCTGGGGGAGTTCATGAAAATAATGGGCGACGGCAATTTGAACCTGGAAGACCTTCCGGTAATGCGAGTTGAGGGCGTGAAGATGATGGCCGCCTTAAAAGCCCAGCTGCCCGCCATCGAAGGTGTTGCTACCGAAGACCGGACGGTGCCCGGTCCGGAAGGCGCTCCCGAGGTAAATATACGAATCTACCGCAAGACGGACGGACCAGCTAAACAACCGGCCCTGCTCTGGATTCACGGCGGCGGCTATATGCTCGGCAACATCGAGCAGGATGATATTACAGCAAAAAACATAACCCTGGAGGGCGGGTGCGCGACGGTATCCGTCGAATACCGCCTGGCGCCGGAGAATCACTTTCCGGCCGCGCTCGAGGACTGCTACGCCGTACTCAAGTGGATGGCGTCTCACGTCGACGAACTCGGTATCGATAAGAGTCGTATCGCCATCGGCGGAGCCAGCGCCGGCGGGGGTCTGGCAGCCGGACTGGCACTGCTGGCGCGCGACCGCGCCGAGGTAGACGTCACGTTCCAGTTCCTCATTTATCCCATGATTGACGACAGCAATATAGCCCCGGCAAGCGACACCCGACCGGATACCCTTATGTGGACACGGGAAAGCAATCTTACAGGCTGGAGGGCCTACCTGGGCTGCGAACCGGGAGGTAAAGACATTTCTCAATATGCCTCCGCCATGAGGGCTACCGACCTGTCCGGACTGCCTCCCGCGTATATTGCCGTGGGGGAACTCGACCTGTTTGCCGAGGAAGATATGACTTATGCCCGGCGTCTTATCGAGTCGTGCGTTCCCACGGAACTCCACGTATATCCGGGAGCCTGCCACGCCTTCGACGGGATGGCGCCGGAGGCTTACGTCTCCCGGCAGTTCACCACAGATTTCCAGCGGGCAGTGAAACGGGCATTACATCCCTGACACCAGGTGCAATAAATGCATTAATTGCACATATTGTACAAAACGTTGAAAACAGGAAGTAATTAAAGCTATTATCTTATATAATGTTCATAACTGATTAGCAACACACTCAGAAAGGCAAGCAAGCGTGTATGGAAAAACTGGAACTGGATGAATACTACCGTTTATGGCTACTGCTGACTCAGACCAGGTCGGCAATATTCAAGGTCAGGCACAAAGAGGTGGGGCAATATCTCCACCCCAATCAAGCGGCCGCCCTGGTTACTATCTGGGCTTTTAACGGAAAGGTTACTCCGGCAGCTTTATCCAGACGTCTTTTCCTGGAACCACACACCGTCTCAGAACTAATCATGAGAATGCAGAAGAAAGGACTCGTCAAGAAGAGCCGGGATAAGAATAAAGGGACGGTGGTCAGGATTTCCATTACGAAGAAAGGAAAGCAGGTCTGCCGGCAGGCAATGGGTCAGGACCTGATACGTCAAATAATCTCAAAACTGACCGATGAACAGTGCGAACAGCTCAAGACATGCCTGGATATTTTATTCGATGAGTCGTTAAAAGCACTCGACATGGAAGAAGGGATACCGCCGCTGCCTTAACGGTACCGCTTTATAAATATCCGCAAAGACGAACACCATACTCCCGGTACGGCGATAAAGGAGATAGCCATATAGGCGTCATAGGTCTGATTATAAGCCTGATTGCAGGATTTTTTCTGCTGATAGGACTGATACCGTTACTGGGCTGGATAAACTGGTTCACGACACTTCCCGCCTCCGTCCTGGGAATCATTATCAGCGCCATCGCCATTTTCCGTTGGCGACGGGGCACAGCGGCTGCCGGGCTGGTCATTAGTGTGATAGTATTCGCTATCGCTCTGGTAAGACTATACATAGGCGGCGGCGTTATCTAGGCAGCTATTTAATACACCTCACCACCAGTATTTTATTGAACCTATCCCCCTGTGTCCCCCTTCCCTTGAGGATTATTGAAGGGAAGGGGGACTTATTTTTAATAGGGGAGGGGCTGGATCCCCGCCTGCTCAGGAATGACTTCATATCTACTACGGATTCTTCGCGGAGTTTATCCCGAGCGTAGCGTGAGGGCTCAGAATGACAGTGATGTTTTTATTTCTGATACAAGACCGTATCAAGAAACAAGGGTCAATGGATTTGAAGCCGTAAGGCATTTAGGATAAAGTAATTTATATGGAAAATCCCGCTCCTCCCTGGCACAGCCTTTCGCGGGAGGAAGTGCTGTCAAAGACCGGCTCCAGCATTAACGGTCTTACCGATAAAGAAGCCCGGGAACGCCTGGAGCGTTACGGTGTAAACGAGCTTACCGGTAAGAAAAAACCTCCCTTGATTATTGTTTTCCTGAAGCAGTTCCTCAGTCCCCTGATATACGTCCTGCTCGCGGCAGGAGTTATTTCTCTCGTATCGCAGTTCTTCACCGAAGAAGAGCATTACATAGACGCCATCGTGATATTCGGCGTAATAATCCTGAACGCCGTAATCGGTACCCTGCAGGAAAGCCGGGCGGAAAAAGCCATGGAAGCGCTGCTGGAAATGGCGGCGCCTAAAGCCAGGGTGAGGCGCGGCGGAAACATCGTGACGATACCCGCCCGAGAGATCGCCCCCGGGGATATCATCCTGATCGAGACCGGAGATAAAGTGCCCGCCGATGTCAGGCTGCTGGAAAGCGCCAATCTGAGAGCAAACGAGTCCACCCTTACCGGAGAGTCCGTCCCGGTGGAAAAACAGCCCGCTGCTTTACCGGAGGACGCCATCATCGCCGAGAGGGTCAACATGCTCTTTATGAGCACGATTATCACCGGCGGCAGGGCTGCGGGCGTGGCGGTGCTGACCGGCATGGCGACGGAAATAGGCAGGATAGCCACCGGACTGGAAGAGGTCAAACAGGAAGACACGCCGCTGCAAAAAAATATCAAGAAACTCAGCAAGTACCTGGTGTTCGTTTTCCTGGGGGCAAGCGCCCTTCTGGTGGTGGTCGGTCTGCTCCACGGGCTGGGGCTTTTCGACCTTTTCTTGCTGGCGATTGCCGCGGCTATCGCCTCCATCCCCGAAGGCTTGCCGGCGGTCGTCACCGTGGTGCTGGCTATCGGCATGCGGGCGATGACACGCCGCAACTCCATCATCAGGAGACTGGTGGCTGTGGAGACGCTGGGCTCAGCCACGGTTATCTGCACCGATAAAACAGGCACCCTTACCATGAACCAGATGACCGTCCGCCGGCTCTTCACCAACGGCAAATACGTCGATGTCACCGGCGAGGGCTACGAGCCGGACGGAGAGTTCCGGCAGGACGATAAACCGATTAATCCGTCGGAAGATAAACAACTTAAGCTGCTGTTGCAGGCAGGTACGCTGTGCAACGACGCATCCCTGACCCGGGACCAGGGGAAATCAGGCATATTCGGCGACCCCACCGAAGGCGCCCTGGTGGTAGCCGCCGCCAAGGCAGGACTGGACAAAAACGAACTGGAAGAGGCTTATCCGCGGCAGGACGAACTCCCCTTTGCCAGTGAAAAACAGTACATGGTTACCCTGCACTATATGGCGACGCTGCATACCGACAAGGACCAGCAAACCGCTTATATCAAGGGCTCCCCGGAGAAGATTCTATCTTACAGCAAATATATCCTTAAAAACGGAAAAACGGCGGTTATAACGAAATCCGACCGCGCTCAGATATCAGAAGCCGCGAAGAATATGGGCGAGGACGCCCTGAGAGTTATCGCCGTCGCCTGCCGTAATTTCCCCCGGAAAATAAGGAAGCTGTCCGATAAGGACGTACAGGACGAATTAACTTTCATCGGTCTGGCAGGCATGGCTGACCCGCCGCGTCCGGAAGCCAAAAAGGCGGTCGCTTTATGCAAACAGGCAGGCATCAAGGTAATAATGATAACCGGCGATAACAGGATAACGGCGGAATCGGTGGCGCGACAGATAGATTTCCCTCCCGGTAAAACGGTGACGGGCGCCGAATTGCAGAAAATGAGCGACGAGGAACTCACCTCAGAAATTGGGGGCATCTCTGTCTTTTCGCGCATCGAGCCTCTGAGCAAGCTGAGGATAGTCAACGCCCTGAAAGCCAACGGCGAAATCGTGGCGATGACTGGGGACGGCGTCAACGATGCCCCTGCCCTGAAAGCGGCTGATATAGGGGTATCCATGGGCATCACCGGAACGGACGTCGCCAAAGAAGCCAGCGATATGGTGCTGGCGGACGACAACTTCGCTTCGGTGGTGGCGGCGGTAGATGAAGGCAGGGCTATCTTTAATCGACTGAGAAACGTCCTTTTCTATACGCTGAATACCAATCTGAGCGAGCTGGTGACGCTGATATTCGCCCTGATATTCATCGGCAAGTCTCCCCTGCTGGCGGTCCAGATTCTCTGGATTAATCTGGTCACGGACACCGCCGGCGACGTTCCGCTGGGCATGGAACCCAAGTTCGGGGACGAACTCAAACAGCCGCCCCGCCA
>Ga0209427_10000609_pt1 | contig 38674 bp, 33 predicted proteins | sample DeeMarSWOR136_30_FD_187465 | JGI IMG/M metagenome (GOLD analysis project Ga0209427, IMG submission 187465) | Marine sediment microbial communities from White Oak River estuary, North Carolina - WOR-1-36_30 (SPAdes) (version 2) | ecosystem: Environmental > Aquatic > Marine > Intertidal zone >...
AGGAAGGCCAGGTTGGAAGATGCCAGGCTACTTCCAAGGTAAAAATTTCAAGTACTGCTCCCAGTTTTGATGAAGAATCCCCTCTGGTAGGGAAAAGCGGATCTGGCGCCATATTCTTTTCCAACTGCGGATTAAGGAGTGTTTACAGCCAGGATTATAAGATCAGCATCGAAGGGGAGGGGGTAGAAATATCAGATCAAAGATTGGCCGAAGAGATGATCAAACTCCAGAAAAAAGGATGTCACAATATCAATATTGTTACTCCTACTCACTACGCGCCCAACATTGTCAGCGCTATCCAGAAAGCTATCCCCTTGGGTCTCAGAATTCCTGTAGTTTATAATACACGCGGGTATGAGATGCTGGAAACTTTACAGCTTCTGGACGGCATAATTGATATCTACCTTCCTGAGTGTAAGTACATGGATTCTGAGAGCGCAGGGAAATACTCAGCCGAGGCTTACAATTATCCTCACCATGCTAAGCTTGCCCTTAAAGAGATGTACCGGCAGGTCGGGGACCTAAAGGTAGATTCGAGAGGAATTGCTGTAAGAGGATTGATGGTGAGACATTTGATCCTCCCCAACAGGATAGCTGGAACAGAGAAATTTTTAAAATTCGTTGCCGAAAACCTTTCCAAAACCACCTACATCAATATTATGAATCAGTATCGGCCTGAATACAAAGCATCAGAATATCCTGAAATAGCCCGGCGTATTAAGAGAACCGAGTATAATGATGCCATAAAGTGGGCCAAGAAATATGGCCTTACTCGCCTGGCAAGATAGGTTAAGATAATAGAAAAGACCTGAAATTTACCTAAGGATTTACGTTTGGGGGGTGTCTAAAATATACGGTTCAAAGGATTCCTTTAGCTTTCAGTAAAGAACCAACAAACATGTTGATTTAGTCCAAGAATTGCCTTAAATTAATTATTGGTAGACATTCATGCTTAGAAGATTATTTTAATGAAAGTCCTTAGAAATATTCTCCTTGCTCTCATTTCATTTTGCCTCTTGGTTCAAGGAATTCATACTGAAATCAACTATCGATGGAAGGACGTTTATATAGGCGCTTTGGAGGCTAGGGCCTGGGGTGGCCTTGTCCTTGCTCCAAATCCAGAGAGCGTATTTGCTTTTCGAATCCAAATTGAAAAAGATAACGAAGTTGCTGATGGAAATGACATTTTCTATCTCATCTCTGAAGTTGGCCCTCACTCCCCCGATTGTACGTACGCAAGGATAAAGCTGGATTTGAGCCTTCCCTTTAAAAGAGGAAATGAAACTCCAATTCTTATAAAGCCTCCCTCAAAATCAGATACGTTAGTTTTGGAGTGGTCACGTCAGGATGAAAAAACAGTCATAGGGCGGATAACAGCTCCCCCAAATATCAAAATTAATCTTGTTCATTATTTCCCCTGGAATTTTGAAGGAACATATGCCATTCTTGCTGACGGCCAGATAAAAGGAGAGAGTTCAGGTTTAAGTAAGTATCATTATTTAATCTGGACAGACAGAAAAGGAGAACCAACCACAGATTCTCCGGGTGATGAGTTGGTTGTTTCTTTCTCTATGGGAGACAATAGAGCTATCTATTTTGTGGCAGGAGTAGGGGAGGAAGAAAAGATTTTAAGCGACCGCATATATCGCTACAAAAACAAAGGGGCAATTGATTCTGTGCTTGAGGAGGAAAAAAATAGATACAGAAACAAAAGAGTAAGAATAGAAGGACTCTACGGAGGTACGGCAGAAGCTATCACAAATAATCTATTCTGGATGATGCTCTATCAGCCTGGCAACCACCGACTTTACACACCAGGAGGCCGAGGCTGGATCTATTCCGCTCCCGACGGAAACACTGGTCATTGGATGATATTCGAATGGGATTCATTTCTCAACGCATTAGGGGCCTCTGTGGAAAGCTCTAAGCATGCAAAAGACATTTTAAAGGCTGTCCTGGAAACCCAGTATCCTAATGGGAACATCCCCAACTGGAGAAGCCGCTTTGGCGGGACTCCTGATAGGTCCCATCCGCCAATTGGCTCTTATGTTATCTTGAAATTATTCCAGAGGCTGGGAGATTTGGACTTCCTGAGATATGCTTATCCTTATCTTATAAGATGGCATTCTTTCTGGAAAGAGGAGGGAGATAACGGACAAATTCGCCGGGACGGAAACAGAGATGGTCTCCTTGAATGGGGGACAGATACAGAATTTTTACCTCAAAGTGTTCCCCCTTGGGAAGAAAATATAGAAGGAAAAAAACGAGCTATGCGAGAGTCAGGGCAGGAAGATTCACCTAATTGGGATGATGCTCCCTTTAGTCAGGACACGGGAACATTAATCATGAACTGCATCGACTTAAACAGCCTCTATGCTCTCGATACTTGGTGCCTGGCTGAAATTGCCAATATCCTTGATAAGAGGGATGACTATAACAACTATTTTTCTGAATATGAAACCATGAAAAAGCTTATAAACGAGCATCTTTGGGATGAGAGAGAAGGATTTTACCTTGATCGCTATTGGGATGGCAGATTCTCAACAAGAAAAGCAGCCTCGAATTTTTATCCTCTGCTTGCTGGTATCCCAGATAAAACCAGAGCCTTACGAATGCTCAGACACCTCCTCAATCCTGAAGAGTTCTGGGGAGAATTCGTAATACCTACGATCTCCCGGGATGATCCCTCCTATAAAGACCAGCAACGTTGGAGAGGCGCGATCTGGCCTCCGACGAATTATTTAATTTATCAAGGTTTAAAAGCCTATCATTTTGATGCCATAGCTTCTGAGCTAGCCAAAAAAAGCTCTGATTTGTTCCTCCGGACCTGGGATAATTTCCAGCTTTGTCCGGAAAATTTTGATTCAAGAACAGGAGAAGCGGGAGGGCAAAGGTATCAGAGCTGGGGTTCTCTTTTTGCTTTAATTGCTCTGGAAGAGTACTTAGATTTTACTCCCTGGGAGGGATTCAGGTTTGGAATGATTGACACTGATGAGAGCGGAAAACTTTCCAGAATTTCAATCCAGGATCGCTACTATGATGTGGAGGTTTCATCCTCTGGAGTTAAACTTAAAGAGGAAGGCAAAGAGATTTTGAGGGCGAAGGGAAGCGCCGTTTTTCGCCACTTTCTTTATTCTGAAAATGAAATCTCGTTTGAAGTGATAACGTTAGAGAGAAGAGAGATAAGGATTCAATTTCTAACCAAGGGAAAATACGAACTTTTGGTGGATGACGAAACAAAAAAGGTGTTTAAAGGAAGCTCAGTGAAATTTAGAGTTCCTGAAGGCGAACATTCTGTTTTGATTCTTCTTTTAGAAAAACAGGATTAATATAAACCACTCCATATCCTTTCTATTTCTTCCCTTCCAAATAGGCTCTTTTCAGAGTATCACCTCGGACTCCCTGTCTTAGAGCCTCTAGAGCTAAAACTTCGTCTGGCGGGATATTGCCAAGGTTTACGTTAATCCCCAGACGAAGGATTAAAGCCTGCTGCTGATTTTTCAGGGGAGCTTCCCACATTAAACAATTCGTGTCTTTAACTCCAGCAATGATGTTATCTACTTCTTCGTGCTTGATCTCTCCTTCTTTGTCAAATATTCCTACAGCCTTCCCTGCCTCTCGGGCTTCGATAATAACCTTAAAAGCCCCGTTTTCCATATCTTCTCCTATCAACTGGTGAACAAGAGAAACGGGAAGAACTTCTTTTGGATCTTTTTTTCCTACTTCAGTAATGACTTTGAAGCCCTTATCTAAAGATTTTTTTATGGCATCCTGTCTGGTTTTTCTATCTATCTCGATCGTTCCATCAGAGACTTCAATCGCAGAAAATCCAAGCACCTTGGCTGATTCTAAATATCTGTCAAAGACATCTTGCCAGACAGCTATCTCCAAAAAAGTGCCTCCTGGCATGACATCAATATCAGAAGAAGTGATCATCTCATTCTTTTTCCTCAAAAGATCCTTATCATAGAAGGCAGAAGTCCCAAAGGTAAGCTTGATAATATCGATGTAGTCGCCCTCAACCTGAATCAAATCTTCGAGGCAATTAATGCCCATTCCTTTATCAATAACCATGGTTACTCCCGTCTTTCTAGGTTTGGATATTCTCCCATCAACGGGCATCCTGATAATATCTTCCCAGGCTTTGCTCATCTTTTTCTCCTTTTTATTTGGATCATTTTTTTAGGGTCAGACTTTGTCATCATATTGAGAATTGGTCTGTATTTTATCAGTAAACATCACCTCACGATAAAGTCTGACCCTATTTCAAAAGATCTCCCCAGCAATCATTTGGGTTTGAGAGAACAGAAGCAATTTTTGTGATTGTCTTGTGACCGACGAGCTGGCTTACATATTTTAGCCTTGCGAGAGCCATTTTTTTCTCATCGAATCCTAAAACTGGTATTTTATCGTAGAGGATCACGTTCTCAGCTATTTTCTGGGAGATGTTGTCAAACAGGGCTTTTGCGGCTTTTCTCCTATCCTCTATGATATTCAGGAAAAAACCTTTTCGTCCTTCTTCAATCCGAGGAAACAATATTACGACAGACATAGGAGTTTTTAGTTCTTCAAAGTCAGTTTTGTAGGGTGAAAGATCAAGGGCGATTTTTTTCTGCCACTCCTCACCAGCCTCTTGGGTTTCAATCTTCGGTAAGAACTGAGGAAAATCATACATCAATGTACCCAGTCGCACGTTATCAACAAGTGAACCCATAAACCACGATACAATATCCTTTTCAATCCGGAAGTGTACGGTTTCTGTTGAAAAGAGTTTGAGCCCTTTAGCCAGACCACTGAGAAGATAGACGGTCTTTCCGCTTCCAGCTCCTCCTATAACAACAAACATTTGATCTGTCTTTTCTTGGTAGAGAGCGCAGGCGTGGAAGTTATAAATCCCGTGCTTTCTTTCCAGCAAATAAAGAGCATATCTATAAAGGAACCCCTGGTTTCCCCACAAACTAAACCTTAAGTCAGAAGCTTCTCGAGTGAGCTTGAGAAAAGGCCCTCTAAACCTGGCTTTTTCCCCCGAAAATTCGAAAGAAGGCTCCTCCACAGATTCTTCAACCGAGATATATCCATCAAGGTCTGTCGAATATGGTATACTCTCAACATCTTTAAAGTCTGTAAGAAGCGACTTAACTTCTGTCTTGAGTGGAAAGTGAAAAAGGAGCTCTTCTCTATTAGATTCGATCCCGATTCTTACTTCTAGTATCTTTATCCCTGCCTTGTACACCGCTGTTTCCTCGTTTATCTTAGATATCTACATCATACAAAATAAAGTTTAACTCTACAATAATTTGAAAGGTTTTGGGAAACAGCCTAGCTCCCTTCAGATTTTTAACGCCATTCTCCATTCGCTCTCCTCGGCGGCTGCGTAACTCACCGGGGTCAGGCCTTGCCATCCGGAAATGATATTTTCATACTTCTTGCCTTCAGGACCTTCCCTATGATAAGGCCTGACCCCACATACTCGCCGCCCGACTCAGTCGGATTCCCTTGCCTGGCGAGGGCTGTATGGTGAAAAAACCGTGAGAAAGGCTGAGCGGGCATGGTTCCTCGACGACAGGAGAGGAGAGCGAAGCCTTGATCCGAGTTGCTTTTTACTCGCTGGGGAAAAAGCAACGTGTTTTGGAGCCATATAGCCTGAGCCTTTCTTCAATGGTCGCTACAGCTATTTCCCAAAACCTATGCCTTATGGGAGCGGGAATGAAGATAGAGTGCTGGCTGTTGGGGAGAAAATAAGCAAAAGGGGAAAAGGAGGATTAGATCCTGCCCAGCCAGCCTAGCAGGGTCATTGAGTTTAGTCGAGAAAATAGAGAAAAAATGGAAAAAACAATTCTTATTTGATAGCGGTGTGGATGGCAGAAACACCAAGGAAAAGGGAACGATGAGTAACCCGGGCGAATCCTGCCTCACGGAGTATCGAGGAAAATTCCTCAGGAGGAAAAAAACGCGGGATCGTATAAGCAAGATATCTGTAAGCGGCTTTAGAGCCTGAGAGAAGAAATCCCAATTGTTTTACAGTCAGTCTTATATAGAGATGAAAAAGCCTCTTTATAATTCTAAAAGAAGGCTGGCTTGTTTCAAGGTTTACAAAATGCCCTCCAGGCCTGAGAACACGATGAAATTCCTTTAGATGAGTAACGAGCACGCCTCTGTTAGGGCAAATGTTTCGGGTAGCAAAAGAGATGGTCACAAGGTTGAATGCCATATCAGCAAAAGGTAAACGATCTGACTCAGCAAGAACAAAAGAGAGGTTTGGAATTTCTCCTTTTTCTAAGGCTCTAGTTATCATTGGATGACAGAAATCGACAGAAACAATCTTAACTTTTTCATCTGCTAGGCGGGAAAGATTAAGGGCCATTTCTCCAGTACCACTGCATACATCCAACCATAGAAAACCCTTAGCTCTGACCGCTTCCCGGGCTGCTTTTTTACGCCAAAGAATATCAAGTCCAAGTGTCAGGACATGATTAACAAGCTCGTAGGTTTCTGCTACTTCAGAAAATATTTTTTGAATGCCTTTTCTCATTCATTGCTCTCTTAACTTTCTCTTAAAGATTCAATCAGGAATCTATCGATAGGAAATATAATTAAGGTGGGCTTGATAAATCAAGCCCCTACAAAAGATAATCCAGATCCCTGCCTAAGATAAATCAAATGTATGCAAAGGATATTTCCTGTCTCTTTCCTTTTCCCGGTTTTATAAATTAAATGCCACAAATATTAATAAGGTGGGTTTGATAAATCAAACCCCTACAAAAGACAAATCAAGCCCCTACATAAGATAAATCAAATCCCTGCAATATTTGTAGACCGGCATGTTTTTTTTTGTTAGAATACGTTGCTTGTTGAGACGGGGAAGACTGGTATAAGTAATTTTTCATTAAAAGGAGGAACATGAAAACCAAAAAAAATCGTTTATTCATTTGTTTGTTTGCGGTCATTCTCCTCTTCACAGCCACTTCCTCAGCCCGAGTTACTCCTACCTATGCTATTGTTAACTGTAAGATCATTCCTGTTACTGGTTCACCTATCGACAAAGGGATTATCATCATCCGGGACGGACTCATCGAATCCTTAGGACCTCAAGGAAAAATTTCAATTCCAGAAGATGCTGAGATAATCAAGGCTGAAGGTCTTTTCGCTTATCCTGGCTTGATCGATGCCCATACAAATCTCTTTCTCGAGCTTCCAAAAGAAGAAACAAGAAGACCTGAAACAATGAGAACAGTGAGCGCTGAACCTCAGCAAAAGGAGAAAGCCCAGCATCCTGATTTAATGGCTCTTAAGCTTTTAAAGCCAAAAAAAACTGCCGTAGCAGACCTTCACAAAATCGGAATCACAACTGTCCTGGTTGCACCAGAAAGAGGAATCTATGCCGGCCAAAGCGTTCTCTTGAATATCAACGGAGAAATTGCAGAGCCGATGGTTATCAAAAGTCCTGTTGCTCTCCATGTGAATTTTACGACCGCAAGCGGAACTTACCCTTCCAGCTTGATGGGAACAATGGCCTTTCTCAGGCAATCTTTTCTGGATACAGAATACTACTCCTCCTACAAATCTCAATTTTCAAAATCAGCTCGAGGACTTAAACGACCTGAATATAACCCTTTCTTAGAAGCTCTTTTACCCTATGTAGTCAAAAAAAGTCCTATCTTCTTTAATTGTGCCAACTTGGAAGACATCAAGCGCGCTCTTGGACTTATCAAGGAATTCAAGCTCAACGCCTTTCTCACCGGAGCAAATGAAGCCTGGAGAGTAGCCGACCTCCTTATCAAGAATGCCAATGTTCCACTTCTTGTCTCTCTCGACTTCAAGCCTCCAATGACAAGCATTTATGTCAACCAAGGTGAAGAGCTAAAGAAAAAAGCAGAGGAGGAAATCTATCCTGCCAATGCTGCAAATCTCCATAAAAAAGGATTAACGTTTGCGCTTACCTCCCAGGGACTAAAAAAACCAGACGATATTCTGAAAAACGTCCAAAAAGCTATTAAGACAGGCTTACCTAAGGAAGAAGCTCTCAAATCTATGACCATTATCCCCGCCAAATTCTTGGGAGTGAGCAGCTTTCTGGGAAGCCTTGAACCTGGAAAAATCGCTAATATTATTCTTACTTCTGGTGAAATCTTCGATGAAAAGGCCAAAGTAGAAAGGGTTTTTGTCGACGGTATATCCTTTGAAATCAAAAAACCTCCCAAGGGAGAGAAGCCTTCAGCAGTGAATATCGCTGGAAGATGGAGCGCCACAGTCTCTAGCGCTATGGGCGAGTGGGAATCGACTATGGAACTCGAACAAGATGGAAACCAAATCAGTGGAAACATATCAACACGCATGGGTAGATGGGAAATAAGGGACGGAATTTTAAGCGGAAATGAACTCGCTTTATCTATCTCGGCTACAATAATGGGAGAGACGATGGATGTGGCCTTCAGCGGAACCGCCGAAAAGGACTCTATAGAAGGAACAATTACTTTTATGGAATGGAGTATGGAGCTAAAGGCAAAAAGAATCCCTGACGGGAAATTTTAAAGGAGAAAGAGTCATGCAGAGAAAAAATATAGGCATCATTTTAGTTGTGAGTCTGGTGGTTTTTTCAAGCTTTTCCTTCGGACAGGATCTCCTGATAAAGAACGGTACCATACTGACGGTCACCAAAGGGACAATACCCAACGGGGACATTCTCATAATCAAAGGCATCATAAAGCAGATCGGAGAGAATATCGAAGCACCTAAAGGAATAAAAATCATAGATGCCTCAGGAAAATATGTTATTCCAGGCATAATTGATTCTCACACGCATATAGCCCTCACAGGAACAAATGAAAGCGCGGAAGCAATAACAGCCGAAGTCAAAATGCGGGATGTTCTCAATGCTGAAGACCGTTCCATATATACTGCAATATCAGGTGGAGTAACGATGGTTCATACCATGCACGGCAGCGGCAACCCGATAGGAGGCGAGAACATCGTCATCAAAACTAAATGGGGGAAGACATCGGAAGAGATGATCGTTCATAGTGCATACAGGACCTTGAAATTCGCCCTGGGTGAAAATCCCAAGAGGGCTAATTCTCCTGCAGTGGGAACACTTCGCTATCCACAATCCCGCATGGGAGTAAATGCCATTATCCGCCGCGAGTTTCTAAAAGCGAAAAACTATATGGAACAGTGGGACCGGTATTTAAAAGCGAAAAAATCCAAAAAACCTCCCAAGAATTTGATCTTGCCTCGAAAAGATTTAAGGATGGAGCAGTTAGCAGACATGCTTCGAGGAAAAATGGTTGCACGCTGTCACAGCTACAGAGCTGATGAAACCCTGGAATTCATTAAACTTTCTAAAGAATTTGATTTCAAAATAGCCTGTTTCGAACACGCATCTGAAGCATTCAAAATAGCCAAGGAGCTTGCTGAAGAAAAAATTGGAATCTCCGTCTTTCTTGATAACTGGGCTTATAAAGTCGAAGCTTCTGAAGGGATCGCCTACAGTGCTGCTTACTGCACCAAAAATGGAGTCCTTGTTTCCATAAACTCTGACAGCAACGAGAGAATCCGCCGCCTGTTCAACGATGCAGCTAAAGCCATGAAATACGGAGGTCTTTCCGAGGAGGAAGCCCTGAAGCTAGTCACCATCAACCCGGCCATCCAGCTTGGTGTGGAAAAGATTGCAGGAAGCCTGGAAGTCGGCAAACATGGAGATATTGCCATCTTTAACGAACATCCTCTGAGCGCATATACCCTTTGTGAAAAGACAATAATCGAGGGAGAAGTCTATTTTGATCGAGCTCAGTACCTAAAAGAGAGAGAAGAAATGGAGAAGAAAAAGAAAGAAGAAGAGAAAAAGAAAGTGAAAAAAGGAGGGACAAAATGACCAAGAGAATATTAGTCTTTGCCGCAATTCTCATCATCTGTGCTTCCCTCTGTTTGGCACAAGAAAAACGAACGAGTGTTATTGCTATAAAAGGTGCGAATATCATCCCTGTTGTTGGAGAAGATATATCTGAAGGGACCATTCTTATTAAAAACGGATTAATCGAAGCTGTAGGAAAAAACGTTGATATTCCGCAAGGTGCGAAAATCATCAATGCCGAGGGCCTCTTTGCTTATCCAGGCATGATCGATGGCTCATGTTATCTAGGCCTCCAAGAGATAGGCTCTATAAGGGCAACCGTTGATTACAGAGAAACGGGCAGAATCAATCCTCAGGTAAAAACCGTGGAAGCTCTTCGACCCGACTCCATGCATATTCCTATCTCACGGTCAAACGGGATAACAGCGGCCCTCGTAGCTCCTTCTGGCGGGCTAATTTCAGGTCAGAGTGGTTTGATCAGGTTGGTCGGCTGGACTCCTGAAGAGATGATAATAAAAAGCTCAGTCGCCATGCACATCCAATTTCCTTCCTTGCCTCGTTTAAGAAGGAGAGGGGAAACACAACCTCGAGAAGAAGCTTCCAAGCAGATTACAGAATTGAAAGAAATCCTGAACCAGGCTCGCTATTATCAAAAAGGAAAAGATGCAGCCAAAAAAAACTTGGGACTCCGTTTGCCTGAGTTTGATGAAAAATTAGAATTTCTTCTTCCTGTGGTTAACGCCGAACTTCCTGTCATGATTTCTGTTCACGCTGAGAAAGACATCAAAGCAGCCATCAAATTCGTCAAGGATGAAAAGCTCAAAGCTATATTCCTGGGAGTAACTGAAGGATGGAAGATTGCTGAGGATATAAAAAAATCAGGAATTCCGGTTGTTTTTGACTCTCTAAATTCAGTCCCTCCCAAATGGGAAGACGGCTATGATGCTTTCTACAGGAACCCTGGTGTACTGGCAAAAGCTGGCGTCAAATTTGCTTTTTCTTCAGGGAGTGCAAGCTTAGCCAAGGATTTGCCCTATTTTGCTGCAAAAGCCGCTGCCTTTGGCCTGGACAAAAAAGAAGCACTCAAGGGAGTAACGATTTATCCTGCCCAGATATTTGGCGTGGATAAAATGATGGGGAGCCTGGAGAAGGGAAAGTTGGCCAACATTGTGCTCGCAGATGGAGACATGCTGGAATTAAGAACCAACATTAAGCATGTATTTATTGATGGAAAAGAAGTCGATATATCCAGCATTTACACCGAACTCCTCGAAAAATTCAAGAAAAGATAGGAAAAAAGAATAGGGTCACGTCTCAACTTCTGAAAAGCGCGGCTTTCTCTATATTATATTTTTCTTGACAGCGTGTTCTCTCTTTATTATTAGATATCATTAAAAGGAGGAGGAGATATCATGAAAAACAAAATTTTCCGTTTCAGTATTCTCTTATTATTGGGCGTGTTCTTTCTGACCGGGCTAAATTTTTCAGCTCAAAAAGAAAAACTCCTCAACTATGACGTAGTAATAAAGAACGCAAGTGTGTTTGACGGATCTTTGAAACCTGCGTTTAGGGCGGATGTGGCTGTGAAAGACGGCCTGATCGTCAAGGTAGAAAGGTCGATCAAAGGATCAGCAGCCAAAGTGATAAACGGCAAAGGGCTTTATGTGACTCCTGGTTTCATCGATCTTCATACGCACGTCGATAGAGGAATGTATTTTGCGGAAAACAGGGCATGTCTTAATTATTTAAAGCAAGGGGTGACAACAGTTATAGTCGGCCAATGCGGTTCCAGCGCCTGGCCAATTTTCGAGAAAGCCGAAGACCTTATAAAGCTCTGGTCAGAGGAAGGAATCGGACCCAACGCAGCTTTGCTTATCGGACATGGAACAGTGCGGCAAATTGTGATGGGGATGGAAGAAAGAGAGCCTACGGCAGAGGAGCTGGAAAAGATGAAGGCTCTCGTAAAGGAAGCCATGGAACAGGGGGCTTATGGTCTTTCTACTGGATTGGTTTATCAGCCCGGCTCTTTCGGAAAAACAGATGAAGTCATTGAATTGGTAAAGGTCATCGCCCCTTACGGCGGAATATACCACACCCATATCCGGAATGAGAAGGATAAACTCCTTGAAGCAATAAAAGAAGCTATTGAAATTTCAGATAAATCAGGTGCTCCAGTCCATATATCGCATATTAAGGTAATGGAAAAGAGGAATTGGGGTCTTGTCAAAGACGCCTGCGCCATCATAGAAGAAGCCCGAGCAAGGGGGATAAAAGTCACCGCTGACCAGTATCCTTATCAATTCTCAAACGGCTATCCATACATGAGTCTAATTCCGAGATCAGCCTGGTTGGGAATTGAAGAAACAGAAGGCACAGAAAGAGTAGAAACCGAAAGGTTGACATCAGATGATATTGAAGCGATTTTTGACCATCTCAGAGATTCCCAGTTGATTGAACTCTATAAAAAAGTTACCCCTTACTATCCTCTCTCTGAACGCCATCTGCAGTTTCTCAACGAAATTCCCAGAAATAGGCTAGTTAGGCTTGTTTCCAGGAGTTTAATCAGCTCCGGAGATTTCAGGGGGCCAGGCAATACCAAAGAAAGAAGTATGTTTTTAGAGCGAATGGCTAATCCAGAAGTGGCACAGAAGATCCGGGAGCAGATCAGAAAGTATATAGATGACATTACAGGCCCGGAAAATTTCATTGTTGGGATTTGTGTCGAGAAAAACCTTGAAGGAAAATCTCTAAAACAAGTTGCGGCTATGAAAGGAAAATCCGTTGAAGATACAGCCATAGAACTGGAACTTATGGGAGCCAGGTGCGTCCCTCTCCGGATGGGCGAAGAGGACATCGAGTATATCATGAAAAAAGACTATGTGGGCACAGGAAGTGATGGAACTGCTCCTCCTTATGGCATAGGACTTATCCATATCCGTTCTTATTCGACGTTTCTCCATAAAATTAAAAAATATGCCCTTAAGCGAAAAAGCGTCTCCCTATCGCATGTCATTCGATCGCAAACCTCGCTTCCGACTGAAATTATGAATTGGGATGACAGAGGCTGGATAAAGACTGGATACAAAGCTGACATAGTTGTCCTTGATCTGAATAGCATAAAAACTACAACTTCTATTTCTAATCCTCATGCCTACAGCCAGGGAGTCAAATACCTGCTGATCAACGGTGAGCTTGTTCTGGACGGAGGAAAATGGACAGGAAAGCTCCCCGGCAAGGTCATAAAGCTGAAAAAATAATAAGTCAGAGGATATAATACTTAATTAGAAGCGGATTTGATAAATCAGATCGCCATAATAAATGTGGGCTTGATTTATTGTAGGGGTTTGATTCATCAAACCCACCTTTTTTAATATAAAGGTTCTATAAATAAAATTCCTACATTACCTAGAAAATAATCAAAGCCTCAACCAAGAAAAAGCAGATTAAAACCACTTATAACGCTCGTTAATGATAGTTACATCATGAGCAATTAGCCAGTTTGTAATTGCTTTTTTGCTATCACAGATCTCTTGAGCAGGTAAAAAACAGAAATAACGACTCCAAGCACTCCAGTAAGAAGAAAAGGCGAATTTATCCCAAACCTATCCGAGAGAAATCCGGCTATAAGGACGACGATTGCGCCGGTGACCATCTGAACATTGGCAGCAAGGCTAAAAGCCTGAGCCTGATTTCTAGGCGAAACATCATCTCCAACAAAGGATTGAAAGCTCGGGTAGACAAGAAAAAGGAAAGCCCCAAAAAAGAATAAGCTCACCAGGGCCAGCTCTTTTACAGGAGCTATCCCCAGTATAAAAAGAAAGAATGTAGCACCGATAAATGTATAAACAGAAATTTTCAACCGGCCTAAATGCCGGCTTAATAATCCGAAGAGATAGGTCATGACTGTTCCGATTCCAATCCATAGGGCGAGATAAAGACCGGTTTGTCCCAAAGAAATCTGAAATCTATGGTTGAGCAGGGAAGGAGCATAAAAAACAGTCGTTCCCCAGCACGCACCTCCGAAAACAAATCCAGGAATATAGATTTTAATTTTCTTCAGTGTCTCCATCCATGATGAAAAGTCAGGCTTGGACACTTCCTCACTCCTCGTAGAAGTCTTTCTTACAGCCAAGAAGCTTATCGAGCCGAGAAAGAAGGCCACACCTGCCCAAACGAAGAGCGGTGCTTTCCAGTTAAAGTTCTGAGCAAGATAGCCAGAAGATACGAAGGCAAGAAAGACTCCAAGATTTCCTGATCCACTTTGGATTCCCATGGCAAAATCAATCCCCTGGCTTGGATGAGTTTTTGAAACCCAAGCTACCCCGACGGAGTGGTAAAAACTGGTGAAAACTCGCATTATTAGATAGATGAAAAGAAGAGAAGCAAAAGTAGAAGATAATGTTATTAGGGAAAGCGTGAGGCAAATTCCTATATAGCTAATGAAAAGCATGAGCTTGTGTTCAACTTTGCCAGAGATATTAGCAATAATAATCTGGAAGAGGAAAGTAGCAAGGAGCCCCAGGTTTGATAAAATGCCGATATGAAAATATTTTTTGATGATAAACTGTTGGGTGTAGAGAAGAGGAAAGATCATTGGGACAGTGACAGTCGCAGCATCATTTAGAGCGTGGAACAGAGAAGCAGAGAAAAGAACCTTATTTTTCATCCCTCATAAAAGAAAGGGATTTATACTAAACATCTCTCGGTTTGTCAATTTTGGTGTCTTTGATAAGTAATCATCTCCATTTCCTTTATTAGAAAAAGTTTTGGGAAATAGCCTGGCTCCTTTGCTTGGCGAAGGCTGTATGGTGAAAAAACCGTGAGAAAGGCTGAGCTGGCATGGTTCCTCTTCGAAAGAGAGGAGAGCGAAGCCTTAAGCAAAATGGGGCCTGGCCCCATTTTTCTTGGGGCAAAAGCAACGTGTTTTTTAACCATATAGCCTGAGCCTTTTTTTTATCAAATAAGTAGCTTATCCCCTTTATTTCCGTTTATTCTTGAATAAAAAGATGAACCTATAAAATTTGTGTTGATTCACTTTTATAAATTGAGTAATTTAGGGAAAACGACAGATAAATCATAAGGAGGCATGATGAGAGATAAGTTTTCGAGAAGGGATTTTCTTAAAACGGGAATTGGTATAGGAGCAGCCTCGATGCTCACAGCAGGAAAAAAGTTAGCCGGCGAAGAGAAAAAAGCAGGAAAGATGTGTGTAGTCTCCAGCAGCAATGGTTTAAGAGCCACAGAGAAAGCCATGGAACTTCTCAGACAAGGAAAAGATCCGTTGGATGCAGTTATAGCCGGAGTCAACATTGTTGAAAGTGACCCCAATGATAGGTCAGTAGGCTATGGAGGACTTCCTAATGAGGAAGGCGTTGTCGAGCTTGATTCTTCAGTCATGCATGGCCCCACTCATAATGGTGGCGCAGTAGCCAGCCTTAGAAACATTAAAAACCCATCCAAGGTGGCCAAACTAGTCATGGAAAGAACTGACCACGCGCTCCTTGTCGGAAAAGGTGCCCTGAGATTTGCTAAAGCTCATGGTTTCAAGGAAGAAAACCTCCTCACTGACAGAGCAAGAGAAATATGGCTTCGACGCAAGGAAATGCTCTCAGATAGGGATTTCTGGTTTTCCCCCAAGCTTGAGAAGCTCGAAAAAGAATTGGAATCCTATCTTAGCTCCTATGGAACTATCAACTGTTGTGCCATCGATGCTTCAGGCAATCTTGCAGGTGTGACAACCACCAGCGGGTTCTTCTTTAAGATACCAGGAAGGGTAGGGGATTCGCCGATTATCGGAGCGGGCCTTTACGTAGACAACGATGTCGGAGCAGCAGGGTCGACAGGAAGAGGAGAAGCCAATATCCTTAACTGCGGAAGCTTTCAGGTGGTCAATTTCATGAGCAGAGGTTTTTCTCCAGAAGAAGCATGTCTCAAAGCTTTGGAAAGAATTGCCGAGAAATCGAAGCTTCTTCCGCACCTTTTAAACGAAAAAGGCCTTGCTCGATTTGGCCTTAACTTTTATGCCATCAATAAAAAGGGTGAATATGGGGGGGCTTCCATGTGGAGTGGTGATGAGGAAGAACGTAACTTTGCTGTCCACGACGGAAAGGAAAATAAACTAAGACCAATTGCTTATCTTTATAAAAAGGAAAAGTAAATATAAATTAAAAGGCATTATTTCCTCTTTTGCTCCGCATATTAAACAATCTCAATAAGGGAATTATTTACTTCATTAATGTTCCTCCAAGATGTTAGCTTTGTAACCCTGATTCATGAGTTTTTTGGCGATTTTTTCTGCTGATTTCACGCTGCGTGCTTTGATTCTTACCCTGTAATAAGCACTATAAGGAGTTTTTAGCTTCGAGATGTAGACATCACTGTAGTTCTTCTGGAGCTTCTTTTTGAGGATTTTGGCGTTTTTTTTGCTGCTAAATGATCCTACCTGAATAGAAAATTTCTGTGAAGATTTTTTGGGGGAGTATTTTTCCAGCACTTTAATCTTAACAGGTGCGACTCCTGTAATATCCATACCCAACTTCTTTGCTGCAGAATAAGAAAGGTCGATGATTCGTCCTTTTACAAAAGGACCACGATCGTTTATACGGACCACGACTGATTTTCCGTTATTTAAGTTTGTAACCCTGACATAAGTTCCGAACGGAAGAGTTTTATGCGCCGCGGTCAAAGCGTGCATATTGTAGATCTCTTTATTTGAAGTGAGCTTTCCATGAAAGTCAGGTCCATACCAGGAGGCAAGACCTTTCTGAACATTTCCAGAAGGGAAGTAATTCTTCCCTGCGCAGGAGGTCAAAACGATGATAGAACAAAGAACAGACAACAACCTCAGTTTTTTAACTTGGATATTGGACATGATGAGTTCGTCCTTATCGCGGACAGGCCTTGTTTTTCAATCCTCCAAACTGCGGCAGAATATCAAAATTCTTTCAATCTTCTTTAAAAATGATTTAAAGAATTACTCTTATTCAATTATTTTTGCTTAAAATTAATCACATTTCTGTATACTATGTCAAATCATACGGCATACTTCTGGATATATCTTTTCTTTTCTAATAGAATAAATTCTCGTGAAGAATATAATTCATCTCAAAAGGAAAATTTTGTTTCCTCATCATGTTCTCTGGGGATAGATGAAAAAGATTCTCTTTTTTATTCCTGCTGCCTTATATTATGCCTTTATATTCTATTTGTCTTCAAGGAGCCATGATATCAAAATTGATATTCTCTTCTTCGATAAAGTAATTCATCTTGTTGAATTCGCCCTTCTGGGCCTCCTCCTTTCCTTTGGCTATTTCATGAGTTTGAAATCTCCCGTCAGGGTAAAGGCGGTGTTGACTATTTGCAGCGGAATTCTTCTCGGAGGCCTGGATGAATTCCATCAATATTTTATCCCTCGCCGTTCCATTGAATTCTTCGATATAATCGCAGATGCAATCGGAATACTCATCGGCCTCTTGTTATATTATTATTTTTCCCGAACTGCAAAAGGAAAGGTTTTCGCTGAAAAGTTATCGAGGTTATGACGATAAATTAGATAATGACGCTATGGAATCTAAAAGGGGAGTCGTAAAGAAATAGTCTTTTACTCTCCCTCTGCTGTTGCAGGGGGAGTAAATACTCTCTGCCCAAGCTCCTGGTCAAGCATAAATAAGCCCGTGCGATCCTCACCTAACAATCTAAGTTTTTGGACTATCTCATCAGCTGAAGACTCTTCCTCAACCTGTTCAGCTACAAACCACTGTAAAAAATTGTTAGTGGCGTGGTCAGTTTCAGCTATTGCAAGAGTAACCAGGTTGTTTATCAGACCAGTTACCTTCTGTTCGTGTTGGTAAACTTGTTTGAAAGCTGCCAACGGCGAATCCCACTGGGTTAGGGGTGCACTGATAGAAGTCAGAGCTACTCTGCCTCCTCTTTCATGGATGTAATCATAAAACTTCATTGCATGGACTAATTCCTCCCGGGCTTGCACTCGCATCCAATTAGCAAATCCCTTGAGGCTTACTGATTCAAAATATGCAGCCATCGAAAGATAAAGATACGAAGAATAAAGTTCTGCATTTAACTGCTTGTTTAAAGCATCTTGGATTTTTACTTTCATCATTTATTAACTCCTCTTCTTATGATTTTACCTTAAATCCCAACTCTTCCAACTTTTTTATGACTTCATTCAAATCTTTCCCTTGTTTCTTACAGCCCTGAGGTATTGTTGTTACTTTACCCAGAGTTTTCCTTGCTATTGGATTTGCCACACCTAGGAACCCCATCTCCTTTAAAACTTCTATAAGCTCAGGATAAGTTTCAGTTAGTTCATAAACGTTTTTCTTTAGATCAACATGTTTCAGCATCCAGTCTCTTTTCTCCTTCGAGCGTTTTAATTTCTGTTAAGTCCTGGCTAACTTCAAGAGTTCCTAGATAAGATCCTGCTTCATCTCTCACGGCAAAATATCTGATATAAACAAATTTTCCTTCGGCGTTAATCCAAAAATCAACTACATCCCTCTTTCCCTCTTTAAAGGATTTCAATATTTTCTCCACTGCTTCCAAGCTTTGAGGGGGATGGCAATTTTGTACTTTTATCCCGATAACGGATTTTGTTCGCAAGAAAATTCTTTCTTTGCTATCGGAAAAATATCTAACTTTATCTTCTTTATCCACAAACGTAATATCTACTGGCAACATATTTAACACGGCCATTAACTCTTTTAACCGAAGTTTCCCTGTGGGGAGGCTAATTTCGTTGTCTTCAAAAACTGGTTCTTCGAGAAGAGCACTTTTCAAATCCTTTATAAGATCCCCGGTTTCCTTGGGCCTCTCCACAAAGACATAGCCTATCTTATCGCTCTCCTTAAGGATTTCAACCCAGTCGTCTGCACTCAATTTTTCAAGGCACGTCGGAAAAAGAATGTTCTCTTCTTTAAAAATCATCCCGTTTACTTCTTCCATCAATGGTTCCAGAGAGTTTTTTGAGTATGGTTCCAAATTTTTGATGTCATTTATATCTTTAACCGATGAAATTGATTTTTTTAATAAGTCTCTAATCTCGTTATCCTTTCCCCACATAACTTTTGAAGGACCAGTGAATCCCTGTTTCTCTAAAAAAGGAAAAAGAACTAGCTCTTTTCTTGCATAGTGTATCTCTATACCTCTTAATTCGTTCAGCAAATCATTTAATTTCTTTTTTATTCGCGGGAGTTCTTCTTTTTCTTCTTTCAGTTTTTTAAGCGAGTCAACGATTTTTTCGATTTCTCGATTTTCTAACTTAAAAAGATAAACAGGATGAGATGGAGATGTTTCTTTAATAATAGACTTTTCCAGGGCTGATTGGAAAAGCATAACATGAACATTACAAAACTTTTTTATTTCTTCAGGAGAAAGACCATCATTTATAAGAGCTTGCTCCATCTCGGCAATTTCTGTCGAGCTTGCAGTTCCTATTTCTTTTTCGAACCTCTCTTTTGCCTCTTCAATTGTTAGACCTTGGTGAAGTTTACGGATGATATCCTTCATTATCTCTTTCTTTTTCTGTTTATTCGATATTTCAGTCATAACTCCTCCTTACTCAGCAAAAGATATGCTTAAGCTTATGTTTAAGTTTTGCTCTATTATTGGTTCCTTTCCCTTTTTTTAGGCCTTAATTAAGAAGCTGAAGGCCCTTGTTCATTATCTTGTGTTCAAGAATCAAATACAAGCATTTATCATCATATCTTAATAGATTAAAAACCAACATTGATTACGGATCACCAATTCTCAGCTAAAAGTTCAAAGTATGCCTTAGCATGGGCACAAGCAGGACATTCATCAGGGGGCTCATTGCCTTCAGAAATATAACCACAATTCCTGCATTTCCATTTTACAACCTCACCTCGCTTGAAAACCAGGTCATTATTAACATTGTTAAGGAGCCCTAAGTACCTTTTCTCATGCTGCTTCTCTGCAAGTGCGATGGATCTCATTGCCTCAGCTATCTCTGAAAATCCCTCCTCATCAGCTATTTTTGCAAATTCTGGATACATTGTCGTATATTCGTGATTCTCTCCTGCTGCAGCCTCTTTAAGATTTTCCTTCGTATCTCCAATCATACCTGCTGGGAAGGCTGCTTGAATTTCCGCCTCACCCCCCTCCAGGAATTTGAAGAGTCTCTTTGCATGTTCCTTTTCATTGTCCGCAGTCTCTAAGAATATTCCATTAATCTGTTCAAAGCCTTCCTTCTTGGCCTGTGAAGCAAAATAAGTATAGCGGTTTCTTGCCTGAGATTCTCCCGCAAACGCAGTTAAAACGTTCTTTTCTGTCTTTGTTCCTTTTAGACTATTCATTTATTCCTCCTTCTTAATTAGTTCGTTTATTATTATTTTTTGTTTCCGAATCCTGTAGTTAATTCGTTTTATATTCATACTAAATCAGACATCAAGGAGAACTTCGGCCCTTGGGCTTTTTTTCCATGCTATTAGAACAATCTTTACAGATACCCTTGAAGTATCCGTGTATTTCATCGATTCTGTGTCCAGATACGATGTTTTTCTTTCCTTCTGCATAAGGACATTCAATATCAATATCTATAATCTGGCCGCATTCTTTACAGAGGAAATGGTGATGATTAGCTGTATTAAAGTCATACCGGACTTCGGTTCCTGTAATGGTGACTCCATATACAAGTCCTTGCTCTAAAAAATTATTCAGGGTATTGTAAACAGTTGTCAGCGATAAAGTGGGAATATCCTTGAGGAGCTCTTCGTAGACATTTTCGACAGTAGGGTGGTTATTTAAATTATTACTTATGTATTCAAGAATCTTTAATCGCTGGTATGTAGGTTTTATGCCTTTTTCCTTAAGCAAAGTTTTTAATTCTTCCATATTTGTAATCATTTCTATTATGTAATGATTATAATCTTATAAAACATTCATGTCAAGGAAAAATTACCCCAGAAAACATTTCCGATTCTGTTACTAGAGAAGGTTTTGGAAGGACATTCCTTCTTTATAGAAATTTTATTAATCTTTCTTTTAAAATTGAAAAGGCCTCTTTGGGAGTAGAACAGTAAAAGAAAAGCTTAAGGTCTTCTGGGGAAACCGTTCTGTATTTTAAGAGTTCCTCAAAGTTTATGATTTTTCGCCAGTATTCTTCCCCATAGAGGAGTATGACCAGATTATCTCGAGAAATCTTATTTGTCTGAACCAGGGTAAGTGTTTCAAAAACCTCATCCAGAGTGCCATAACCACCAGGAAATGCAACCACAGCTCTTGCTTTATACACCAGCCAAAATTTTCTCATGAAAAAATAATGGAAGATAAAAGAGAGCTCAGGAGATATGTAGCGATTAAGGTATTGTTCCTCAGGAAGAGAGATATTCATCCCGATGGATTTTCCGTCTGCTCGGCACGCTCCCCGGTTTGCAGCTTCCATTATGCCGGGCCCTCCTCCTGTGCAGATAACAAAATTTTTGCCCTTTTGCTTTAATTTTATAGCCCATTTAACCAGGTTGTATGAAAGTTCTTCAGCTTCCCAATAATACCTTATTAAAGGAGAATCTTTCTCCTCAATCTTAGCCCTTGAAGAACCGAGAAAAAGAACAGTATTGTTGACCTTCCATTCATTCAACCTCTTCAAAGGCTCTAAATACTCGCTTAAAATCCTCAAAGTGCGGGCTTCGCGAGATTCTAAAAATTCCAGATTTTTATAAGCTTTTTTTGCTAAATTATTCTTTTTCATATTAACCTCTTTCTAAAATCGGGAGAGAATTCTATCTGAATTCCAGGATTAAAACAAGTCGGGATCAGACATTAAAATGGGGACAGGCCCCTTTTTTGCAACTACGAACGTCTAACCTCAATATTTTGACTTCATATATATCCTGTGCTATCTATACAGAAGTTAAAAGGAAACGAAATGGCACAAGGCCTGGAGAATTTATCAGATAAAGAATATCCTGGGCGGCTCATAATCATTGGAAGAGATATAACAGGGAAAAATGAGGTAGTAATATATGCTATTACAGGAAGGTCTGCTTCCAGCCAGGCGAGAAAAATGGAGCTGAAGGATGATGCCATCTGGGTAGAGCCTACAGATGAGGAAGCATTAAAGAAGGGAAACATAGACTTACTTGTCTATCCCGCTATTATATTCTCCCGAGGAATTGCTGTGGGTAACGGTAAGCAGACTACGGATATAAAAACCTGTTTGGGTAAAAGCCAGAATCCAACAGAAGTATTAGAATTGGCCCTCCATAAATGGGATTATGAACCTGATGCCCCCATCTTTACTCCAAGAATAAGCGGCTGTGTTCTTCCTCAGAAAAAGGCCGCTCTCAGTATAATAAAAAGAGCCCCAAATGGTTCCTCGATAAGAAATATCTTTGAGATTCCATTGAAAACTGGAAAAGGGAAAATGATCTCAACCTATGGAGGAGAGGACAAAAACCCTCTGCCCGCTTTCACAGGAGAGCCGCTTGATGTCGATATAAAAGAAAAAAAGGCAGATGATATGGCCGCGGCAGTTTATGATGCCCTTCTGCCTGCACCTGGCAAAAAAGACTATAGGGTGTCTGTGGTCAGTGTCTTCTCCGGTAATTTGAACTCGAATGAATATGAAATATACATCATAAACAAACATGAAAGGATGGGGAGATAAGATGGATAAGACGAGCAAAGAAGACCGAAAACAGTACAGGACTCCAGTCAAAGAAGAGTTTCCTGATACCCTTTGTTTTGGAAACCGGAAGTTCAAGAAAAAACTGCCCTTGAGGTATGGAGAAAATCCTGGCTACCCGGCTGCCTTTTACTCTGAAAAAGAGGCCTCCGGTCCAAACATGGCAACCATGGAAGTCTTGCAGGAAGGGACAAAGGGGCTGAGTTATATAAATATAGGGGATATGGATCTGGGCCAGAGGCTGGTTAAGAAATTAACAGATATTTATGAAAACGCGCAAATCTGTGTCCTGGTTAAGCATGAGATGCCCAGCGGAGTTGCTAGGGGAGAGTCGCCAGAAGAGACCTTTGAAAAAGCATGGAATTGCGATTCTCTCTCTAACTTCGGGAGCGTTGATGTTTTCAACTACAAGATTACCAAACAACTAGCAGATCTCCTAGTTGAGAAAGGAAGGAATATCGAAGTTGTCTATGCTCCTGATTTCACATCTGAGACTCTTGAAGTCTTGGCTTCGAGAAAATCCTTGCGGGTGGTAAAAATGGGGACCGCTATTGAGACAAAAGCTTCAGACAATGGATTGGAATTTAAAAGAGTAGCCGGAGGTCTTTTAGTTCAAAAGAGGTTTGATTCAAGAATCACATCTTTAGAATCCATTGATATTGTTTCAGAAAGAAAAGCCACTCAAGAAGAGATTGAGGCAGCCATTTTTAACTGGAATGTAGCCTGTTTCACCCGTTCTAATGCTATCGTTATCGGGAAGAAAGATAAAGTTCATGGAATTGGCTCAGGACAGAGAAGCCGAATTGACGCCGCAGAAACGGCTATCAGATACTCAAGACGAGGCTATGGGCCTGAAGGATGTGTTATGGCTTCTGATGCCTTTATTCCCTTTACAGACGTCGTCGAGTTAGCAGCTCGCAACGGGATAAGGGCTATAATTTACCCTCTGGGTTCAATCAGAGACCAGGATGTTATTGACAAGGCCAATGAGCACAACATGGCTATGATCATAACCAGAAAACCTGGAGAAAAGGATAGCGAGCGCTGTTTTCTGCATAGATAAAAAGAAAAAGCATCGGGTCTTGAGTATTGACAATTATCCATCATGCCAGATAATGAAAACAGAACATCAAATTACTGACTTTTTAACTTAAAATATCCGAAGAAAAGACTTTCCTCTTTTTTTTGCTGATCCTTTTATATTTTTTCAGTTGAACTTGACTTTAAGAAGTGAAAGAATATAATAAAATGCTTTTGAAACCGATAGAAAAGAGATTAAATTATAAGCGGCTATAATATTTTTATTAATAATAATTTTCTTGGTTCATATTTATAATTAAAAGGAGGACTCATATGAAAAAAGTTACAGTGGAAGAGTTGTTAGCCAAAGCCGAACAACCCTCCAAAGATGCTATGCGGCTTCATCCTTTCTACAGGGGCAAAATAGAGGTCATTCCCAAATGCCGGATAAGGGATTTTAATGATTTTGCCATCTGGTATACTCCCGGCGTAGCCTCTCCCTGCAAAAAAATTTACGAAGATAAAGAAATTGCCTACGAGATGACCAATAAATGGAATTTTGTGGCTGTGGTCTCAGATGGGTCAAGAGTTTTAGGCTTGGGCGATATCGGCCCTGAAGCCGGCTTGCCGGTGATGGAAGGCAAGGCTTTACTTTATAAGTATTTAGGGGGAGTTGATGCTTTTCCTATCTGTCTTGATACCAGAAATCCTGAAGAAATCATACAAGCTGTTAAATGGATCCAACCCACTTTTGGCGGAATTAATCTCGAAGATATTTCTCATCCAAAATGCTTTCATATTTTAGATACTCTTAGAAACGAGATGGAAATTCCTGTCTGGCACGATGACCAGCAGGGAACTGCCTGTGTTACAGTGGCCGGCCTTCTGAATGCAGTCAAGATCGTCGGTAAGAAAATGGAAAATATAAAAGTCGCCTTAATCGGAGCAGGTGCGGCTAATATTGCCATAGCCAGGCTCATCGTAATTGCTGGCGTCAAGCCTGAAAATTTAATAGCTGTTGACTCTAAAGGAATCCTTCACAGAGACAGGGGAGATAAAGAGACTCTAAAAACAAAATATAAAGAAAAGTGGCATCTATGTGAGACCACAAACTCCAAAGGAATAAAGGGAGATATAAAAGAAGCAATGGAAGGAGCTGATGTTGTTATTTCAGCTTCGAAGCCAGGCCCTGGAGTCATCAAAAAAGAATGGGTAGAAGCAATGGCTGAAGATGCTATAGTGTTTTCAGAGGCCAATCCCATTCCAGAAATATGGCCCTGGGAGGCAAAAGAGGGCGGAGCTAGAATCGTGGCTACAGGACGTTCAGATTTCCCCAACCAGGTCAACAATTCTCTTGGATTCCCAGGGATTTTTAGAGGGGCACTGGACATAAGAGCTACCAAAATCACAGATGAGATGTGTATTGTGGCTGCTCAAGAACTGGCAAAAGTTGCTGAAGATAATGGAATTCACGAGGACTATATTATTCCAAACATGGATCAGTGGGAAGTTTTTACAAGAGAAGCAATAGCAGTTGGCTCAAAAGGAATAGAACAAGGAGTTGCCCGAGTTAAATCTACTGCTGAAGAAAGACTCAAGCGCGCCGAAGAAATCATTAAGAAAGCTCGAGAAGAAGTCCAATTTTTGATGAAAGAAGGCTTCATCATCGATCCTGATAAAAAATAATATTAAATTGTAGAGGCCTTATTCATCAAACCCACCGTATTTGTATTGTAGGGGGTTGATTAATCAAGCCCAAGGTATTTATATTGTAGGGGCTTGATTTATCAAGCCCAAGGTATTTATGTTGTAGGGGCTTGATTTATCAAGCCCGAACTCTTGCTTCTAATCTATGAGATTTCTTCGTTATAATTAAATAAATTAAAAAATACTTGACAGATAGACACTCAAGTTTTATATTATATACATACTAAAATAGGAGGCAAAAATGCCAAAGACAATCGGTATTGACTTAGGAACAACAAATTCTGTTGTCGCTGTAACAGAAGGCGATAAACCTGTTATCATCGAAAACGAGGAAGGAGGACGTACAACTCCTTCTGTTGTGGCTTTTAATGAAAAAGGCGAAAGGCTGGTCGGACAAGTTGCCAAAAGGCAGCGGATAACCAACCCTGAAAATACAATCTACTCCATAAAAAGATTTATGGGACGGCGCTACAAAGAAGTCCCTGAAGAAATCAAGCAGGTGCCCTTTAAAGTTACACAAGCATCGAACGGAGATGTGAGAATAGAGGCTTTGGGTAAGAAATATTCCCCCCCTGAACTTTCAGCTATAATCCTCCAAAAATTAAAAAAAGCGGCTGAAGATCATTTAGGAGAAAAAGTAGAAAAGGCTGTCATAACCGTCCCCGCTTATTTTAACGATAGCCAGCGAAAGGCAACCAAAGATGCAGGCGTGATCGCTGGACTGGAAGTTGAGCGCATCATCAACGAACCCACCGCAGCAGCTTTAGCCTACGGAATGGATAAAAAGAAAGATCAGACTATCGCTGTCTATGATTTTGGAGGCGGAACCTTTGATATATCCATCCTGGAAGTTGGAGAAGGTGTTGTTGAAGTCAAATCAACAAACGGAGATACTCATCTGGGTGGCGATGACATTGACCAGAAAGTGCAGAACTGGCTCGTGACAGAATTCAAAAAAGAGTCAGGGATAGACCTCTCTAAAGACAAAATGGCTCTTCAGAGGCTAAAAGAAGCTGCTGAAAAGGCAAAAATGGAACTCTCGACAACAATGGAGACCGAGATAAACCTTCCTTTTGTTACCGCTGATTCCTCAGGTCCAAAACACCTTCTGATGAAGCTCACCAGATCCAAATTAGAGCAGCTCATGGATGGCATTATTCAAAGAACGGTAGAGCCATGCAAACAGGCCATCTCAGATGCAAACTTGAAAGCAGGTGATATAAATGAGGTTATTCTGGTAGGAGGGTCCACCCGAATTCCAAAAGTTCAGAAATTGGTTAAAGACCTTTTCGGAAAAGAGCCCCATAAAGGAGTTAATCCTGATGAGGTGGTGGCAGCCGGAGCCGCTATCCAGGGAGCTGTATTGAGTGGGGATGTAAAAGATATTCTCCTTCTGGATGTGACTCCATTGACCCTCGGCATAGAGACTCTTGGAGCCGTATTCACCAAGATGATTCCTCGCAACACAACAATTCCTACCAAAAAAGCAGAAATATTCTCTACAGCCGCAGATAACCAGCCAAGCGTAGAAATTCATGTCCTCCAGGGAGAAAGAGAGATGGCAGCCGCTAACAGGACATTAGGGAGATTTCATCTGGATGGAATTCCTCCTGCTCCACGAGGCATCCCGAAGATTGAAGTGACTTTTGATATCGATGCCAACGGAATTCTTCATGTCAATGCTAAGGACATGGGTACTGGAAAACAACAAGCTATTACTATTACCGGCCACAGCGGACTCGAGGAGAATGAAATAGAAAATATGGTTAAGGATGCAGAAGCACACTCTGAAGAAGATAAGAAAAAAAGAGAAGTTATAGATGCTAAAAATCAAGCTGACCAGCTAGTTTATAGCTTAGAAAAGTTATTGAGGGAAAATAAGGATAAAATCCATGAAGATGAGGCAACTCGGGTCCAGACTGAGATTGAAAACACAAAGAAAGCTATCGAGAGCGATAACCTGGAGCAAATAAAACAGGCAGTTGAAGCGCTTTCCCAGGCTTCGCATAAATTGACAGAGATGATGTATCAGCAAGCCACTCAGCAACAACAGGCTCAGCAAGGCCCCGCCCAACAGGAAGCAGCCGGCAATCAAACAGCAGGGCAAGCATCATCCGAAGGTCCATCCGAAGAAGAAGTTATTGATGCAGAAGTTGTTGACGAGGATAAGAATAAGAAGTAAGCTTATCAAATTCTGATTTAAAACTAAGATATCTTCACTCCTCTGTTAACAATAAGGTCAGGAATGGATAAGGACTACTATAAGACACTTGGTGTTGATCGCAAGGCGACTCTATCTGATATAAAAAAAGCCTACCGGAAGCTTGCCCGAAAATACCATCCAGATCTCAATCCGGGAGATAAAACAGCTGAAACAAAGTTTAAAGAAATTCAGGAAGCTTATTCAGTCTTAAGCGATCCTAAGAAAAAAGGTCAATACGACCAGTTCGGGTTCGTCGGAGATGCACCTCGAGGAGGACCACGATACCAGACATACACATCTGGCTTCGAAGGTTTCGATTTTTCTGGCACCGGCACATCCTCGTTCAGAGACCTCTTTGAAAATATCTTTGGCACGACCGCTCAGAGGACTTATCAAAGGCCGGAAAGAGGGGAAGATCTCCATTATACGATGAAAGTTGGTTTTATGGATGCTATCAATGGTTTGAGGACAAGGATAAAATTGACCCGGATGGTAGCCTGTCCTACGTGCAGTGGAACTGGCTACATGCAGAAAGGCGGACAACAAGCGTGTCCTGTATGCGGAGGAACCGGCAGTTCGACTGTCCAGAGAGGTTCTATGAGATTTTCCGGGACTTGTCCTTCCTGCGGAGGAACGGGCAGAACTCCAGGGCAGGAATGTTCCATGTGCTACGGACAGGGCTTTATTCAAAAGACTGAGCTTATAAGTGTCAGGATACCTGGTGGAGTCAACACTGGTTCAAAAGTTCGCATCCCTGGAAAAGGGAATGCAGGAAGAAGAGGAGGCCCCTCAGGCGATCTTTTTATCACCATTGAAGCTGCCACCCATCCTATCTTCAACCGAGAGGGATCGAATATCTATGTTAAGATACCGATAACAGTGCCCGAAGCTACTCTGGGAGCAAAGATTGAAGTTCCTACTCTTTCCGGCAATACAACCATCAAGATTCCTCCTGGTACAAAATCTGGTCAAAAATTCAGGATAAGGGCTAAAGGTGTCCCTCTGCCTGGGAAAAAAGCGCGAGGCGATCAATTTGTAGAAGTATCTATTGTTCCTCCTCCTTTTAATGATGAGAGAACGAGAGAACTGATGAGAGAACTTGAGAAAATCTCTCCTCAGAATCCAAGGAAAAAAATGGGATTTCATTAAAATGAAAGAGAAAAAAGAACCAAAAAATTATTATCATATAAGCAGTGTTTCAAAAATGTTCAATATTCACCCCCAAACTCTTAGACTGTATGAAAGAGAAGGATTGTTAAGACCTTCTCGAAGCGAGGGAAACACGCGATGTTATACAGAAGATGACTTGAAACAGCTAGAAGTGATCCTGAACCTAACCAGGGATTTGGGCATCAATCTTGCTGGAGTGGAAGTAATCTTGAATATGAGAAAAAAGATAGAACAGATTGAAGCAGAGGTGAATATGTTTCTGGAGTACCTAAGAAAAGAATTTTTTGAAGGGAAGGAAGATGAATTTGAACTCAGAAAAAAAAGTCTTGTGCATATAAGCCAGGCTAAAATCATAAAAATAGAAAAAGAGAACGAATGAGAGACAAGTACAAGGGCTATATCGATTTTAAAAATTTAAGGCTTTATCTGAATCAGATATCCAAATTTCCGATCCTCTCTCAAGAAGATGAAAAAAGATTAGGAAACCGCATCCAGAAAGGCGATAAAAAAGCGCTTAAGGAATTGATTGAGGCGAACCTAAGATTTGTCGTTTCCTACGTGAAAAAGTACAAAGGAATGGGAATAGGCATGTTCGACCTTATCAACGAAGGAAACCTAGGTCTCATTGAAGCAGCAAAGAGGTTTGATCCGAACCGGAACGTTAAATTCATATCCTATGCTGTATGGTGGATTAGACAGGCTATTATCCATGCTTTAACCCGATATTCTCGAGCTTATCATCTCCCTCAAAAGCTTTCTGATAAAATATCAGATATGAAAAGAAAGGTTGCCGAGCTTAAAACAGAGCTGAGCAGAGAGCCAACAAGGGAAGAAATAGCAAAAAGAATGGGCATTGCCAAAGAAGAGGTTGAGGACTTGGAGATATTAGATGGAAAGGATGTTTCCCTTAGCGATAAATACTTCGATGAAGGCGTGGAAATGGAAGATAGGATACAAGACGATCTGACTCCCTCTGTTGAATATCAGATCATTAAAAACTCTATCCAGCAGCAAATCAGGGAAATGTTAGGCGAATTGGATGATAAAGAAGAAAATGTGATAAGATTAAGATTCGGATTGGATGATGATAAGGCTCGAACTCTTCAAGAAATAGGGGATATGCTCGATTTATCAAGGGAAAGAATAAGACAAATTGAACAAAAAGCTATGAGAAAGTTGGCTCGCTCTCGAAGGCTTCAGCAACTCAGAGGATATTTAAACTGATGCCAGAAACAACATGCCCTCTTTGCCAGGGAACTGAATGGGTTCTGGAGGAATCCGATTCCGGGACCGTGGCAAAACGTTGCAAATGCTTCCATGAGCGGGAGAACGAGGTCCTTTTCGACCAAGCCCAGATTCCGAAAAGATACAAAAACTGCACCTTTAAAAACTTTGAGGAACATAACGAGTCCCACCGTGATGCTTTAAAGATAGCCAAAAAATTTGTCAAGAATTATCCTGTTCAGGATATTGGCCTTCTTTTTCAAGGCCCTTGTGGAGTAGGGAAGACGCATCTGGCAGTTGCTATCATTCATGAGTTAATCCAAAAGAAGAATATTCCTTGCTACTTCTGTGATTTCAGGAACTTAATAAGAAATATCCAGAGCACTTACATGCCTGACTCGTCTTTAACTGAGTCAGAAGTATTAGAACCCATTTTTAAAAAAGAAGTTCTTGTCCTTGACGAATTAGGAGCAAAAAGGACTACCGCGTGGGTTGAGGAGATGGTTTTCTATATTATTAATCATCGATATAACAATAAAAAAGTAACTGTTTTCACTTCAAACTACATAGATAGCGGAGAAGAAGAAGAAGACACGAGGGACCAGCGCTTCAAAAAAGCCGATGATTCTCTAGTAGATAGGATAGGAGTTCGTCTAAGGTCAAGGATTTACGAGATGTGCAAAATTGTGGAGATGTGGGGAAAGGACTATCGCAAAGAATACAAACAAGCTGGTTATCGCTTTTAACTCACTGGGGTCAGGTCTTGCTTTTTGCCTTTACTCATAAAAAAGCAATAAATACTAATGTATTGGATAGCGAGCAACCCCGCTATTTTTGTGAATAGGAAGGAGAGCGCTGCAAAATCTCATCCTGAAAAAGGAGCTATCTGTATCGCTTTCATCCTTGCCATGAAATTTTAATGCCTTTGCATGAGATTTTTGAGATAGGCAAAAAGCAAGACCTGACCCCATTTATGTTTAGGGCAACGCGTTGATATTCTCCATGAATTCTGCTAAATTAATGACAACTTGCTCCTCGGTAGCTCAATCGGCAGAGCGGGTGGCTGTTAACCACTAGGTTGTAGGTTCGAGTCCTACCCGAGGAGCCAGCTTTTTCTGGGAGGTGGGGGACACTTTCTCAATTACTAGCCGTTAAGCAAAAATAGACAATTTTAGCAGCTCTATACCACATTTATGCTACAATTATATTCAAGGAGTTGAATTATGGTCGATTTTGAATACACCCAACTTGAACCAAGGTATTTTCTTGATAAAAACTGGAAACACCGTGAAGGAATGCCTGGCCTTCCAGATGGAATATCATCCAGTGCAGAAATACATTTATCAAGAAAATATTGGACTGATCCAGCATTCGCCAAGCAGAGGAAACAAAAAGCACCAGACTATAAAACGGAATTAAGGGAGTGGACTAAATGGATCAAGAGCGTTCGGGTTGAAATTGCAGAAGCCTCGCAAACTGAAAAGATTAAATCTGATGAGAAATATGATTATCTGCGTTCAGAAATGGGAATGAATATTATCGTTCCAAAAGGAAGAATTGCGGAGATGAGATTCAAAGTAAGCTTAGTCGCAGACCATAGAGTTGTAGCGATTGATGGATTTCCAAAAGATGTGATTAAAGAAAAAGAAATAGTAAAAGGAAAAATAAAAGTAGCGATAAGCAAATATTTTAAGTTTATTCCTGTAATACCGCCTGGAGTAGTAGACCCTCTTGAGATAGAACTTGGTCCTTGGGAGTTTAACCTTGGAAGCATAAAAAAAGTAAACATTGATTTCAGCGGTGGATTAACCTCAACGCCTGAATGGTACCTTAAAAAAGATGGCATTAAAAATGATTTGAGAGTTGCTATGACAATTAGAAAACCTATAAAAGTTAAGGAAATACAAGGAAAAGTCAAAGCAGGGTGGATCTACGAACCTGGTTTTTTAAAAAGAGTTAGAGTCGGAACAAGCGCAAGAATTATCGAGATATATAAATAAGACAATTTTAATTTATATAAAAATAATTAAGGCGGGTGGCAGCCAAAGATCCTGAGTTTTTACGCCGTGGAGCCACTATTTACAAGAATTAGCCTTGTCCTTCCTTCAGGTATAATTAGCCAGAATTAAGCAGGTCCAAACAAAATCTGTCTGAAAATTTGAAATGGAAAAAGATTCACATTTTTTCTTTTTAATGACTATATAATTCCTAATTCATAAAAATTTTCACTCTCAATTGACAACTATTCTTCTCTATGCTAAGAGTTATGAGGAATACAGATGGAGAAAATAAAGAATAAAAAGCAAAATCTCTCATCAACGGAAATAAAACAAATTCCTATTCTATCAATTGCCGACCGATATCACTATCAACTCTCATAAGGTAAACCATGGTGGATAAAAAGAAAAAAGACAAGCTAAGAAGTATTGATGAAACAATTACAAAACCCATATTTAAAATAGTCGAACAACAATCCAAAAATGCCTACATCCTTTTTTTGAAGGGACACCTATTGGGCAAACTGTGCACCTTGGAAAAGGGAAAAACAGTCATCGGTCGGAGCGCCCAGGCTGACATCCCACTCAAGGATGCCAGTGTCTCCCGTGAACACTCAGAAATCAAAATAGACGGTGAAAAGGCAACTATTAAGGATTTGGGAAGTACAAATGGTACTTTTGTCAACAACAAACGTATCACCAGACATTTTCTCAAAGATGGCGACAAGATCCAGATAAGCTCCTCGACTGTCTTTAAATTCATACTGTCTGATGAAAGCGAAAAGGTATTTCATGATGAGCTGTACCGCATGGGAGTCTTGGATCCTGTAACCAATATCTATAATAAAAGATATTTCACAGAGCGTTTGAAACAGGAATTCAGCCTTGCCAAGCGTAACAAAACTGAACTTTCCCTTATAATGATTGACTTAGATTTCTTCAAAAAAATTAACGATACTTATGGTCATCTAGCAGGAGACTTTATCCTCGGGAAAATCTCAGAGGTTTTTTCCAGCATGACCAGGGACGAAGACATTGTCGCCCGCTATGGAGGGGAGGAATTTGCTGCAATTCTCCCTGGAAGCGGCGAAGAAGGCGCTGTCATCTGCGCAGAGAGAATAAGGGAAAAAATTGCTAAAACTCCTTTCATATTCGAAGGTGAGGAAATAAATATTACTGTAAGTATTGGGATTGCCACCCTAGACGAGAATAGCCTTTTCGGAAGCTATGAAGATTTTATCGATGCTGCAGATAACTGTCTCTACCATTCTAAGAAAAGCGGGAGGAACTGCACTACTTGCTCATCAGAAGCAGAAACTTAAGATAGAAAATTTATATAAATTACAGCTAATCATTTTTTTAATTTCACTTTTTTTATAATTTTCCGAGTGATTATTTCAAAAGCGAAAATACCATTTCCTCAAAATATTCAAAGCTTTATAACACAGTAAAATATCCTGAAAAGCACAATAAAGCTGCATCTTTAACAATTATTTTATTTTTTTATTAGCGTTAAGGGGTGATAAAAAATCACCTCATAAACCACCTCACAAGGTTATTTACTTTTTTATCTAATATTGTTTATTCTCTTTACTTACTGTAATAAATACATAAAGACACTGTTTCTATTAAAGGAGCGTTGAAGACTAAAAAATGTCTTCATATTTTCATGGCGTGAGGCTCTGTAACAAAAAGTGTTTGACAAGGAATAAAATATCTTCTATATATTTTAGCAATTAAGTGGAAATAAAAAAAATAATTTGGAGGAATTAAAATGAAACGAATCTCAAATTCTTTTCCCGGATTAATGGCCATGTTTACACTGGCTGCGTTTCTTTTTGCAGTTACATCGACTGCATCTGCCCAGGGAACTAACGGTGAGGATCTAGAAGGATTCTTGGAAGGCCTTTCGATGGATGCTGCTTCAAAGTACGTTGCTCCAATTGTTTCGGCGTTTGGTTCGAATTTAAACGGAGGTTGGTTTCACAAGGCGCCTAGTTCAAAGATCTTTGGTTTGAATATAGAAGTCGGTGTCGTGGGCATGGCAACTTTTTACCCTAAAGATCCGGAATACTTGAGCTTTGACACAAGCGGAGATTTTCAGTTCAGTTCGAGTCAGGCGTCAGATCTAGTTACAGGTATAAGTTTGGACCCAACATTGGAACCATTTCGAAATCAAATAGAAGCTGATTTGATTGATGCAATTACCGGCAGAGAAATTTATGTGGGAATATCTGGTGCAACTGTTATTGGCGATCCGGAGGATTATATCGAAATAGAGTACGGGGGAGAACCTATTGTAATTGATAATCCTTTATTTGGTCTACCTGGAGAGCCAGCAACTATAACAATAGATGTCCCTTCGGATGTGATAACACTTCCCATCGGTGGCTTTGAAGCCATTGCTGACCTTTCTTTTCTTCCCCTTGCAGCACCTCAAATAAGCGTGGGTACAGTTTTTGGAACACGAGCCACATTTCGCTATTTACCGAGTATTACAATCGACGAGGATCTCGGGAAGTTTAAATATTTTGGTTTTGGCATCCAACATAATCCAGGGGTACTGCTTCCAACTCCTCTTCCAGTCGATGTTGCAGTAGGATTCTTTACCCAAACCCTGGAAGTGGGCACACTCTTTAAGGCTAAAACAACCGCATTCGGATTAAATGCAAGCAAAAAGTTAGGCATTGGACCCTTAAATATTACTCCCTATGCCGGATTCATGCTCGAGAAATCCAACATAGATATAACATATACTTTTATGGTTGACACCGAAGAAATTGATGTAGCTTTTGAATTAGAAGGAGAAAACAAGAGCCGCCTAACTCTCGGTCTCAGCGTACGATTGCTCATGTTGAACTTTAACGCTGATTATAATATCGGAAAATATAATTCCGTAACAGTAGGGGTTATGTTTACGATATAATGGTCAAGCCAATCAGGGATTAAGAAGACCTATTCTCGGATAGAAACAAGCTGGAGGTAACGATGAAAAAATATTTGCTAATTTTTCTGACTATTATTCTAGTTTCTACAACCCACGCCTATGGATTTAAACTAATGGCAGGAGGGCATTTTTCAAAGTATGCTGTGGAGCCTGAAGGAGCTGGAGTTGTATGGAAAAACAAAATGGGATTTCTAATGGGCGCAGGAATTGAACTTTTTTCAGTTCCACACATATCTCTTGAAATTGAAGGATTATATTTCCGAAAAGGAAGTAAAGTTGAGATTATCGGCGTTGAAGGGGATTATACTTTAGATGTAATTAGCGTTCCAGCCCTGGTCAAAGTCAAGATTATGCCCGGTCCATCACCTTACGTTCTTGGAGGCGGTGAATTTTCGTATATTCTTACTCATAAATTAGACGAGACAGATATAAAAGACGAGACTAAAAGCTTTGATTACGGAGTTATTTTTGGTGCAGGTTATGAGATGTCAATGCCAGGTGCCTCGCTATTTTTTGAAGGAAGGTACCATCTCGGGATCAACAACATATTAAAAGACCCGGCTCCAGGTGAATCATTAAAAACCAAGGCACTTGTAGTAATTGTGGGAATTAAAATTTAGTCAATAAGAAAATAAACCTTCAAGACCAGAAGAAAACTCCTCAGAAGGAGTATACAAGCCCTATTTTTACCCCGCCATAAGGCATAACGCCCAAGCGGAATTCTAACTTATTCTGAAACTCTTTCTCCTTCAGGTAGCTTTGAAACGTTCTTTCCGCTCGACTCTTCCTCATAAAATTATAGATAGCCAAACCTCCGTATTCTGCTGCAATAAGGAAACTTCCTTCTTCACTAAAAAAGGCATATGCAGAGAATCCTGCACATATTATGCCCCAGAAAATCCGCCTTCTCCGACCTCTAGCCGCGAGAGATGAGAGGGCCTCGTGGCTTGCCCTTTCTCTATGTCCAGAATCTGAGATGCTCAGCACATCATCAAGTTCCCGCTCTGCGATGCTCGGAATTGCCAGAGCTACTGTTCCACCAACTACACCAATTACACCTCCAGCTACTAGCATAGCACCAGCAAGACCTTTCCCAAGGGATTCCCATCCGCCGCCTTCCTCTTCCGCTGAAGATAGCGTTGCAGCGCCTAAGGCCAAAAAGATCCCTCCTCCAATTAGTCCTACGTACCCCCCTGTTTTCCTGCTTCTTTTAGACCTCTCCGCTAATCGCTTCAAGTAGCCTTCAGCCAGAGATTCTGATTTTTCCTCAGAACTTATGTTCTCCTCTTGTCCATATAATTGTCCATATATAAGATCGTGTCCATTTCCCAAATCTTGCCTTCCGTCTTCAAGAGTAGCAATCCTTGAGAGTGGAGTCCTACCTAAGAACTTGTGATATCTATATACTTGAAATGATGGATGCTGTCTCGCGTGTCTTTTACTCTGAGTGAAAAAGAGATAATTCCCGGCATATAAGATATTCAAACTAAAAAATCCATAATCATTAGAACCAGAATTCTTTATCAATGAGAAATTTTCTGTAAATGATAATTCGTTCTGAGCAAAAGCAGGCATCGATAAAATAAAAAGAATTAGAAATATAACCAGTTTTTTCATTTCTTTTCCCTCCTTTTTAAAATTCGATTGTGCTTCATTTATTATCTACTTATTTATCTAGCCTCTCATATTTCTCTTATAATCTAGCCTTCGACAAAAGAAAAGTTGTCAAAGATTTGTTAAACATTTGTAAAAAGTTTGTTAAGATTCCCGTCTTTTTGCTCTAAATCCTATAAAAAGATATATAAAACCCCGTCAGCTGTCAATTATATGAGTCGAAAATACAAGAAATTTATATTGTATAGTTTCTTAAGTTTCATTATGTTATCAATTATAGAGAATAAATTTTATAGAGAGGGAACAACAATGAGAGAGATCAGGAATGAAAAATTTATCATAAGAGCTCCAAAATCAATAGCAGTCATTTCCGTTCTGACCGCAGCAATCATAATCTTAACGACTGCCTGTAAGAACGACAAAGACGTCGTACTTCCTTATACACAAAAAAATGTGACACCCGGGATTGAGGTCTTCCTTAAAAGCCACCTGGATCTGGTGAAAGGGAAAAGAGTGGGCTTAATTACAAACCCGACCGGTGTAGATAGCAATTTAAAGAGCGTAGTTGATCTTTTTCATCATAACCAAGAAATTAACCTTGTCGCTTTGTATGGACCTGAGCATGGAGTGAGAGGAAATGCCCAGGCTGGTGAATATGTTTCCTTTTATGTTGATGATAAATATAACATCCCTGTTTTCAGCCTTTATGGGCAATCGAGGAAACCCGAAGCAGGAATGCTCAAGAACATCGATGAGTATATGCGTTCTTTTGACACTATCAGCGCTGGAAAAGTTCCTGAAACCTCGATGGTTGAGGGCTTAGATGTGCTGATATTTGATATTCAGGATGTGGGGACAAGAATTTATACTTACATTGCGACCATGGCCTACTGTATGCAAGCCTGCGCTGAGAACGGCGTTGATTTTATAGTCTTAGACAGACCTAATCCCATAAACGGCGAAGATTTGGAGGGCCCGCTCCTGGAATATCCAGAGCACAGCTCTTTTGTTGGGCTCTATCCCATACCAGTAAGACATGGAATGACCGTCGGGGAACTCGCAGAGTATTTTAATGATAAATTCTTGGAGAAAAAGGTTAATCTGACAGTTATTCCCATGCAAGGCTGGGAAAGGGAGATGTGGTATGACGAGACATCTCTTCCCTGGGTTATTCCCTCACCAAACATGCCCACTCTGGATACTGCTACTGTATACCCAGGACAGGTATTTTTGGAAGGAACGAACATATCTGAGGGGAGAGGAACGACAAAGCCCTTTGAGGTTTTTGGAGCCCCCTGGATCGATGGCTACGGACTAGCAAAAAAACTCAATGAAATCAATCTTGAAGGAATAAAGTTCAGGGAAGCCTGGTTCTCTCCTATCTTTTCAAAGTACAAGGGAGAGCTCTGCGGCGGTGCTCAAATACATGTAATTGACAGAAAACAGTACAGACCATTTGAATCTTCCCTTCACATAATAAAAGCAGTAATGAACATGTACCCCAGTCATTTTAAATTCCACGATGAATACTTCGATAAAATAATGGGTACTTCAAAAGTAAGACGAGCACTTGAAAAGGGGAGTGATGTCATAGATATAATAAAAAGCTATCAAAAGGATTTAGATAACTTTTCTGAAATGAGAAAACCTTACTTACTTTATTAAAATTTTTAGGGGCTTGATTTATTTTGTGCAGAGGCTTGATAGTTTTTGTAGGGACTTGATTTATTTTGTGCACAGGCTTGATAGTTTTTGTAGGGACTTGATTTATTTTGTGCACAGGCTTGATAGTTTTTGTAGGGGCTTGATTCATCAAGCCCACCGTTTTGACCGTACCAAAACAATGATCAAAAATAAAGTAACGGTTAGCATATTCTTAAGTTCTATCTTAAGGAGGTGAGTGCATGAAACTCTATTTGATTCAGCACGGAATATCATTGCCCGAAGAGAAAGACCCTGAAAAATCTTTGGGCCCGGAGGGAAAAGAAGAAACTCAAAGGACAGCAGAATTCTTGAAGACAAAAAATATTGAAATTGATGCTGTATGGCACAGTCCAAAACTGCGCGCGATTCAAACAGCACAAATAATTGTTAATTCCATTTTGTCTTCGGAAATTAAGGAAAGAGACGATTTGAATCCCTTAGACCCGGTAGAAACCTTCCCTGAAGAAATAAAATCATTAGACAAAAACTTGATGATCATAGGGCATCTGCCCTTTTTGCAGAAATTAGCCTCCCTGCTTCTTTCGGGATCATATACAAATCAGTTTATTTCTTTCAA
>Ga0209427_10000610_pt1 | contig 38628 bp, 29 predicted proteins | sample DeeMarSWOR136_30_FD_187465 | JGI IMG/M metagenome (GOLD analysis project Ga0209427, IMG submission 187465) | Marine sediment microbial communities from White Oak River estuary, North Carolina - WOR-1-36_30 (SPAdes) (version 2) | ecosystem: Environmental > Aquatic > Marine > Intertidal zone >...
TTGATTACGCCGATTGCGATGGAGAAGGAGTTGCGGTTTGCGATTCGGGAGGGAGGGCGAACCGTGGGAGCAGGCGTCATCAGCGACGTTCTCGAATAGGTGTGTTTCAGGTAGGAGACGTGGATGAGAAGCATCATTACATTGGCGTGTACAGAGTGCAAACGCAGAAATTACTCTACGATAAAAAATAAAAGGAACACTCCGGATAAACTGGAGTTTAAGAAATATTGTCGTTTCTGTCACAAGCACACAGTTCATAAAGAGACGAAGTGATAGAAAGTACAGGCCAGTAGCTCTAACGGATAGAGCACCGGACTCCAAATCCGGGTGATGGGGGTTCAAATCCCTCCTGGCCTGCCACGCACCATGGAAGGTGCGTGGCAAGCCATGTACCTCACATGGTTCATGGCTGCCATGCACCGTATCAAATAGGTAGCCTGCCATATACTGTCTCAGGTATATGGCAGGCCGTTTCTATCAATTGGGGATCCAATGCCTTTTTCAATTCGAGAAAAATATGAAGGGGCCATTCAATTCTTAAGAGAGGTTAAAACCGAGTTAAAAAAGGTGACTTGGCCTTCGAGGAAAGATACCCTTGCCGGTACGGCAGTCGTTCTGGTGGCGGTTTTCATCATCGCCTTTTTTCTGGGCATTGTCGATTCAGGGTTATCGGCACTTATCCGGGAGTTATTGAAGAAAGCCGCCAGTTGAGGGGGGAGTCGTAGGGGATCCATGACACAAAAATGGTATGTTGTCCATACGTATTCAGGTTTCGAAAATAGGGCGAAACAGAATTTAGAAGAGCGGATAAAAAACCTGGGCAAAGGAGAATATTTTTCCAGTATTTTAGTGCCCACGGAAATGGTAGTTGAATTGGTAAAAGGAAAGAAGAAAACTTCTCAGCGGAAGATCTTTCCGGGATATATCCTGGTGCAAATGGAATTGAATGAAGACACCTGGCATATCGTCAAGGATACTCCAAAAATCACCGGTTTTGCTGGCGACAGTACGAAGCCCTTGCCCATCTCGAAGAAAGAGGTGGAGGAGATCATGTCCACCATGAAGGAGGGGGTTTCAAAGGCAAAGCCGAAGGTCTCTTTCAATGCGGGAGATAGCGTTCGGGTGATCGACGGTCCGTTCGTTAACTTTATCGGAACGATTGAGGAGGTCAAACCTGAAAAGAGGAAATTGAAGGTTCTGGTCTCCATCTTCGGGAGGTCGACGCCCGTTGAATTGGATTTCATCCAGGTGGAAAAGAATTAGCGGGGTGAGTTATGGCGAAGAAAGTGGCAGCAATGGTGAAGCTTCAGATTCAGGCAGGACAGGCCAATCCCTCCCCTCCAGTGGGGCCTGCTCTGGGGCAGCATGGAGTCAATATTATGGAATTCTGCAAGGCCTTTAATGCCAGGACCCAGGGGCAGGAAGGGATGATCATCCCTGCGGTCATCACCATCTTCTCGGATCGGTCCTTTACCTTTATCACCAAAACACCGCCCGCTTCGATCCTTTTGAAGAGGGCGGCGAAGATCGTCAAGGGCTCCGGAGAACCCAATCGAAATAAAGTGGGTAAGGTGACGAAGGATCAGGTTCGCGAGATCGCCCAGATTAAACTGAAAGATCTCAACGCGGTCGATTTGGAGGGAGCGATCCGCACGGTTGAAGGCACGGCTCGAAGTATGGGGCTGGAGATTGATTGAGAGAGGACTATGGCACATCGAGGGAAAAAATACATCGAAGCGAAGAACAAGTTGGACCGGACGAAGCGGTATGAACTGGATGAAGGGGTAAAACTCCTTCTGGCGGCCCACTACGCCAAATTTGATGAAGGCGTGGACCTGGCCATCCGTCTTGGAGTGGACCCTAAAAAAGCAGACCAGATGGTTAGAGGAACGGTGGTGCTTCCCCATGGAACGGGAAAGAAACTCAGCGTGCTGGTCTTTGCAAAGGGGGCCAAAGAGAAAGAGGCCCTGGATGCTGGGGCCGACCATGTGGGATCGGATGAACTGATCGAGAGGATCTCCAAGGGTTGGCTGGATTTTGACAAGGCGATCGCCACCCCCGACATGATGGGTTCCGTCAGTAAACTTGGTAAGATTCTGGGACCCCGGGGACTGATGCCTAACCCAAAAGTAGGGACCGTGACCTTCGATCTGGAGAGGGCCATCAAAGAGATCAAGGCCGGCAAGGTGGAGTTCAAAGTGGAGAAAGCGGGGATCATCCATGTCACGGTGGGAAAGGTTTCCTTTGGGTTTGAGCGATTGATGGAAAATATCAGAACCCTTTTAGAAGTGATCCTTCGGGCGAAGCCCCCCACAAGCAAGGGCGTTTATTTCCGGAGCATCGCTTTATCGACAACCATGGGGCCAGGGATTAAGATCGATCCCCTGTATGTTCGGAATGTGATGAAGTCGTAGGAAAGGCACCGGGCCTCGCAAAGGAGGAAATGGGCATTGAACCGAAGAGAGAAAGAAGATGTCGTATCTGATCTGAGCAAACAGGTGGAGGGGGTTGAAGCAGTTGTCCTGACCAACTACCGTGGCCTCAATGTGGAACAGCTGAGTCAACTGAGAAGGCGTTTGAGGGAAGAGAAGATTTCCTATCACGTCGTTAAGAATACCTTAATGAAATTGGCCTCCAAGGGAACGGATCTAGAGAAACTCAAAGACTATTTTGAGGGACCGACAGCCATTGCCATCTCTCATGGCGATCCTACCCTGCTGGCAAAGATCTTGGCCGAATTTATAAAGACCCAGCCTACCCTTGAGATTAAGGGAGGCCTGATTCAAGGGAAGGTGACCACTCCGGAGGAGGTGAAGGCGCTCGCCACCACGCCCTCTCGTGAAGTTCTCTTGGCCCAGATCTTGGGAGGCATTCAGGGGGCCGGAAGTCAATTGGCCGGAGGGATCCTCAGTGCCCTCCAGCAGGTACTGGGTGTGATCCAGGCCAGGGTTGACCAGCTCGCTCGGTCGGAGACATCCGGAACATAACCACAAACTTTCCCCTTTTCTCTGGGAAGGGGAAGGGATTATTTGATTTTGATAGAGATAGGAGGAATTTCCAAATGGCAGATATCCAAAAGATCGCAGAAGAAATCAGTAGCCTCACCCTATTAGAAGCCCGTGATTTAGTAAAGACGCTTGAGGAGAAACTCGGAATCAAGGCCGCTGCCCCGATGGCCGTGGCTGCGATTCCAACAGCAGGGGCAGTGGCAGGAGCTGAAGCGGCGCCTGCGGAGGAGAAGGCGGAGTTCGATGTCATCCTGACAGGGTTTGGCGATAAGAAGATCCAGGTGATCAAGGTTGTCAGAGAACTGACCGGCCTGGGGTTGAAAGAAGCCAAAGATCTTGTCGAGGGAGTTCCCAAGCCTGTGAAGGAAGGTGTTTCTAAGGATGAAGCAGCCACGATGAAGAAGAAGCTTGAAGAGGCTGGGGGAACGGTTGAGATAAAGTAGGTCCAACATCAGAGGCGTTGAAAAACATGGTTGTCTCTTCCCGGAAGGACAGAGCTAAGCGTTGGTCGGTCCGAAAAGGGGGGGGACTTTTTATTTAAAGGAAAGGAGTCCCTATGGCCAGTGTGGTGCCTATCTATCGAAGGTATCGTAAGAACTTCTCAAAGATCAAAGAGGTCTTGGACATCTCCAATTTGATCGAAGTTCAAAAAAGATCCTATGAAAAGTTTTTACAAGCCGATGTGGACCCGGAGAAGCGGGAAATGGTCGGGCTTCAGAGCGTCTTCAAAACCGTCTTTCCGATCAAAGATTTTTACGAAACCGCTTCGCTAGAATTTGTCAGTTACCGCCTTACCGAACCCAAATATGACGTGGAGGAGTGTCTTCTGAGGGGAATGACCTATGCCGCTCCGATCAAAGTGACAGTTCGCTTGGTCGTCTGGGATGTGAACGAGGAGACGAAAGCCAAGAGCATCAAGGCGGTGAAGGAACAGGAGGTCTATTTTGGCGAAATCCCCCTGATGACGGATAACGGGACCTTCATCATCAATGGGACGGAGAGGGTCATCGTCAGCCAACTCCACCGTTCCCCTGGTGTCTTTTTTGATCAGGATCAGGTCAAACCCCATACAGGGGGCAAGATTTTCTACTATGCGCGGATCATTCCCTACCGCGGTTCCTGGATCGACTTCGAGTTTGATCAGAAGGACCTCCTCTATGTCCGGATCGACCGTCGGAGAAAGATCCCGGTCACTGTCCTTCTTCGAGCCCTCAAGTATGCCGGCCAGGAGCTTTTGAACTATTTCTATCATAAAGAGACGGTCGTCTATCGGAAAGGAAAATTCCTAAAAGAGATTTCGCGGGATGTCCTGGTGGGCCAGAAGGCAACCACGGATATCGTGGATCCGGAGACTCACAAGGTGATTCTAAAGAAGCATCGGCGGATCACCGAAGATTCCTACAAAAAATTGGAGATGACAAAGATCGATACCATTCCGGTTGAGGCTAAGGACCTTCTTGGAAAATATCTGGCCGCGGATGTGGTAGACCCAGAGACAGGAGAACTGATCGCGGAGTGCAATGAAGAGGTAACTGAGAAGCTTTTAGAAGAGATGAAGGAGCGGAAGATCGAGAGGTTTGAAATCCTCTTCATCGACAACATCAATGTGAGCTCTTCATTGAGGGATACCCTGGTGATCGATAAGATTGGCATGACCCAGGAAGAACGGGAGAAATTGCCCATGGCCGACCCCGGCAAATCGGTCCGGGAGAGAGAGTCTGAAAGGGCTATGATTGATATCTACAAGAGGCTTCGCCCCGGCGATCCTCCAACGATCGAGACAGCCTTAGGCCTCTTTTTTAACCTCTTCTTCAATCCGGAACGCTATGATCTTTCCAAAGTGGGAAGGATGAAATTGAACCATAAACTCGGGCTCAAGGGACATCTCCCTAGGGTGCTTGTTTTCACAGAGCGCTGGAAGAAAGAGGCCCTCGGAGCAGGAGCTACCTACGCCGGAGGGAGAGAACTGGTCGATCGGGTCCAGGAAGGATGGCTCGATTTCGATGAAGCGATTGCCACTCCAGAGATGGTGGAGGAGATTCAGCGAGTCTCTAAGATCCTTCATCCCATTGGCATGATGCCTAGCTTGAAAGAAGGGACGATAACCGATGATGTGCAGGGGGTGATTCAAAAGATCCTTGAGGATGAGAAGACGACCCTGAGGAGACGGGATGTCCTTGAGGTGGTGAAGTACCTGATCAAACTGAAGGACGGTCAGGGTGCCGTTGACGATATTGATCACCTGGGAAACCGACGGGTGAGGACGGTCGGGGAGTTACTTGAAAATCAGTATCACATCGGGCTGGTGAGAATTGAGAGAGCGATCAAGGAACGGATGAGCCTCCAGGACGTGGAGACTTTGATGCCCCATGACCTTATCAACTCCAAACCCCTCTCCGCGGTGATCAAGGAATTTTTTGGGTCGAGTCAGTTATCCCAGTTCATGGATCAGACGAATCCTCTTTCTGAGATCACCCATAAGCGCCGCCTCTCCGCGTTAGGCCCTGGAGGATTGACCCGGGAGAGGGCGGGGTTTGAGGTGAGGGATGTACACCCGACCCATTACGGTCGGATCTGTCCCATCGAGACCCCGGAAGGACCCAATATCGGTCTGATCACCTCCCTCAGTACCTATTCAAGGGTGAATGATTATGGATTTATTGAGACACCCTATCGGGAAGCAGTCAACGGGAAAGTGACCACCAATGTGAGATATCTCTTTGCCCTCGATGAAGAGGAGGAAATCGATGGACAGAAGCCTGCCATTGCACAGGCCAATGCGCCCCTGGATCGTGAGGGAAGATTCACGAATCCCCTTGTTTCTGCGAGAAGGGGAGGCGAATTCGTGATGGTGAAACCCGAAGAGGTGCGTTACATGGACGTCTCCCCTAAACAGCTGGTAAGCGTGGCCACCTCCCTCGTTCCCTTTTTGGAGAATGACGATGCCAACCGCGCCCTCATGGGATCGAATATGCAACGTCAGGCTGTTCCCCTTTTGAAGACGGATGCTCCCTTGATCGGAACCGGAATGGAGGCGGCGGTGGCAAGAGATTCTGGGGTGACCGTGGTGGCGAAAAGGGATGGGGTCGTGGAGGATGTGGATGCGACGCGTATCGTCATCCGGGCGGATGAAAATGGTCAGAGAGGAGAGGATGATCCCGGTGTGGACATCTATACGTTAATCAAATACAAACGGTCCAATCAGAATACCTGCATCAATCAGAGACCTATCGTTCATGCGGGTGAGCGGGTGAAGAAGGGAGAAGTCATTGCCGACGGACCGGCCACCGATATGGGGGAACTCGCCCTGGGGAGAAATGTCTTGGTGGGCTTCATGCCCTGGGGAGGGTATAACTTCGAGGATTCGATCCTCATCAGCGAAAAAATACTGAAAGAGGATGCCTATACCTCCATTCACATCGAGGAATTAGAGTGTGTGGCTCGGGACACCAAACTGGGCAAGGAAGAGATCACCTGTGACATTCCTAATGCAGGAGAGGAAGCTTTAAAGAATCTGGATGAAAGCGGCATCATCCGCATTGGCGCAGAGGTTCAGCCCGGGGATATCCTTGTGGGCAAGGTGACACCCAAAGGGGAGACCCAACTCTCCCCGGAGGAAAAGCTCCTTCGAGCGATCTTTGGTGAAAAGGCGGGAGATGTGCGGGACACTTCCCTGAGAGTTCCCCATGGGATCGAAGGGATTGTCATTGATGCCAAGGTCTTTTCCCGAAAAGGTCAGGAGAAAGATGAGAGGACGAGGTTCATCGAGGACCAGGAAAAAGCGAGGTTATTAAAGAACCAGGCCGATGAGATCCGGATCATCCAGAACAGCACCCGTAGAAAGATTGGAAAATATTTGATTGGAAAAAAGGGCGACCACCGGATCGCCGATGAGAAGAAAAATCGTGTCTTTCTGGAAGCTAAAGAGGTGATCAAGGAGGACCATCTCTTTAACATTCCTTTTGATCGACTGAAAGAGATCAATGTCATTGAAGGGAAGAGGGTCCTTCCCGAAGTCCACCGGTTCCTCAACCATGCTGAACTTCAGATCAATGTGGTCAAGGGTGTCTTCGCGGACAAGTTGGCCAAACTGAAGAGGGGAGATGAACTGGCTCCCGGGGTGATCAAATCGGTCAAGGTTTACATCGCCATGAAACGGAAACTCTCCGTTGGGGATAAGATGTCCGGTCGTCATGGCAACAAAGGGATCATTTCCCGGATTCTCCCTGAAGAGGACATGCCTTACTTGGAGGATGGAACACCCGTTGACATCATTCTCAATCCTCTGGGCGTCCCTTCCCGAATGAATGTGGGTCAAATTCTGGAGACCCACCTGGGATGGGCCTCAAAGGGGTTAGGCTGGAAGATTGAAGAGTATTTGGAGAAGCATTACAATCCCAAGTTGCTCCGGCGAAGGATTAAGGAGATTTATTCCTCCAAGGAGGTGAACCAGTATCTCGAGGAGGCTACCGATGATGAGATTCTCGAACTGGCCCGGAAACTTGGCAGCGGGATTTTCATGTCGGTCCCTGTCTTCGATGGGGCTTCGGAAGAGGAGATCAAGAACTATTTGGAGCAAGCGGGCCTCCCGATTTCCGGTCAGACGACCCTCTATGATGGGAGGACAGGAGAACCCTTCCACCATAAGGTGACCGTGGGTTATATGTACCTCCTGAAGTTGCACCATCTGGTGGATGACAAGATTCATGCCCGCTCCATCGGTCCGTACTCCCTGGTTACCCAGCAGCCCTTGGGCGGGAAGGCCCAATTCGGGGGGCAGCGGTTAGGGGAAATGGAAGTCTGGGCTTTGGAAGCCTACGGAGCAGCTCATTCCCTTCAGGAATTTCTGACGGTGAAATCGGATGATGTGGCTGGAAGGACCCGGGTCTATGAGGCGATCGTCAAAGGGGAGCATACGCTGGAAGCGGGGCTTCCGGAGTCATTTAATGTGTTGGTGAAAGAGTTACAAAGCCTTTGCCTCGATACAGAATTGATGGAGGAGAAGAGAGAGGAACCCTAACAACCGCAAAGCGCTAAGCGCAGAGCACAAGCTAGGGGTTGCTCAGTTTTTTGGGTTTGTTGGGTTGCTCGGGTTAACCCAAGAAACTCAATAAACTCAACAAACCAAGTAAACCTAAATATTGCGCTATGCTCTTCAAAAGGAGGAAAACTTTGGAAGACTATCTATCATTTTTCGAAAAAGCCAAGAATCCTATCAGCTATAATGCCATCCGCATTTCCATCGCTTCCCCGGAAAAGATCGAATCATGGTCCCATGGAGAGGTGAAAAAGCCGGAGACGATCAACTATAGGACCTTTAAACCTGAGAAAGATGGACTCTTCTGTGCCAAGATCTTCGGCCCCACGAAGGACTACGAATGCAATTGCGGCAAATACAAACGGATGAAGCATCGAGGGATTGTCTGTGAAAAGTGTGGTGTGGAGGTCATTCAATCGAAGGTCCGACGGGAGAGGATGGGCCATATTCGACTCGCCACCCCCGTGGCCCATATCTGGTTCCTTAAGAGCATCCCCAGCAAAATCGGCATCCTGGCCGATATGACGCTGAGAGAACTTGAGCGGATCCTCTATTTTGAAGCCTATCTCGTGCTGGATGGTAAGGGAACCCCCCTCAAGGAGGGGGAGATCCTCTCGGAAGATCGATACCGAGAGGCAAGGGAAAAGTACGGGGACGAGTTTGTGGTTGCTCAAGGAGCCGAGGCGGTTCGGGAACTTCTGAAAGGCACCGAAGTAAAAGAACTTTCAAAAAAGCTCCGAACGGAGATGAAAGAGACCGCCTCCGAGGCAAAGAAACGGCGTTTAGCGAAACGGCTGAAAATCATCGAGTCGTTCTTAGAGTCAGGAAATAAACCAGAATGGATGATCCTAGAAGTCATCCCGGTCATTCCACCCGATCTCCGCCCCCTCGTTCCCCTGGATGGAGGCCGGTTTGCCACATCGGACCTCAATGACCTTTACCGAAGAGTCATCAATCGGAACAACCGCCTCAAACGCCTTCTCGAATTAAATGCTCCGGAGATCATCATCCGGAACGAAAAACGTATGCTTCAGGAAGCAGTGGATGCTCTCTTCGACAACGGGAAGAGGGGAAGGACGATTCTGGGAGCGAATAAGAAACCCCTCAAATCGTTGAGCGATATGCTCCGGGGGAAACAAGGCCGCTTTCGACAGAACCTTTTGGGAAAGCGCGTTGACTATTCGGGCCGATCGGTGATTGTCGTTGGTCCTGAACTGAAATTGCACCAGTGCGGGCTTCCGAAAAAGATGGCGCTTGAGCTCTTCAAGCCCTTTATCTACCATCGTCTGGAAGAGAAGGGCCTCGCCACCACCATCAAAAGCGCCAAGAAAATGTTGGAAAAAGAGAGGCCCGAAGTCTGGGATGTTCTGGATGAGGTGATTCGTGAACATCCCGTGATGCTTAATCGGGCGCCTACCCTTCACCGTCTGGGCATTCAAGCCTTCGAGCCCGTCTTGATTGAAGGGAAGGCCATTCAGCTTCACCCCCTCGTCTGCGCTGCTTTTAACGCTGATTTCGATGGAGACCAGATGGCGGTTCATGTCCCTCTCTCCGTAGAGGCGCAGGCCGAGGCAAGGATCCTGATGATGTCTACCAATAACATCCTTTCCCCTGCGAATGGGAAGCCGATCATTGTGCCCACTCAGGACATTGTCTTAGGGATCTATTACATGACCAGGGAACGGCCTTTTGTTAAAGGAGAGGGCATAGTGTTTGCAAGCCCGGACGAAGTCCGGATCGCTTATGATGCTAATGAATTGGATCTTCATGCTCGGGTTAAGGCCCGGGTGAATGGGGAATTGACGGAGACGACGGTCGGTCGGGTCCTTTTGAAAGAAATCATTCCTGAAGAAATTCCCTTCTCCATGATCAACAAAGTAATGAAGAAGGGCGAACTAGCCAATCTGATCGATTACTGCTACCGCTATTGTGGGGAGAAGAAGACCGTCCTCCTCTCGGATCGGTTGAAGGACTTGGGGTACCGTTACGCCACCTTGGCCGGGCTCTCCATCTCCATTGATGACATGCTGATCCCCTCCAATAAAGCCGCCCTTTTGCGGGAGGCTCAGAAAGAGATTGAAAAGGTCCAGGATCAGTATACCGATGGATTAATTACGGACGGGGAGCGGTACAATAAGGTCATCGATATCTGGGCTCAAGTAACGGAAAGCATTGCGGACGTGATGTTGAAGGAACTGGGAAGCGAAGCGGCAGAGGGTTCGAAGGGCGAGAAGACGATGGTTCAGAGTTTTAATCCCATCTATATGATGGCTGATTCGGGGGCTCGAGGCAGTGCCCAGCAGGTGCGACAATTGGCTGGAATGCGAGGTTTGATGGCCAAGCCTTCCGGGGAAATCATCGAGACCCCCATCACGGCCAACTTCCGTGAGGGCCTCACCGTTTTGCAATACTTCATTTCGACCCACGGTGCTCGAAAGGGGTTAGCCGATACGGCTTTGAAGACAGCCAATGCCGGGTACCTCACCCGACGCTTGGTCGATGTCGCCCAGGATGTGGTGATTGCAGACCATGATTGCGGGACCATGGATGGGATTGATGTGGCCTCATTGGTGGAAGGCGGAGAGATCATCGAGTCGATGAAGGAGCGCATCCTGGGTCGAGTCGCATTGGAAGATATCCGGGATCCCTTTACGGATGAGGTGATTGTCAAAGGCAATCAGGAGATTGATGAGTCGCTGGCCGAACGGATTGAGGATGCTGGAATCGAGAAGGTGAAGATCCGATCGGTCCTGACCTGCAAATCGAAGCGAGGTGTGTGTGTCCTCTGTTATGGTCGGGATTTGGCCCGTGGGAGGCTGGTCAATGTGGGAGAGGCGATCGGTATTATTGCGGCCCAGTCCATTGGCGAGCCGGGAACCCAGTTGACCATGAGGACCTTCCACATAGGTGGAACAGCAAGTCGGCGAGCAGAGCAGACAACCTTGGAGAGCCGGATTGACGGAAAGGTTAAATTCATCAACCTCAAAACGGTGAAGAACCGAGAGGGAAACCTGATCGTCATGAATCGAAATGGGGAAATTGCCATTTTAGATGAAAACGGAAGGGAACGGCGCCGTTACTCCGTTATCTATGGGGCCAAACTGAGGGTCAAAGATGGGCAGAAGATCAAAGAGGGTGAGATGCTGGCGGAATGGGACCCCTACTCGATCCCTGTTTTGACGGAAGTCTCAGGCCATGTGAAATTTGGGGACATCCTTGAAGGCGTGACGATGCAGGAACAGGTGGATGAGTTTACCGGCCTATCAAGAAAAGTCATCATTGAGTCGAAGGACCCAGACCTTCGACCGAGGATCTCGATCAAGGACGAAAAGGGAAGGACCATGAATCTTCCTGCATCGACCTCGCAGGCTCGGTATCTCCTTCCTGTGGGTGCGAACATCTTTGTCTCCGAAGGGGATGGGGTCGAGGCTGGGGATATCATCGTAAAGATCCCGAGGGAGACCACAAAGACGAAGGATATTACCGGAGGCCTTCCCAGGGTTGCTGAGCTTTTCGAAGCTAGAAAACCAAGGGAGTATGCCCTGATCAGTGATATTGATGGCATTGTCGAATTTGGAAAGGACCTCAAGGGAAAGAGAAAGGTGGTCATCCGGCCCGATGTGGGCGAATCCAAAGAGTATATGATTCCGAGGGGAAAGCATGTGAGCGTCCACGAGGGGGACTTCGTCAGAGCAGGGGAAGCCTTGATGGATGGTCCTTCCAACCCCCATGACATCTTGAGGGTTCTGGGGGATAAGGCCCTGGCCAGGTATCTGGTGGATGAGATCCAGGAGGTCTACAAGCTCCAAGGGGTTAAGATCAATGACAAACATATTGAGGTCATCGTACGCCAGATGCTCAAAAGGGTCAAGGTGAAGGAAGTGGGGGATACGCACTTCTTGGTGGATGATCAAGTGGAGAAGCATGCTTTTGAAGAAGAGAATGCGCTCGTTTTGAGAGAAGGGGGGAAGCCGGCTGTTGGAGAGCCTCTCTTCCTGGGAATCACCAAGGCCTCTCTCATCACAGACAGCTTTATCTCTGCTGCCTCTTTCCAAGAGACCACCAAGGTCCTTACCCAGGCGGCGGTGGCTGGAAAGATTGATTACTTGAAAGGGTTAAAAGAGAACGTCATCATGGGGCGTTTGATCCCGGCTGGAACTGGACTTCCCCAGTATAAACAGACGGACCTCTGGGTGGAAGGATATACGGGAGAGGAGATGGTTCCAGAAGGTGAGGGAGAAGTCTCAATAGAAAGTCCTGCTTAATCGACTGTTGTGAAGGGAAAAAAGCCCATTCCAAAGAAATGGAATGGGCTTTTTTTATTCTATAATAAGCACTACATTCCAAGCGCTTATTTCGCCATGCGGAAAAGACATCGTGCAGAGGGCAACAGTGTGGAGCCGTCGTCATCCTAATTATTTGGATCTATTACTTCCCTATGCGCTATGCTCTATGCCAATGATATGTTGGAATCTTATTTGATTGTGTCTAGCCTCTTCTTTGCCATGTCGGCTTGTTCCGAATTGGGATAGCGTTCGATCACCCTTTTGAGGAGGTTCCTCCCATTCGTCTTATCCCCGAGCTCCAGGAAGGCAAGGCCCTGTTTGAACAGGGCTGAGGGAACCTTATCCCCTTCGGGATATTTAGCGATGGCCTTCTCATATTCTAAGATGGCCTTCTCATAATCCTTTCTTGCGTAGTAGGTCTCTCCAATCCAGAACTGGGCATTGTCAGAGAGTTCAGTATTCGGAAACTGCTTGAGAAAGGTTTCAAACTTTCTTCGTGCGCCTTCATAATTGCCCTTCTGAAGAGTCTCGTAGGCATCTTTGTAGAGGTCTCCCACCCTGGTGGACCCCTCTTTTCCTTCGACGGACGCCTCCCTCTCCCTCGCCCGTACCAAACGTTCAAACTCTGACAGCTTTGAAGCCAGCTGACCGATCTTACCCTCGAGACCTTTCAGATGCTCCTCGATGCCCTTCATTCTCTCTTCTAAATTCTTATCCCTTTCTTCAAGAAGCTTTTCCTTTTCCTCAAGGGCTGTGGTCCGGAGAAAGATATTCTCTTTCAAACGGTCCATCTCTTTCGAAGGTTTCTTGAAGAGATCCCTATATTCCTCAAAGCTTGTCGCAAGGGTCCGAACCTCGGTTTGAAGGTTTTCAAGACGAAGAGAAAGGTCGGCCTGACCCTTCTTCGATTCTCCCATCACCTCTCCCATCACTTCAGTCTTTAAATCGTTGGTCTCTTTCTGAAGCGCCTTGAAATCTTTCTGTAACTTCTCTATGTCCTTCTGATAAGATTCTTTCTCCTTTTGTTGAGAAGCGATTTGTGATTGGAGACGATAGGTTTCCCTGTCAAGAATGGCGACATCCCTTCTCGTGGCACACCCCCAGAGGGATGAAACGACAGAGAAAAGAATCAGTCCTGTGATCCAAACTATTCTTTGCAATTTTTCCTCCCGGAGACGAGCCATCGTGGGGGATGAAACGTTTCCCCTGGATGGCCCCATCCTCTATTATTTAGAAAGAATGATAAAGTGGCCCCTTCGGTTTTTGGCCCAAGCCTCCTCATCATGTCCAGGATCGAGGGGCTTCTCTTCCCCATAACTGATCGTGGAAATTCGGTCCATAGAAATGCCTAGAGAGAGAAGGTATTGTTTCGTAGAGTTGGCCCGTCTCTCTCCAAGGGCCAAATTGTACTCATTCGTCCCTCTCTCATCACAATGGCCTTCAATCTGTATCTTCACATGGGGATATTTCATCAACAGGGCCGCATTCTCCTTTAAGATGTCTGTGTCCGCAGGACGGATGTCGTATCTATCGAAATCGAAGTGAACGTCTTTGAGCAACTTGCTTTCAAATACTTCTCCTTCGATCCCCGGCTCCCTCTTGGCAACCAAGCTCCTTTCAAACTCTTTCTCCTTTGCCCTTTTGGCTTCCTCTTCTCGGATTCTTGCCAATTCCTTTTCCCTTGCTTCCCTTTCTCTGGCTGCTCTTTCCGCTTCGAGTTTTGCAGCCTTCTCCCTTTCGGCCACAGTTTCTTCTGCCCTCTTCATGGACGGTTCCTCTTTCAAAACCGTCTTCTTCGGACATCCAGTGAGGAGAAGCCCCACACAGAGAAACAGAATGAGAATGGTCAAGCCTTTTTTACCCATGATCAACCTCCTTTGAGTGATGGCAATTTTTAAAAATGTTTTTATTCCAATCGTATGGACCAAGCGGGACTCGATTCACCTCCTTTCGCCGAAGTGAGTGCCCTTTGGTTGAGCCCATTGGCGTTCATGACGAAAATTCTTGATCCTCCTAGCCGGTTTGAGCTGAAGGCGATGTAACGTCCATCCGGAGACCAGCAGGGGCTCTCATTGCTACCAGAATTGGAAGTTAACCTTTGGAGTCCAGATCCATCCACTCTCATGGTGAAAATATCATACCGACCTTCGGCCCTTCCGCAAAAGACAATGCGATCCCCTTTGGGTGACCAGGAGGGGTTGGTATTATAGGCTCCTTCGTAGGTCAAACGAGCCACCTTGGAGCCATTTGCTCCCATGATGTAGATCTGAGGAGACCCCGACCGATCCGAGACGAAGGCAATCTGTTTCCCGTCCGGAGACCAAGTGGGGGAAGCCTCATTGCCGTGTCCTGTGGTAAGCCTCCTGGGATTATTCCCGTTGGCATCGATGAGGTAGATGTCTGACTTACCTTGCAGCCCCATCATGAGGGCAATCTTTTTTCCGTCTGGAGACCAAGCCGGGGCTGCATTCAGACCTGGAAAGGTTGTAAGGCGCCCGAAATTCTTTCCATCCGAATCGATCAGGTAGAGGTCTGGATTTCGCCGGAGGTAAGAGGTAAAGGCAATCTGTTTCCCATCCGGAGACCAGGCGGGAGAGATATTAAAGGAACGGTTCTGAGTGAGCTGTTTTATCTCGGCACCATCGAAATCGGAGATGAAGATTTCTTTCCCTTTTCCCTGGAGCCTGACGAAGGCAATTTTTGTGTTATGGACTCCCCTTTCTCCCGTGAGCTGGAGGACGACTTCATCGGCCATTCGATGAACCATTTTCCGGAGGACTTGGAGAGACCCTTCGTACTGTTTTCCGACGAGGTGTGTCTGTTCCACCAGATCAAAGAGATGAAATTTCAAGATCAGATTAAGATTAGCGTTCAGAAGGGCTTCCCCAGCCAGGAGGATTTCTCCGCCATTGGCGGTGTACTCCGGAAGAGAGGTTAAACTGGGAATGCCTTCCCTCTCCTTGAGATGAGAAGGAAGTTGAGGTTGACCGATCACCTTGAAGAATCCTGAGAGGGTGAGGTCGTGGCCCAAAATTTCGTAGACCTTCGCTGTAAGGGTTGGAGGAGTTCTGTCCACTGCTTTCCATTTAGGTAAGATGATGGGAATCTGAACGAAAGTGGGAGCGTTGATGTCGAGGTAGACCCTCGCCTCTGTGGGAGTGTTTGCTCCAAAACAAAAGAGAAGAAGAGCAAGGAAAAAATATTTTTTCATCAATCAATCCGGGAAGAATCGAATCCCAATCTCAAGGGTGTCTTCCCCTAACTCTTTGGGAATTGGAGGCAGAGGCTCTGCCTTCTTGATGGCTCGCATGGCCATCTGATCATAGAGATCATTGCCCGACGTTTTCTCGAACCATGTATTTGCAATTTCTCCGTCCTTCTTTATTATTACGATGATAATGGATTCTAAGTCAACCCTTTCTTTAAGAAGATGTTCAGGAATGGTCCATGCCTGTTTGATTTTTGCCCAGATCAGGCTGTAGTATCGACTCAATAACATTTCCACTTCATCGGATGACCGGGTGGCCGAGATCACTGGAACAGGAGGCGTTGCGGTTGGCTGCGCTTCCGTTTTCTCTCGTCGGGCGACCTTTTTTTGAATCTCCTCCAGGGCTATCTTTTTGCGAATCTCCTCAAGGGCCTCGTGGAGATGTTTCAAATCCACCTTCTTCTCTTCAGGCTTTTCAACCTTCTTCGGAGATTTCTTGACTTTTTCAACGATGTCATCCTTTTTGGGTTTTGTGATGGGTTTTTGCTTTTTCTTTTCTTCAACTTTCGGTACAGGAGGTTGCTTGGCTCGAGTTTCTGGTTCGGGAATGGAGACAGGCACGAGCGTCACCGTATAAGCATTGGGTTTGACTTTAATAATGACGGGCCACGGATTGAGGCTGAGGAAGATCACCAAAAGAATATGAAGCCCTAAAGAGATCCCTCCCATGATTAACAGATCTTCTGTGTCCGGTCTCCTTTGAAGACCCATCTCAACTCGCCCTCTCTCTCTGTTTCTTGAGAAATCGAAGAAATTCCATTCCGATGGGAGAGTGTGACTTCCCCTGGTGAGAGACGATGTAAATCTGTCGAGAAATCGATTCCATCCCTTCCGGGGTGATGACGGTGAAGAGGTTTCGGTCTAATTCCTCCTCCACAGCTCTTCTGGAAATAAAGGCAAGGCCCAATCTCGCCTTTAAGGCTTCCTTCACCGATGAGGTACTTCCCATTTCCATCACCACGTTGAAATCTTTCAGGGTCCTGCCTTTTTTTCTCAAGACCCTTTCGACGGTCATCTGAGTGCCCGATCCTTCCTCCCGAATAATCCAGGGTTCTTTCAGGAGATCTTCGAAATTCACCTTCTTCTTTCTAGTGAGAGGATGACCCGAAGGCGAGACGATGATGATTTTGTCCTCTTCATATTTTTCATACCGGAGGGAGGAATGATTTAGTTTGGCACCGATCAGTCCGAATTCGATATGCCCCTGCAACACCTCCTGAACGATCTCCTTCGTGTCGCTGATCTTCAGGGAAAGGGTAAAGTGGGGATGGGTTCTCTTAAAATCGCCCATCAGTTTGGGTAAAAGATACTCGCCCGGTATGGTGCTGGCACCCAGAGAGAGTTCTCCTTTGATGCCTTGGGAGAATTCGCTCAGGGCGTTAAGCAATTCTTTTCGAATCGTCAGGATTTTCGAAGCGTATCCAAGAAATATTTCTCCTGCTTTGGTTAACCGAGCTTCCCTCTCTGTCCGATCGAAGAGACGGAGGGAAAGCGTTCTCTCCATGGATAGGATATGGCCACTCACCGTTGGTTGAGTGAGAAAGAGATCATCAGCGGCACGGGAAAAACTTTTCAGGGCTGCTACACGACAGAACGTTTCGAGATGACGAAAATCGATCACTAAAGATTTCTTGTCCATCTCGGTTCAAATATTAACACCCTCATTTTAAAAAGCAAGGGGAAAATAGACTTTTATTTTGAAATTCAATAGTTACGGCGCAACAGAAAAATTTATCAAACTTCGTATGTGGATTGGCTAGCGGACTGGAATGAAGGGAATGCTGAACCAATACTGAGTTAGGCTCGGCACAAGGTTCAGCATGACAACGAATGATGGATTACTTTTTGTCAATGCATTAGACCCATTCTCAGGGCATGGAAAGAATAAAAAGGGCTCGGGAGAAATGTCCTTTGTACCCCCAAGCCCTTCCTTATCTTAATACATATCACCCATACCACCCATACCACCACCGGGAGGCATTGGTGGATAAGCCGGTTTCTTTTCAGGTTTCTCAGCTACCAGAGCCTCTGTCGTAATCATCAAAGATGCTACGGAAGCAGCATTCTGTAGGGCAAGCCTGACCACCTTCGTGGGATCGATGATGCCAGCCTTAATCATATCCGTGTAATCCTCCTGAGCCGCATCGAATCCAAAAGCCCCCTTCTCGTTCCTCACTTTCTCCGTCACGACAGAACCTTCCTGGCCAGCATTGTTGGCGATCTGACGGATGGGCTCTTCCAATGCTCTTTTCACAAGATCCACCCCGATCTTCTTATCTCCCTCCAACTTCAATTTATCCAAAGCTGGGAGGCAACGGAGATAGGCGACCCCACCCCCTGGGACAATCCCTTCCTCTACAGCAGCCCGGGTTGCATTGAGGGCGTCTTCGACACGGGCCTTCTTTTCCTTCATCTCGGTCTCAGTGGCCGCACCCACATTGATCACTGCCACACCACCAATGATCTTTGCCAGTCGCTCCTGAAGTTTCTCTCGATCATAATCCGAGGTGGTTTCTTCGATCTGGGCGCGGATCTGCTTGACGCGTCCTTCAATATCATCTTTTTCACCTGCTCCATCAACGACCGTTGTATTATCCTTATCTATCGTGATCCGTTTCGCACGACCCAGATCGTTCAGTTTGACATTTTCTAATTTAATACCCAGATCCTCTGAAATGACTTTCCCGCCGGTGAGGATGGCGATGTCTTCCAGCATGGCTTTTCTTCGATCTCCAAAGCCCGGGGCTTTAACCGCGCAGCATTTCAGGGTTCCGCGGAGCTTGTTGACGACTAAGGTCGCCAGAGCTTCTCCTTCCACATCCTCAGCAACCACCAGAAGGGGTTTTCCCATCTTGGCAATCTGCTCCAAAATCGGAAGCATGTCCTTCATGTTCGAGATCTTCTTCTCGCTGAGGAGGAGAAAAACATCTTCAAGGACGGCTTCCATCTTCTCGGGGTCGGTAACGAAGTAAGGAGAAAGATACCCGCGATCGAACTGCATTCCTTCCACCACATCGAGGGTTGTCTCCATTCCTTTGGCTTCCTCTACGGTAATGACGCCCTCTTTTCCGACCTTGTTCATCGCCTCGGCGATGATGTCTCCAATGGTCTCGTCGTTGTTTGCGGAGATCTTCCCCACCTGGGAAATCTCTTTCTGATCCTTTGTCGGTTTGGTTAGTTTCTTCAATTCCTTCACAACTTCCTCAACTGCAAGGTCAATCCCGCGTTTCACATCCATGGGGTTTGCCCCTGCGGCAACCACTTTTGATCCCTCGCGATAAACTGCCTGGGCCAGAACCGTTGCTGTCGTTGTTCCGTCTCCAGCCGTATCAGAGGTCTTGCTGGCGACCTCCTTTACCATCTGGGCCCCCATGTTCTCAAATTTATCTTCTAGTTCAATCTCCTTTGCCACTGTCACACCGTCTTTAGTGACCGTGGGGGATCCAAAGGATTTCTCCAAAATGACGTTTCTCCCCTTGGGACCTAACGTGACCTTCACTGCGTCCGCTAAGATATTTACTCCCCGCAATATTGCATTACGGGCCTCCTGATCAAATTTGATTTCTTTTGCCATCTTTCCCTACCTCCATTCTTCCAAAATTTTTATTTTTTTTTATTTTCCTTCAATGATCCCTAAGATATCCTCTTCCCTCATGATCAAATGTTCTTCTCCCCCGATCTTAACCTCTGTTCCAGCGTATTTCCCAAATAAGATTTTGTCCCCCACCTTCACATCCAGAGGGATCACCTTCCCATCCTCCGTAACCTTTCCCTTCCCGACCGCGATCACCTTACCTTCTTGGGGCTTTTCTTTTGCCGTATCAGGGATGATAATACCTCCCTTTGTCTTTTCCTCCTCTTCCAGCCGTTTCACAATAACTCTGTCCTGCAATGGTCTAATCTTCATCTTTCTCCTCTCCTTTCATTAGCAGAATATGGATTTGTGATTAGATAAGATACAAATTTGCAGATGGCCTCCGTCCCTTCAGCACTTGAGAGGCAAAAAGCCATTTAAAATTAAATAGTTATATTTTTCTTCCCCTGGGCAAGCAAGCGAAGAAACATCAAAAACAGTAAATGTTTCAATTAGATAATCATTAAAGACTAAATTGTCAAGGGATGGCCAACAAAATTTCTTGCTCCCAAATGAATATTATTGTATAGAGATTTGAACATTTTTTGGAATATTTTGATACTTCGACGGCGGCAAACCCTTCGGCTGAGCTCACGGCCGAAGCCCCGGCCTTTAGGACGGGGTCAAAAGCGCCGCTCAGTATCAACCCTGAGCCCTTCGATTGAACTCAGGGCCTTGAGCTTGTCGAAAGGCAACCCCCGGGCTTTAGACCGGGGATAGTCGAAGGGTTGATACGAGTTAATCTTCTTTTAATCAATTTAACCCATTTTTTGGAAAAAGGCCCGATTGTTGAAAAACTTTTTTCGATTCGACATAATTGAACAATTTTTACCGGAGGGAAGATGGAGAAGAAATTTTTCTTTTTCGATTCGAACTGGAATCCTCTCTTCCGTTGGCAGTTTCCCATCCTGATCCTCCTTGTGTGTAGCCTTTTTCTCTATGCCTGCGGGGAGTCAAAACCCCCAAGGAAGTCCCCTTCCTTTCAACACTTCACACAGAAAGATGGGTTGTCAAGCGAGATGGTTTATGCCATTGCTGTTCAAGGGGAGCAGGTTTGGTTTGGAACCTATGGGGGGGGAGCCACCCTCTATGATCAAGGAAGTAACATCTGGAAGGTTTACACGACGAAAGGCGAACCCATGGAGCAAGTGGATGATGGAGATAGCATCAAATGGAAGAATCTCCCTTCCCATAACCATGTATCCTTCATCCTGGCCGATGAGGGTCGCATTTGGTTTGGGACCTATTTCTACGGCTTCGGGGGCGGAGGAATATCCTACTATGCTCCGCAACCTTCCCCTCATTGGAAAAAGTTTAATACGAATAATGGTCGTGCGAAGAAGGTCGTTTCCATGGCGTTGGACGGTGAATTCCTTTGGGTCGGATCTGAAAAGGGCCTCAACCTATTTGACAAAAAGATGGAGGGATGGAAGGATTTTTACTCCATTGAGAATGGCCTTTCTGGAAATTTTGTGAATACCCTTCTCGCCGAGCCCGATTTCTTATGGATCGGGACAAACAATGGGATCAGCCGTTTTGAGAAGGATAAGAGAACTTGGAGAACCTTTTCTCAAGAAGAGGGATTAACAGAGATTGAGATTAAGTCCTTGGTCAAGGTAGGGAATCGAATCTGGGCTGGGAGCGTTGGAGGGACCCTTTTCGAGTACGATCCTGCCTCGGATTCCTGGAAGAAGATCGAATCGACCGATCCTTTGAAGAGTGGGGCGATTCATTCCATCACGGTCACCCAAGAGAGGATTATTGTCTGTAGGGATAACGGGGTGAGCCTTTACCATCTTTCAAAAGGTCAATGGGAATCCCTGACCGCCTCTGAGGGATTACTGAGCAACACCGTCTTCTGTGCGGCAGAAGACAAGGATAGCATCTGGTTTGGAACAGACAAAGGAGTTTCTAGGCTCATTTTGAGTCCATAATTCAGCAGAGGTCTAATGGTTATCAGAACATCAGGCTATCAGGGCATGAGGTTTAGAAATTCCTGCGATTCCGCTTTTCCTGATGTCCTGGTTCTCTGATATCCTGCATCCTGATTTCCTGGTACTCTGATATACTGTAGTAATTTGTTCCGAGTTTCACCTGCCTGCCGGCAGGCAGGGATTGAAAAAATCTGAAATCTAAAATCTGAAATCTGCAATTAAAGGTAAAGGAGATTTCATGGATCATCCCCCGAGGAAAATCACCCGTAGGCAGTTCATCAAGGGTTCGGCGGCTGCGGCGTTTCTTCCTTTCTTGGGCAGAGAACTTCCCTTTTATGGATCCCTTGCTCATGCCTCAGGAGAGGCTGATCTCATCATTGCCAAAAATGGAACCCCTGCACAACTTCTCCAGTCAGCGATCACACCGCTGGGAGGAATGGGCCGGTTTGTGAAGAAGGAACAGCGGGTTGTGATCAAGGCGAATATTGCATGGGCGAGAACACCCGAACAGGCCTGTACGAATAATCCAGACCTCCTTTCAGCATTGATCAAAATGTGTTATGACGCCGGAGCCAAACGGGTGGCCATATGGGATCATACTTGCGATAATTACCAATTTGCTTTTGCAAGATCGGGACTCAAAGAGACAGCTCAAAAGGCAGGGGCAGATATCTTCTCCGGTCATGGCCACAATGTCTACAAACGGGTGGACGTCCCAAAAGGGAAGAAGCTCAAGACGGTCGAGGTCCTAAGAGATGTCCTCGAGGCAGATGTCTTCATCAATTTTCCCATCCCCAAACATCACTTCGCCACAGAACTGACGCTCGGTTTAAAGAACTTGATTGGGATCGTATGGGATATGGAGCAGTTACATAAAATCGACCTTCATCAGTGCGTCGCCGATATCAATACGATTCGAAAACCGGACCTGGTGGTGGTCGATGCCATACGAATTCTCACCACCAATGGCCCCAAGGGACCCGGAAAAACAGAGGACATCGGCGAGGTGATCGCTTCTACAGATATCGTCGCAGTTGATACCTACTGTGCGACGTTCTTTAAACATCCCAGGACGGGAAAGCCCTTCAAGCCAGAAGAGATCAAATTCGTCAAAAATGCCTATGATCTGGGTTTAGGTCAGATCGATCTCTCAAAAGTTCGGGTCAAGAGGGTCAGTGCTACATGATGCGAGTGCACCTCATGTGAGAACAAATGTCCGACTGAAGAATCTTCTATCGTTATTTCTGCCGATAGCATGCAGCAGAAATTAAAGGCAGAACCCGAAGCTTGCCAAATGCGAAAGGGTTGTTCGGAGTAATGCGTTCGGAGAATTTTTTTAACTCGGAGCTCCTAACTCCGAACGCCCAACTAGGACTTTCCACCAGCCGTCCCTTTGTTGTAGAATCGTAGTGAAATGAATCGTTTCAGACTCGTCTCTGAATTTGAGCCCAAAGGCGATCAGCCGCAGGCCATCGAGGCTTTGAGCAAGGACGTCCGGGAAGGAGTTCCCCACCAAGTCCTTCTGGGCGTCACAGGCTCTGGAAAAACCTTCACCATGGCCAATGTGATCGAGAGGGTTCAAAAGCCCACACTCGTCATTTCCCATAATAAGACTCTGGCCGCCCAGCTTTACGGTGAATTCAAGGAACTTTTTCCCGAGAATGCCGTTGAGTTCTTTGTCAGTTATTACGACTACTACCAGCCAGAAGCCTATATCCCATCGTCCGATACCTATATTGAGAAGGATACGCTGATCAATGACGACATTGACAAAATGCGCCACTCTGCCACACGCTCCCTGCTTGAGAGAAACGATGTCGTCATCGTCGCCAGCGTCTCCTGTATCTATGGTCTGGGTTCTCCTGAAGCCTATCACGGGATGCTTCTCTTTCTAGAGAAGGGAGTGTCCATTTCCAGGGAGGAGATCCTCTCCAAATTGGTGGAGATTCAATATGTGCGGGACGATATCGATTTCCATCGAGGAACCTTCCGAGTCCGTGGCGATGTGATCGAAGTCTTCCCGGCCCATGAGGAGAACAAGGCCATCCGGATTGAACTCTTTGGAGACGAAGTCGATGCCCTTTCTGAGATCGATCCTCTCAGGGGGAAAGTCCTTCAGCCCCTAGGTAAAGTACCCATCTATCCCGGGAGTCACTATGTCACCTTCCCAGATCGAATGAGGATCGCCGTCCAGAGTATTCGCCAGGAGCTAGAGGAGAGGGTGGAGTGGTTCCGGTCTCAGAATCGTCTTCTTGAGGCCCAGAGGCTGGAACAGAGGACGAATTTTGACCTAGAGATGCTTCAGGAACTCGGTTATTGCCAGGGAATAGAAAACTATTCTCGCCATCTCACAGGGAGAATGCCAGGCGAGCCTCCTCCCGTCTTATTGGACTATTATCCACAAGACTATCTACTGTTTATCGATGAAAGCCACGTTACCATCCCTCAGTTGATCGGAATGTATCGGGGAGACCGATCCAGGAAGGAGACCTTAGTGGAATACGGATTTCGTCTTCCTTCAGCCCTCGATAACCGGCCTCTTATGTTTGAAGAGTTTGAGGAGCGCGTCCATCAAATCGTCTATGTCTCTGCCACTCCAGGTGATTATGAAATGAAGAAAAGTAACGGTAGGATCGTCGAACAGATCATTCGACCCACGGGGTTGAGCGACCCCATGCTTGAAGTCAAACCGGCCAAGCATCAGGTCGATGACCTGTTGGAGGAAATACGGGAACGGGTGGAGAAAAAAGAGAGGGTGCTTGTGACTACCCTAACCAAACGAATGGCAGAGGACCTCACCGAATACTATGCCGACCTGGGCATACGAGTAAAATACCTTCATTCTGACATTGACACCCTCGACCGCGTGGAGATTATCAGGGAACTGAGGCTGGGAAAGTTTGACGTTCTCATAGGCATTAATCTTCTGAGAGAGGGTCTCGATCTTCCAGAGGTTTCATTGGTGGCCATTCTGGATGCTGATAAAGAAGGGTTCCTACGGTCGGGAAGGTCATTGATCCAGACTTTCGGCCGGGCTGCCCGAAATGTGAACGGTCAGGTGATTCTCTATGCGGATAAGATGACAGGCGCCATGGATCAGGCCATTCTGGAGACGGATCGAAGAAGAAGGATTCAAGAAGAGTACAACAGAGTCCATGATATTACTCCCGAAACCGTTAAGAAATCGGTTCGGAATATTCTGGCATCGATCTATGAGGCGGATTACTTCACCGTACCTGCCGTCTCCGACTTTAAAGAGGGGTATCTATCACTTAAAGATATTCCGAAAATGATTGAAAAGCTTAAGAAAGAAATGAAGGAAGCAGCCAGCAGCCTAGAATTTGAGCGGGCAGCGGAGCTCCGCGATAAGATTCGCGAACTCGAAGAAATAGAATTGAAAATGAAATAACCCCTGTCTCCCCCCTTCGTATAGTCGGTACGACTCGAAACCGAGGGGGGCTGGGGATTGGGGGAATGAAATTAACATGAGCGCCTTGGACCAAAAAATTGCCCATCTGCCCACCAACTCGGGTGTCTATCTTTTCAAAGACAAGAAGGGGACGATTCTCTATGTGGGAAAAGCCGGAGATATCAAACACCGGGTGAGTTCCTATTTTCAAAAGAGAGAAGGGAAGGACGCAAAGACCCTGGCCATGCTGGAAAAGGTGGTGGAGATCGATACGATCGTTACCGACACGGAGAAGGAAGCCTTCATTCTTGAAAATAATCTCATTAAGACACATCGTCCCCAATATAATGTGAAATTGAGGGATGATAAGAATTATCCATGCCTGAAGCTCGCCTTGGAAGAGGAATATCCCACCCTCTGCATTGTGAGACGGATCAAGAAGGACCGGTCCCTCTATTTCGGCCCTTACCCCTCGGCCACCTCGCTCAAGGAGACATTGAAGTTGATTCGGAGGCTCTTTCCCATCCGTACTTGTCTCGATACGAAATTTTCCAGCCGGTTGAGACCGTGCATCAATTATGAGATGGGGCGCTGCCTGGGACCTTGCTGTGATAAGACCGATCCGGCCCAGTATCGAGAAGTGGTCACCCAGGTGAGATTGTTTCTCGAAGGGAAGAACCGGGATCTGGTGGAGAATTTGAGGAGAAGGATGAAGGAGGAGTCGGAAAACCTCCATTTTGAAGCAGCGGCCAAAATTCGAGATCAGATCGAGCATATTGAGAAGGTGATTGAAAAACAGAAGATCGTATCCAGTGAGTTTGTCGATCAGGATGTGATTGGTTTTCACCGCCAGAACCATACCCTCGTTGTCCACCCTCTCTTCATCAGAGCAGGGAAGCTTCTGGGAGGGAAGGGGTTTACCTTTTCATCTTCTGGACTTCCTGATGAAGAAGTCCTTTCATCCTTCCTTCGCCAGTACTATCGGGAAGGGAAGTTCATCCCTGAACAGATCCTGCTTCCCACAACCATCCCTGAGCAGGACAAGGTGGAGAAATGGTTGACCGAACTGAGGGGAAAGAGGGTTCAGGTCCTTGTCCCGGCGAGGGGGGATAAGAGGCAACTTCTCCAGATGGCCGGCGAAAATGCTGAAAAATATCTCCGTTCACAAGAGGAGATGGAGAGGGATCAGGAGAAATTCCTCGAAACCCTGAAGGAGAAGCTCCATCTGAAAAGAGTTCCCCGGAGAATTGAAGCCTTCGATATCTCCAATATTCAGGGGAGATATGCCGTGGGCTCGCTCGTCCTTTTTGAGCAAGGGGAGCCGAATAAAGAAGGGTATCGCCATTTTAGGATCAAAACGATTGAAGGTGCTGATGACTATGGCATGATGTATGAAGTTCTTTTCCGGCGGTATCAAAAGGCTATCGAGGAGATGGATCTCCCAGATCTTGTGTTGATTGATGGAGGGAAAGGTCAGTTGCATGTGGCTCAGGAGGTGTTCAAAGAACTTCAGATCAAAGAGATCGACCTCCTCAGCTTGGCGAAGGAAAGAATGATCGAACCGCGCCGCATGGCTCGATCTAGGAAGACCCAGGAGAAGATTTTCCACCCTCAATATAAGGAACCCCTCCAGTTAGGAAAACAGTCTCCCTTCCTTCATTTTCTCGACCGGATTCGTGACGAAGCCCATCGTTTTGCTATCACCTTCCATAAGAAGATCAGGGGAAAAGGAACCATTCAATCAGAATTGGGAGAGATCTACGGGATAGGCAAGGTGAGACAAAAAGAATTATTAAAATATTTTGGGAGTGTTGAAAAGATTAAGGGGGCGTCCGTGAAAACATTGGCTCAGGCTCCCAAGATGAACTTAGAATCGGCTCAAGCGGTCTACGAATACTTCCATTTCAACCAGAGCTCTTAGAAAATCCTTCTCGCTCTCTGATTACACAGATTTGAAAAAGGATTCCACAGATTTCTCTTGTTTTTTTCAATGTATTTGTAATCCGTGTAATCGCTTCATAATCCCTGCCTGCCGGCCCCGGTCCCGACCGAGGACGGGGCAGGCAGGGGTGTAATCAGGGATTTCTGGGCTTTTCAGAAATCTCGAAATAATCTCTTGACTTTCATGAAAATTTCTTCAACAATAGATTCGCTTTTTACCAACCTTTGATGAAAAGGGATAAAAACCAAATTCTAACAGGGGGTGATGTTATGAAATTCAAGCGTCTGAGTCTGGTCATTCTTTTGGGAGTTCTTCTCACTTTTCCTGCCGCAGCATGGGCTAAAACAGAAATCATCTGGTGGCATGCGATGACAGGCTTCCTTGGAGAAAAGGTCAACGAGATCACCATGAAGTTCAACGGCAGCCAGACAGAGTACGAGGTGAAGGCGATACGAAAAGGAAACTATTCTGAAACATTGACTGCGGGGATTGCTGCTTATCGGGCCAAAACCCATCCTCAACTGATTCAGGTCTTTGAGGTGGGAACTCAGACCATGCTCTCTTCGGGAGCCATTTATCCGGTCTACCAGTTGATGAGCGACCAGGGCATCAAGATTAACTGGGCTGACTTTATCAGCGTCGTAAAATCATACTATTCTTACAAAGGCAACCTATACTCCATGCCCTTCAACTCTTCGACGGCCATTTTTTACTACAATAAAAGCATTTTTAAGAAAGCAGGACTCGATCCCGAGAAGGTCCCGACCACTTTCTACGACATTGAAAAAAATGCGAAGGCCTGCGTTCTCTCAGGGGCCACCAAAATCGGGTTCACCACGGCATGGCCTTCCTGGACGCTCATGGAGAATATGCACGCGTGGCATGATCAACCTTTTGCAGATAAAGACAACGGGTTTGAAGGTTTTGCCACAACGTTGAAGATCAATGGGAAATTAGGACAACAGATCTTGGACCTGCTCAGCCGGTGGAAGGACGAAGGCGTCTATACGTACGCTGGACGGGGAAGTCAGGGCGACCAACCTATCATCAACGGTGAAGCGGCCATGGGTCTTGCATCTACGGCTCTTGTTGGGACTCTGACCAAAACGGCAAAGTTTGAATGGGGCACTGGAAATTTACCCAGAATAGCAGGGTATCCAATAGGCAACTCCATCATTGGAGGGGCCAGTTTGTGGGTGATGAAGGGACACAAACCAGAGGAATACAAAGGCGTGGCCAAGTTCTTGGAATTTCTTGGTAAACCTGAGCAGCAGGCCTGGTGGCACGCTCAAACCGGTTATTTGCCCATCAGCAATTCTGCATTGAAGGCCCTCCAGAAAACGGACCATTTCAAGAAAAACCCAAACATGTGGACCGCTTTTGCCCAGATCACCAAAGGCAAAACAACGAAGAATAGTCAGGGCATCCGTCTTGGCAATCTTGTGGCCATTCGGGATGGCATTGAAGGAGAAATGGAAAATGTCATCGCCGGGAAAAAGACTTCCCTGCAGGGATTGGATGACGCCGTGAAAAAGGGTAATGAATTGTTGAAAGAATTTGCGGCCATGTATAAGTAGACTGTAGCGATCAATGATTCCTGGTCAAAGGAGAAGAGGGGAGGATGAGTCTATCCTCCCCAATTCATAATGAAAAGAAGCATCTTTGAGAATCGATGGCTTCCCTATGTTCTGATCGCTCCGCAATTGATCGTCGTTCTGGTTTTCTTTTTCTGGCCTGCCTTTGACTCCCTTCGCCTCTCTGTCTTCCAAACCACTCCTTTCGGTGATAGACAGATCTTCGTTGGACTGAAAAATTTTTCTTCCCTTTTCGTATCGCCTGAATATCATCGAAGCGTCTTCCATTCCTTTGTCTTCTCCCTCGGAGTGACTTTCTTGGGTCTGACCGTTTCTCTTTCACTGGCCGCCCTGGCGAATCAAAAGATAACAGGACTCCCATTTTATCGGACAGCCGTCCTCTGGACTTACGGCATTGCACCTCCTGTATCAGGCGTCATCTGGCTCTTTATTTTCCATCCGATTTATGGGATTCTCCCTTATCTTCTTTCCACGGTGACAAGCTATGAATTCAACTGGCTTCTGAAAGGTTGGATTGCCATTCTCCTGGTGATCTTTGCAGCGACCTGGGCCCACCTTGGCTACAATGTGGCCTTCTTCCTGGCTGGACTTCAGACGATTCCGAAATCGGTATTAGATGCAGCCAGGGTGGATGGAGCGAGCGGCTTCAGCCTTTTCCGGTGGATTACATTTCCTCTTTTATCCCCGGTCACGTTTTTCCTCTTTATTATGAACATGGTCTTTTCCTTTTTTGAAACGTTCGGAATCATCCATGCGGTAACGCAGGGGGGGCCTGGCGATGCAACGACGATTATGGTTTATAAAACTTACTTGGATGGCTTCGTCCATCTGAGGATCGGTTCTTCCGCTGCACAGTCGGTGATCTTGATGGCCTTGGTCATTTTCTTGACCGTACTCCAATTCCGATATACGGAAAGGAAGGTCTTCTACTGATGAATCATGCGGGCTTGAAGCAACCCCGGGGACCCCGAAGCGATTGGAGAAAGCTGATCATCCATCTGCTGCTGATCCTCTCGATCTCTCTGATCGGATTCCCTCTCTATTATGGTTTCGTGATTAGCACCCAGAGCATGGAAGAATCCATACAAAAACCTCAGAAGTTGTTACCTTCGAGCCATTTCTTTGAAAATTATACAAAAGTGTGGAAACGCATTCATATGGGACAACTTCTAATCAACAGCGCCTTGGTCGGGCTCATCGTTAGTTTGGGAAAAATTATCATCTCCATTCTTTCTGCCTTCGCCATCGTCTATTTCAATTTTCGGGGCAAGCAGGTTGCTTTCTGGCTGATCTTCATCACGCTCATGCTCCCGGTCCCGGTGCGCATCATCTCAACCTACCAGGTGGTTTCCACGATGGGTTGGGTGGATACCTATGCCGGACTCACCATTCCGTTGATCGCCTCAGCAACAGCCACTTTTCTCTTCCGTCAGTTTTACCTGACGATTCCCGATGAACTGGTGGATGCAGCAAAAATTGACGGTTCGGGTCCCCTTCGGTTTCTCTGGTCGATCCTCCTCCCAAACTCAGGAGCAAACATTGCCGCGCTCTTTGTGGTGATGTTCATCTATGGCTGGAACCAGTATCTCTGGCCTCTTATGGTCACCAACTCTGAAAAGATGCAAGTAGTGGTCGTAGGCATTGCGTCAACGATTCCCACAGGGACACAGCCCCCGGAATGGAACCTCGTGATGGCGGCTGCCATGATGGCTCTTTTGCCTCCCGTGCTCGTGGTTATTCTAATGCAACGCTGGTTTGTCCATGGTTTAATTGAAAGTGAAAAATGACGAAGAGGGGAAAGCAACCTGTTGCGTCCAAAATCTTCCTCCTTTGCTTGGGAGTGTGGGCGATGAGTGAGATAAGCGGTGCGATGAACCAATTGGGAACGAAGGGTTCTCCCCCCTGGGTTGGAAAATATCCAATCCTCGTCATCGCTCACCGAGGTTTTTCGGGAAATGCTCCTGAAAACACGTTGACCTCTTTTAAGAAGGCTATGGAAGTAGGGAGCGATGTGATCGAGTTGGATGTCCATCTTTCAAAAGAGGGGGAGGTGGTTGTCATTCATGATGACACTCTGGACAGGACCACAAACGGAAAAGGGAAGGTTGTCGATTATACCCTTAGAGAACTGAAACAATTTGATGCAGGCCTCTGGTTCGGAAACCAATTTTCAGGGGAGAGGATACCCACCCTAAAAGAAGTACTGGAATTGGCCCGGGATAGGATTCGAGTCAATATTGAACTAAAGAGGGGAGACCTGGGGAATTATTCAGTAGGAGATCTAGCTAACCAGGCTCTTAAGGAAGTTCAAAACATGGGAATGGAGGAACAGGTGCTCTTCTCCTCCTTCGATCCTTCCCCTCTGAAACGAATGAGGGAGAAAAATCCCCGGATTCAGGTGGCGTTGCTCTACAATAAGGACTGGAATTCCCCCGAGGAAATTCTGGAAGGAAGTTCTTTTTCAATTTTAGCCTGCCGAAAATCCGTTTTGAATTCTTCCAACATTTCAAAAGCCCACCAGAAGGGGATCAAGGTAAATGTCTATACCCTCAATACCGAAGAGGAGATGGAACAGTTTCTTAAGATAGGCGTCGATGGGATCATCACTGACTACCCTGATCGATTAATTAAAGTTCTTCAAAAAAGATGAAACCTCGGGGATTCTCTCAATTTTGGAACCAAGAAACGTGAGCGTTAGAATCATCATTTGTTCATGTGAATCCCATCACTCCAATGTTCCATTATCCCAATCATCCAGCGGAAAATGAGCTCTTTGATTGTCACCATTGATCAGGGAAGTTCAGCCACCAAAGTTCTTGCCTTTGATCATCAAGGTCAGCCCATTTATCGGTCTTCCCGCCCATTGAGAATGGAACGACCTCGCCCTTCCCATGTGGAACAGGACCCAGCTCATGTACTCGAGGAGACAAAGTTTGTTTTAGAGGAAGTCCTCTCTGCCATCTTTAACGAGGGCCACGAAGTGATGGCCATCGGTTTAGCCTGTCAACGGTCTTCCTTCATCCTTTGGGATAAAGAGAGAGGAAATGCCTTGACGCCCGTCATTTCCTGGCAAGACTTAAGGGCCAAAGACCTCTGTGCAACATTGCATTCCCAACGGGAAATGATCTACCGGAAAACGGGATTGCCCCTGACGGGTCACTACGGCGGTCCGAAATTCCTGTGGTTAACTCAGAATGATCCGGAAGTTCCAAGACGGGTCAATCTTCCTAATGTTGTCTTCTCTCCCTGGAACAGTTTCCTACTGTGGCATCTGACAGAAGAGAGGATCTGCGTCACCGATGAGTCGATTGCGGGTCGCACCCTTTTCTTCAATATCCATCAAAGAGGTTGGGATCGAGAGTTAGTCCGCCTTTTTAGGATTCCAGAACAAATACTGCCAGACATACAACGAACCTGCCACCTGCATGGACACTATACCTTTAAGGATCGATCCATCCCGATCACTTGTTCCATAGGAGACCATCAAGCCGCTCTGATCGGACTGGGAGGGCTTAAGAAAGGCCATTGTGGTCTGAATTACGGGACATCGGCTGGCGTGTTAACGAATATTGGAAAAGAGGCCCATATTGTGGAGGGCCTCCTAACGAATATTCTTTTCTCTATAAAGGGTGAAGTGAATTATGCTGCGGAAGGCACTGTCAATGCGGTGGGCTCCCTCTTCGAGTGGTTTGAAAAGGAGAAGGGTATTCCCAGTGCAGCTCAGAACTGGGAAACACAACTGGCTCCCTCCTCGAAGGGATGGATGATGATACCCGGGATGTACGGGATTGCAGCCCCATACTGGAAGGAAAACGTTCTTACAGAATTCAAAGGAGGAGGAAAAAACCCGTCTCCAGGGATTCTATTGCGGGCAGGGATGGAGTCGATCGTTTTTCTCGTCACAGATATTTTAGAACAGCTTAAAAAAATTCCCGGCTTCCAGATCGATCAGATCACGGCTGGAGGGGGTGCGGCCCAAACGCCTTTACTCCAGTTCCAATCAGACCTTCTCGGCCTACCCATTCGCCATTCCGCGATCCCCGATGCCACAGCCCTGGGATGTGCCTTCTTAACAGGGTTACAGGTTGGCTTCTGGAAAGATATGGAAGAAATACAAGAATCGATTCAAAGTGACCGGAGTTTCTATCCCCAAATCACTCCTGCAGAACGCCGGGCATTTTTAAACCGGTGGCACGAACTTCTCAAAGCAAAAGGCATTCTTCCTTGATTCGACCCATTTTACCCGGCGGTTATTGAATCCTTCAGGCCTGTGCGGTGGTTTGCCCGGTGTCACAACGAAACCAGGACGCATAGGTGACATTAAAGCCAGCCTTCTTAAAATCCTTGACGATCGGATCACAGTCGGTTGTTTTTAGTCGAAGAACAATCATCCAATCCTTCTTCTCTTGTCTAGGCAAGGTCATCATGCTTAGAATGACCGTCTGGTGCTGATTCACAGTCTGAATGATTTTCTCCAGGTCAACCAGTTTTCCCCCTAATCCCTCAATAGTGATTCTCGATCCTTCTTCTCTAACGCCTAAGGCCCGGGTCAGGAACCTGACGAGGTCAGATTCAGTTGCGATCCCCACCAGTTTCCCATTTTCAACCACGGGGAATGAGCCAATTTTCTTTTCCTGTCCGATCCTCAGGGCTTCTTCAAAAGGTGTATCGGGAGAGATCGTGATAGGGTTCTTCTTCATAATTTCTTTGACTTTCATTTTTGATAGAAGATAATTTAATTCATGGACGCTGAGTGAGGTCGCAGGGGAGGGCGAAGCTTCAAGAAGGTCGTGCTTTGTTACAATCCCTATTAATTTCCCTTTCTCCAGGACAGGAAGCCTTCGAATATTATTCTCTTTCATAATTCTCTGTGCATCCAGGACAAAAGTGTCAATTTCCACAGTGATTGGGTTTCTTGTCATCATGTCTCTGATTCTCATTTTCTTTCCTCCTTTTTGTAGCCCATGAAGCGCTTCGTTTTGCTAATGAATAAAACCACGAATGATTCACTTTCATCAAATTAAAATAATTATGATCAATCCGATTATCCAGCAGTAATAGGAGAAATTTGAGATATTTTCTATCCTATTGATTTTAATTAGGAAAGTCAACGATAAAATCCCGACACCAAATGCAACACCCGTCCCTATGAAGATGGTCCAGAATCCTAGGACAAGATCGATTTTCTTAAATTCCAGTAGTGTAGCCCCGAGAATTGCTGGAATTGAAAGAAGAAAAGAGAATTTCGCCGAAAATTCCCGGTCCAGACCACAAAAAAGTCCAGTTGATATGGTTGCCCCCGATCGAGAGATCCCGGGAATGATAGCCATTCCCTGGGCTATCCCGATAAGAAGGGAATCCAACCATCCCATTCCCGTGATTTTTTTCCCATCTGCTTTAAGCCAACGCGTCGACCATAAGACCGTCCCGGTAATCAGAAGCATCATTCCAACAATTCTGGGTCTGGAAAAAAGTGCTTCAAACCAACCCTTGAAGAAGAACCCAATGAGACCGGTGGGAATGGTGGCGAAAATAATCCAGAAAAGGAGTTTTACGCCCTGCGGGTTTTTCCCCTTTCCTCTCAAAGCCATTCCTACTCCATGAACGATCTCTAGAATGTCTCTCCAGAAATAGACCACTATCGCAAGAAGGGTTCCCAGGTGAAGCATGACATCGAAGAAGATGGGAGGGTTCTTCATTCCGAAAAGGGATTGAAAAAGGACCAGGTGCCCGGAGCTGCTGATGGGCAGAAACTCCGTGATGCCTTGAACGATTCCTAGAAAGACAGCCTGAAAGACGCTAATTTTAGTGCTCCCTCTTACACGGCGCTCATTTGGAACTGTTAATCACCTATGCCAACTGGATGGATATTCAGTCCGCCATCAAGGTTATCAGAACATCAGGGTATCAGGTTGTGCGTATCAGGATATCAGGGCATCGGGTTTAGAAATTCCTCTGATTCCACTTTTCCTGATGTCCTGGTTCTCTGATATCCTGCATCCTGATTTCCTGGTACTCTGATACACTGCAGTGATTTGGTTCCGAAATTCGGATTTAGTGCTTCGAACTTACTGTACCTATTTCAAGCCTGATACTGCTTCCTGTACTTTTCCTTCCACTAACTTCTTGATCTCCTGGAGCCTCTTCTCACTTACGGCCTCGAACCTCAACACCAAAACCGGTTGGGTATTCGAGGCCCTCACTAACCCCCACCCATCTCCAAACTGAACTCTCACCCCATCCACATCGATGACGGAAAGACCTTTTCCCAATTTTTCTTTCACTTTCTCAACAACCTTAAACTTGATTTCATCCGGGCAATCAACGCGAATCTCCGGGGTAATGAAAGTTTTGGGGACATCTTCGAGAAGCAGTGAGAGCTTCTTCTCCGTTTTTGACAGGAGTTCGATTAAGCGACAGGAGGCATAGATGGCGTCGTCATAGCCAAAATATCGGTCTCCAAAAAAGATATGGCCACTCATCTCTCCCCCCAACACAGCCTTCTCTTGTTTCATCTTTTCTTTGATCAGGGAGTGCCCTGTTTTCCACATGATGGCACGACCCCCATGTCTTTCAATGTCCGTGAACAAATTCTGAGAACATTTTACCTCTGCCACAAAGGTGGCTCCTTTTTTCTGGTTTAGGATCTCCCTGGAGAATAGAATCATCAACTGATCGCCCCAAATAATATTGCCCTGATCATCTACGACGCCAATGCGGTCCGCATCCCCATCATAACCGATTCCGATATCGGCCTCGATTTTTTTCACCCGATGGATTAGATCCTTCAAATTTTCGGGAATCGTTGGGTCTGGGAAGTGATTTGGAAATCGGCCGTCGATTTCACAATAGAGTTCTTCCACCTCGCACCCCAAATCTCTGAGAAGGGGGCCAGCAACGATCCCAGCCGTCCCGTTTCCTGCATCGATTACCACCTTCAGCCTTTTATCGAGGTTAAGGTTCTTCTTGATGTAATCTTGGTAAGGTCGAATGATCTCGTAGGGAGAGAGCTTTCCTTGACCGGAGATAAATTCACCTCCCTCCACCAATCGCCCGAGCTTCTGTATTGCTTCCCCAAAGATGGTACTTTTCCCAACAGAAACTTTGAAACCGTTAAACTCAGGAGGATTATGGCTTCCTGTAACCATCATTCCGCCATCTTGATCGAGATGGAATAGGGAGAAATAATAGACGGGAGTAGGGCAGAGCCCAATATCAACGATGTCGCATCCTGTGGAAATCAGACCTTCGATCAACGCCTTTCCATAAGACGGTGAACTGAGCCTTCCATCCCTGCCTATGACCAGGCTTCTCTGCCCCAATTGAACCATATGGGTCCCGAATCCCTGACCTAACCTTCTTACAATTTCGGGTGTCAAATCCTTATCCACGATTCCCCGAATATCATACTCCCTGTATATCTGCGGGTTAATTTTCATTACTACTTCCCTTCAATAACGAAATGGGTAGTCGCAGGCTTTAGCCTGCGTTCTAAAAGGCAACCAAAAGGTTGCGTCGACATTTTCTTTTTTCTACCCCGAACCTGAACCTAGATCCAATGAAATTAAGTTATCTCAAATCTCGTTGGGAATCAATCATTAAAGCATGTGATCTTCACCCATTCCCTTGTATGCCGGCAGGCGGTAGGCAGGATGAGGGGTAATCTCTTTGACTTTTATTGATCGATAGGATAAATTAGGTTGGTTAAAAATGAGGATTTAAGCAATGGAAATCAAAGCCATTCGCGGTTTTAATGACATCCTTCCCGATCAAGTCGGTAAGTGGCAGTTTGTTGAGAGGGCTGCGAGAGAGGTCTTTGAGGGGTTTGGGTTCTCGGAGATTCGGATTCCCATCATAGAGCGGACAGAGCTTTTTTCTCGAGGGATCGGCGAAGCCACGGATATCGTTGAAAAGGAGATGTATACGTTTGCGGATCGAAGTGGAAATTCCTTGACGCTTCGCCCGGAAGCGACTGCCTCCATGGCACGGGCCTATCTGGAGCATCAGCTCCACATGTTTGACCCGGTAGCAAAACTCTATTGCATTGGTCCCATGTTCCGCTACGAAAGGCCCCAGAAGGGTCGTTATCGACAGTTTTATCAGATCGACGCAGAGGTCTTTGGGGTGGATAATCCCATGGTGGATGCTGAGGTCATCCTCATGCTCATCCATTTCCTGGAAAGGGTAGGGCTGGAGAAGCTCGAGCTTCAGATCAATACTTTGGGGTGTCGTGAATGCCGGCCCCGCTATCGGGAAGAACTGAAGAAATTCTTAACGAAAAAGGCGTTTCAACTCTGTGAAGATTGCCAGAGAAGGCTCGAGACGAATCCTCTCCGCATCTTTGATTGCAAGGTCGAGACCTGCCAGAAGGCTATTTCCGATGCCCCAAAAGTGATCGGCTTTATCGATAAAGAATGCCAGAACCATTTTGATCAAGTGAAGGAATACCTTGAAGCGGCCGGTCTCACCTACGTTCTTAACCCCAGGATGGTGAGGGGGTTGGATTATTACACACGGACCGCCTTTGAGGTTGTCTCCTATCAGTTGGGATCCCAGAATGCGGTGACGGGCGGTGGACGGTATGATAACCTCTTCAAAGACATTGGGGGTCTTGATACCCCGGGGATCGGTTTTGCAATAGGAATGGAGAGGCTCGTTTCCCTGTTGCCGAAGGAAAAGGAATTTGCCCAGTATCCACATCTTTTTGTTGCTGCTCTGGGCGAGAAGACTTCTAAAGAGGCTTACCAGTTGGTCAATCAACTCCATTTGCAAGGTATTCGGGCAGAATTAGATTATGGAGGGAAGAGCCTGAAGAGTCAGATGCGGAGGGCCGATAAGTTAAAGGCCAGGTATGTCCTGATTCTGGGTGAGGAGGAATTAAAGAAGGGCAGGGGTGTCTTGAGAGACATGGCGACCAAATCCCAGGAAGAAATCCCAATGCAAGGTCTTATCAATACGCTGAAAGAAAAATTCAGTGGAGGTTGATAAACAAGTTGCTTGAAGATATTCTCAAATTTTGATAATAATGAAAACACTTAGCGCTATGCTCTATGCGCTTTGCGTGTATATTGTTGGGGGATCGTTCAATGGTAGGACACCGGACTCTGACTCCGTGAATCGAGGTTCGACTCCTCGTCCCCCAGCCAAAGAACAAAAAAGGGGTTGGCTCAATTAGCCAGCCCCTTTTTTTATTACTATCGGCTGAATTTCGATTTATCAGTTCGGATAAGAAGGAAATTCTTAAATTCACAAACTGACCCTTACCCCGGAGTTATTCAAGCTAGTCAACAACGTTATATATTCTTAGAGGGAGAGATTACACCTCAAAGACTAAGGTAGAAAAAATTTATTTATAATCTACCATAAAAAGAAACCTCCTGTTAAGAGAAAAGAGTAAGCACGACCAAACTCAAAACTCTTAAGAAGGAGGTTTCTATGGATGAGGTCAATCGTAACAGGCTGGAGGAGTTTCGTCAACTGAGGCAAGCGATAAGGCATTCGCAGGAGTATTTGATCGTGGGGATCGATGTTGCGAAGGATCGGCACCACGCCTTTTTTGGGATGGCGACGGGGAAAACGCTTTTGAGGCGTCTTGTCTTTAGCAACGACCATGAGGGTTTCAGGAAACTCCTGGATCAGGCAGAGGCCCTGCGGGTGGGACATGGTTTGAAGAAGGTGGTTTATGGGATGGAGCCTACAGCGAACTATCATAAACCCTTAGGAGAGTATTTGATCACCTTAGGGAGGACGGTGGTATTGGTCTCCGGGGTGACGGTGAAGAGAAACCGGGAGTCGTTAGATGGGCGGTGGGATAAGCATGATGTGAAGGATTCGGCCAATGTGGCGGATCTGATCTCGCAGGGGAAGTGTTTGTATTATGAGTATCCTTCGGCGCAGTTACGGGGGTTACGTGGCTTACTTTCGTTGAAGAGGCGCCTTAAGAAACAAGAGCATGGCTATCGGGTTCGGATTCGGAATCATTTGATTGCCCAGTATTTTCCGGAGATGGATCGGGACTATGAGCGGTTGGGGGCGGTGGGATTATCGGTTGTGAGGTGGTGTTTTCCAACCTCTCAAATAACAGCATTAGACATTGAGCCCTTTATTGAGCGGGTGACATCCCGACGGATCAGAATGGAGACGAGGCGGCGATTAGAGGGGGTCTGGGAGAAGGCAGGGGCGTCGATTGGTTGTGAGGGGGTGCCTGGATTGGACCATGAGGCAAAGGTCATGGTGGAGGGGCTGAGGCAGATACGAGAGGTGATCAAAGAGACAGAAGACAAAATCCAGCAGCTCTGCGAGCGGTTTCCGGAGTACCCATACGTTTTGACGGTTCCTGGGTTTGGTCCTGATGTGTCGGCCAAGGTTTTGGGAGCCATAGGAGATCCCAATCGATTTCAGAATGGGAAACAGGTATTGAAGATGAGTGGATTAGACCTCAGTGCGGATCGAAGCGGGAACGATTCGGATAAGGCAATCCCAGAGATCTCGAAGAGAGGCAAGGCCGATCTACG
>Ga0209427_10000611_pt1 | contig 38609 bp, 28 predicted proteins | sample DeeMarSWOR136_30_FD_187465 | JGI IMG/M metagenome (GOLD analysis project Ga0209427, IMG submission 187465) | Marine sediment microbial communities from White Oak River estuary, North Carolina - WOR-1-36_30 (SPAdes) (version 2) | ecosystem: Environmental > Aquatic > Marine > Intertidal zone >...
GCCCCGAGAAAAGCCGAAGGGCGCCGTTGCCTTCGATCGCTCCTCTCGTTCGACCTTGAGGCTCTCGACAGGCTTGCGGCGTATTGCTCCATACGCCTCAGTCGTCGCGTCTTGGCGCCTTGCATCTAATACCTTGCTGGGGATCAGGAATACTCCATAATATGCTGACTTCAGTTTTGATACCTAAATTAAATTGTGGATTTTGGCTCACGGGTTGTTCCCCGGCCTCGTAAGGGGATCCCCTATCGTATCTTCCTCAGGGCCTTGTTGGTATTATATCTGGTGTACTTATCCTGGCTGGCCAATAATTGGTTGAGGGCCGGGACGGCCCTTTTGTCCCCGATCTCTCCCAGGGCCCAGATAATGGGGTACTTTTCCGTCTCCGTATCCAGGAGTCGGATCAAGGCAGGCACCGCCGTCTCATCTCTTATCTTCCCCAGGGATTCCACCGCTGTTAGCCGAATTCGGGGATTTCCGTCTCTTAGCTTCTCGATGAGGGAAGAAGCGGAGACCTGCGTCCTCTTCCCCAACTCCCCCATTGCCTTCAGGATGCTCAACTGGATATCCTCGGATTCTTTTCCGCTGCGGAGCAATTCCACCATGATGGCCACGGCCTTCCTTTCGGTGTTCTGGTTGAGATGCCGGCCCAAGAGGCTGAGGGGGAAACCCTCCCTCCGGGAGAACTTCTGGATAGCCTCCATCTTAACCGCGTCATTGGGACTCCGCAGGTTGGCCAGATCCCCCTTCGTTGTGGGGGAGCACGCGGGGATCAAAAGGGATAGTATCACTCCGAGAAAGGGTAACAATATCGTCATAACCGTCTCCTTCTCCATTTCATTCCACCGTTTTTTCCGGGAGATATTTCCTCCCGTAGTAGTACTGATGGTAGTAGTATTTTCCCTTCGCAATGGAAAACCTGTTGAGGACAAAACCCAGGGGTTTAATACCGGCATTTGCCAGGGTTTCCATCATTTCGTAGATGGCGTGGCGCGTGGTCTTCTCGCTTTCCAGCACGATGATCGTGCCCTCGACGTATCTCGCCAAAATCAAGGCATCGCTCTTCACGAGCAGGGGCGCGGAGTCCAAGATAACGAGGTCGAACCGATTCCTTAACCTCGAGATCAGCTGCCCCATCTGGTCCGACTCGATCAATCCTCCAGGATCGGGAGGAACCGGGCCACTGGTGATAATGCTTAAATTCGGAACTTGGGTCGGTTTGATGGCATCATCCATCGAGGTTTTCCCGTAGAGAATGTCGTTCACCCCCCCGACATTGGAGAGATCGAAATGGGTATGGAGGCTCGGCCTGCGCAGATCCGTATCAACGATCACCACCCGTTTTCCCTCCCGTGCCGCGGAGATCCCCAGGTTAGCTACCGTTGTGGATTTCCCCTCTCCTGGACCCGCACAGGTAACCACGAGGCTTCCAGGGGGCTTTTCATCGATGAACTTGAGGTAGTTCCGGATCTTCCGGTATGATTCGTAGAGCGGGTCGTTGGGATCCTTGGCGGAAATCAGCGGAATATCTGTCCTCCTAAATTGAGGAACTGCGCCGATGAGCGCGATGGGCCTGAATTCCCTCACGTCCTCCGGTGTTCTGATGGTATCATCCACATAGTCGACGATGAAGGTGAGGGCGACGCCGAAAACTAACCCCAGAAAAATTCCCAGGAGACCGTTTACGAGTTTATTAGGGCTGATGGGATAGAGGGGTCTTACGGCAGGCTCCATCATCCTGATTTCCGAAAGGGTAGTGGCTTCCGCGATGCCCACCTGGGAAAGGTAATCCAACAGCGTGCTATAAACCTGTTGGCTGGCATTGAGCTCAATATCGAGGTTGGCCTGCCTAAATGCCTTATCCGGCAGCCCCCCTAGAGTCTGCATGTATTTCTTGAGATCGGCATTGACCCCCTCTAGATGGGCCTCCAGTGAGGCGATCTGTCTTTGGAGGGCGACCAGCTCGGGAGCCGAGGCCTTATACGTATCGATCTCCGTTTTGAGCTCAGCCTCTACCGTTTGGATCTGGTCCTGGAGAGTCTGGACTTTCGGATGTCTCTCCGTCAGGTCAGCGGTGGCCTCGCTGAGCTGAATCTTGAGATCTGCGAGTTTCCTTTTGAGGATTTCGATTTGCGGGTTTTCCTGTAAGGTTGAGGCAGTGATGAATTCGAAGCCCTGTGTGTCCAGCTGTTCTCTCAATCGGCTCAGCTTTGCCCGAGCCTGGGCCAGGTCGATGATATTATCCTCCTTCTGCTTCAGCAATTCGGCTATCTTTTCGGTACCCAGCTTCGTCTCCAGTGCAAGGTCGATGGTCTTCTCCTTCTTTCTGAAATTGGTGAGGCTGAGGAGGGCAATATTGTAACGTTCCTTCACCTCTTTGATCTGATCCTCGAGGAAGATTCGGGCACTCTTGTATTCAGCCCTCATCTGCATCTGGTTTTCATCGACCATGATCTCCGAGAGGGTATTGGCCATCATCATTGCTTCTTCCGGATCGGGGGAGGTTGTATCAATCTGCAAGATATTGGTGTCTTGATATTGGCTGATGGTGATGGTGGGCTGAGGGAAGATCCTTCTTTTCACGGTTGAAACCATCCCGACTTGAGTGAGTTTGTCCGCCTTTATCAGGTTCCCACCCAAATCCCTCAACTGGAGGTTCTCGACCATCCTCTGGATCATCGGCCGGGAGGTCGCGAGGACTTTGTTGACGTCCACATCAGGACTTGTCGTAATAATGGTAGAAAGGCCGGACAACCCGATATTTATGTTCTTGGACTGGAAGAGCCTGCCTTTGTCTATGCCGGCCATCTTCGGTTGCTTCATCATGATCTTCGAGGAGGCCTGATAGGATGGGGTGACTAAATAACTTCCCCCGTAGGCTATGAAGGTGATGATGATTACGGCCTGGATGATGATCCACCTCCTCCTACGAATGACCTCCCATATTCTCGTCAATTCCATAATTCAATCCCTCCTTTTGAACCAATGCTGCCAGCGCTATTTAACAATCACCCTGGCTCTAACAATGTCCTCTCCCTCCAACACGCGGGTAGCAATGTCAGTTAGAATGATCCCTCGCATCACCTGAAGATACGGTTCCAGTATATTGGAGAGACGGATGGCGAAACGCTCCACGTCGGCAATGAGGCTACTGGGCACATACACGATGTCCCCCCGTTGCAGGGGAATGTTGGCCGCGAGATCGCTCTCCTTGAGGATACGTTTGGCGTCAACGGTGATAATCTCGGGTTCGCTCAGATTCCCCCTCAGCACAACGACGGACTTTCTATTGGCGTCAAGGGTGAACCCCCCGGCGTCGGTGATAGCCTCCAGCAGGGTTAACGGTTCCCGCATGGGAACGGCGGACTGTTTGTTCACCTCTCCCAGGATGTAGACCTTTTGCTCGCTTTTGTCGGGGATGTAGATGATGTCGCCCGGCAAGAGGGGAATATTCTCCTCGGTATTTCCCCTCCTGATGAGGTCGAGGAAGTTAATCAGCAGAATCTTCCCATCCCTGACCAGATAGGCCCCGTTCAGGTAGGCGTCAGCGGTTATTCCACCCGCGGATGAGATGGCCTCCAAGAGCGTGTAGTCGTTTTTCATCCTGTACACGCCCGGGTTTGCAACCTGGCCCAAGACGAATATCTTGTGGCTCCGATATTCGATAATGCGGACGACCACCTTGGGGTCCTTGATAAAAGCGGCGAGTTCATGTTGGATCTTGTCCCGTAGTTGAAATTGGGTCAATCCGCCCGCCTGCACGTCGCCGATCAAGTAGTACGGGATCTTGCCCGTGGAGCTGATGGTTGCCTCCATCTTGAGCTCTTCATAGCGGAAAACGGATACCTCCACCGAATCCTCGGGCCCGAGGATGTACTCCGCGGGAGGACGATCTTTGAGCACTTTGGCCATGGAGAGGTTTTGCCTTTGGCGTTGTACCGGACTTTCCGCGGAGGGTACGGTTGACGCAGACCTCACCGTTACAGCGGGTCTACCGGAGGACTGACATCCGGTTTGAAAGAATGACAGAACTATCGGTAGTAAAAGGGACGTTGACCAATACATCCTCCTCATTTTTCCTCCTCCCGTGAATCCTCACCTCTTAAGAGGTTCAGGATTTCGTCCACACGGTTACAGCCGTTCTTTGGCCCCTTTTCCCATCGCTTATATGATGGATTCCACCAGATGAACGGGTTGGAGACCATAACCCCCTTTTATTGCCCTCGTGTATCTCGCCCCAAGAGCCTCATTTGTACATCTGCAATCGACCTCGATAGACCTCCTCAATTATGTGTCCCGGGTCCGAGTCATGCAGATTGGAGAGTTTTTGCCCAAGTACATACCCCTTCGTAATTGAGTTACTCATGGTGTTATAAAAGAAGAGACCTTGCCTACCAAGGGAAATAATGCTCTGACGGGGCATTAAGGTTTCCAAGGCTTTTGCTAACGGGAAACGATAGTTTCTATCATAGACAGGATATGCATAGGGAAGTCTGACCAGATGGTACTTTTCTACGTCACTTAACCTCAAAAAACCACTCCTTTCCAGATCTCCAACAACTCCGTCAAAAATGCATTCCTTATCCTCTTGAAATATTTTCTCATTCTCAAAACATGTAATTTCAACACAAAGAGAGGTCTTTCCTACCGGTGCCATCCTATTATCGAGGTTTTTGAATTCCGTAATTCTTCTGAACTTGAAATCCTTTTCTGTAAAGTAAATGCACTGATGGTCCATTGCTCTGTCCTTGTCGACGCATAACAATAAGAGAAGCGCTGCCCTGTATCTCAAGGAATTGGACAAGGTAACAATTTCCTGCGCTGGAGGAGGTTTTATCATTCTCAGCAACTCGGTTATGGGAATAGTGGAGACCGCGAAATCACCCTCGAAAATCTCTTGGTCCTCGTCTTTCTGGACGGCCACGGAGATACCGTTCCTTTCTTCCTTTACCATTGTTGTTTCCGAGCCAAAATAGATTTTCCCGCTGAGCTGCGAAAACTTATTTCCGATGTGAATAGCGAGTTGGTCTATGCCAGACAAAGGATAGCTGACCACCTGCCTTTCCAAGTTCTTTTCTTCCCTTAGGGCCCTAACTGCTAACTGCAGTAAGTTAGCATTTTGGAGTCGAGCTAAAAATTTGAGCTTTTGGATTCCCCAATCCCCAGAGACTTCCCTTGGCGCTATTCCATAGAGCTTCTCAATATACCTCCCCAGACTGGTGTAATCGTAAATACGCTTTCCGACTGATCGAATAACCCAGTCCTCCACATTATTGGTTGATCTTCGATGTAATCCTTTGGTGATGTTCCGGATGAAGAGGTCAAATAACACACCGGGGACTCTCGGGAGTTCGACATTCAACAAAAGGTTCTTAGGTTCAAAGGGAAACTTAACGTATTTGCCCTTAAAGTGGATCCTTTCCTTGACGCGTTTTACATCCATCAACTCGATTTCCGGAGCCAAGACCTCTCTCAGGAGGGAGAGCACTTTAGGACCAAAAAGATAGTGTGGGCCGTAGTCAAAGGTATATCCATCAATTCTGACCGACCTGGCCAGGCCACCAATTTCTTTCTCCCTCTCTAGGATAATGACATCATGACCATTCATAGCCAAGGCTACACCGCATGATAACCCCGAAAGACCGGCTCCAATGACAATAAACCTCATCCTATCCCTCAGTCCATATACCCAAGGCCCTTTAAGACCTGCTCGATGGTTCTTTTCTCCTCTCCGGTTTCATAGGTTGCCCTGGGCACGCCCTCTGAGTCTCTCTTGATGTCATAATCGATGTACCGTATCGGGTTCTTAACCAGGAACTCATCCTCAAAAATCTCCGTAACGACCCGACCGTCGATTGCTTTGGGTATTCCCATACCCAGGGAATGGAGAATGGTTGGGTACAAATCCATTATGGACATGGGCTGCACCGCCACATTTTTGCGGATGTTCTGTCCTTTGGCCATGAATATCCCATTCAGCCGATGGACTCCATTGACGAAGAACTCCTTTGGGGCCTTCCTTGAAATGATGCCGTTGTAGCCCCTGTCTCGAGGAATCGGTCCGCCTTTTATCTGATGGGAAAAGTCCTTCGTCCACACAACCAAATCCGGCGCCGAATCCAGATATTCACCGGAATAGATCTCTTCTCGCCTGTATACCTTTTCTACCAAGCGATCCCCTGTGTCCGGGTGCTCCAAGGCCTCCAGGCTCTTAATCAACTGCTGTCTGATTGTCTCAAATTCTTCGGCCTCCACAATGCCTTCTCTATCCCTCCGCTTCAGGTTTATCCTTAGGGTTGCCGGATGCTCCCCAGAGTATGCCTTTGTACGAGACCAGTCTATTGGTGATCTTCGAATAAACCCCTGCGATTTGGCTCTCAGACCGGGAAAAAATCGCATCAGTGAATCCTTAATGTTTGAGGGGAGTTTCTTTGACAAGAGCTTCAAAAGAAAATCGGCCATAGCTCCAATCAAGAACCGGCTAGGATGAATTCTTTTGAATTGTAGTAAACCATTTTCTCTTAGCCACTCATCGATGAAAATCACGAAATCGGACGCTGGTCCTGCCCCGTGGTCTGACATAACATAGAGAGTGGTTTCGTCGCCGAATCTGGCGGTTATTTTGGCCACCGCTTCATCGACTCTTTGATAAACTCTGAGAATCACCTCCTTGAACTCATTATCTTCTGCCATATATCTCCAAAAGTGGTGCTGCACTTGATCGATGGCTGAAAAGTTTACGGCAAAGAAGTCCCAGCGGTGATGATCCATAAAATGCAAGACAGCCCGTTCCCGTGCTTCGATCATCTGTAGTAGACCCTGAACCGCCCGCCTCCTCTTGGCGTCACTATCCAAGTACCCGGCCCCTACGTGGAGGTGTATGACGTAGTCATTGGCGACCCTTGATAGCTCCTCCTTTATGTGGGGCGGGAAAGTAAAATTGGAACCCAAGCCGGGTGAGTCCATTCCCCCGATCAATATTCCATGTATCTCTTCGGGTGGATAGGTCATGGGAATATTGATCAGAACAACCCGCTTTCCCATTTCGCTGAGCAGTTTCCAAAGGGTTTTCACCTTCAAGCTGCTGTTGTTTGCCAGCCGAAGCGAGTAACCGCCTTCCACCTTTTCCTTGAATCCAAAGATGCTATGTTTCCCGGGATTCACGCCCGTCATGAAGGAACTCCAAGCTTGGCTACTGAAAGGCAAAATAGTAGACCGAAGCGTAGCTCGTACCCCGTCCTCCATAATTCGTTTAATACTTGGCAAAAACCCGTCGTTGACCCACGGGTCCATGAGATCAAACGTTCCTCCGTCTAACCCAATGCAGAATGCTCTCTTCCTACTCATTGTTCTTTCATAAGTAGCCTAATCCCTGTAGGCTTTCTATAAGCTGTGAAGTCTCTTCGTCCGTATATACGTCCTTGCCCTCGCCTTTTTTGTACTGCTGAGTCTGTTCGAACGTTATGGGATTTGCTTCAACAAACCGAGGATTAAATGCCTCACTCACCACTCTGCCATCCACGTCGGTAGGGATGGCCATCTGCAACTGGTAGAGAACCGTGGGGAATATATCCATTATGTCAATGGGATCCAATTGCACATTCCGCCTGCAGTCCGTCCCTTTCATTATGAATATCCCGTATTGCCTGTGAGACCCGCTTATTTTTCTCCAGTGGGCATCTTTCATCAAGAAACTCCCTCTATTCTTGGTTCTCTTTCGAAAGAATTTCGGACTCATGTAATATTTGTCCTCGGGCTTTAAAATAATGTCGGCAAATTCCCCCACGCACTCGCCATGAAATATTTCTTCTCTCTTAAAGACGTTCTTGAAAACATACTGACCGGTTTCCGGATCCTTTAGGCTCTTCGCCGCATCTATAATGGTAGTTCTCAATCTCTCATAATCTTCTCTTTCCACCGTCCCCTGCGGATATTTGTCCCTGAGGTTGATCCGAATCCCTTCGACCTCTCCGATAAAGGCCTTTGTCTCCCTCCAGTTAACGCTGGAGAATCGAAGATAAGCCGCCGTCTTGGAGGCGGCAAACGGAATTAATTTCATCAAGCGACCTTTCACTTCCGGGGGGATGGTCCTCAACAGAAAAGAGAGAATCCTCCCTTTCAACGCAAAGCTGAGGTCGTCCAGCAGACCTAAGAATTTATTATTCCCGTCCTCGCCAATCTTAGACAGGTAACCTAAGCTTTTTAGCCATTCGTTTACGAAGATCGACTTTCCCGCTCGGGGGCCTGCACCGTGGTCCGACATGATGATGAGGGTGGTGTTATCTTCGTCGATGTGTTCACAAATACGATAGAGGACATGATCGAGTTCCTGGTAGATCGACTTAATAGCGTTTTTCAGTATAGGCGAGCTATCTGGTCTGTGTTCGGGATGATTCTCGTCCATGTAGCTCCAAAATTGATGCTGGACATTGTCTGGGCTGTTGAATCGAACCGCAAAAAAATCCCAGGGATATTCCTTCATCAAGTGGATCACGACCTTCGTCCTGGCCTTAAGGGTAGACTTGATGATGGCCAGTGCTTTGACCCTTCTCCTATCGTTGTGCAGATAACCTCCCAGGTGTAAGTTTATCTTGTAGCCGGGGGCAATCCTCAGAATTTCCTCCTTCAGCTCCGGCGGGTAGGTGAAGTTAGCACTCGTGCTGGGAGTATCCAGACCGCTCATGAGCAATCCATTGACTGGCTGTGGCGGGTAGGTCATGGGAATGTTCATGACGATGACCTTCCTCCCCTTATCTCCCAGGACCTCCCACAGCGTTTTCGCCCTGTTGTGGGATCCATAGACTAACTCCAGCCTGTGCGTTCCGGGTGACATTTTCGTAAAGCCAAGAATCCCGTGTTTGCCGGGATTCTTTCCCGTGGCAAAAGAGGTCCAGGCAGGGGCAGAGTGGGAGAGAATTGCCGAGTTGAGTTGAGCATGGACACCCTGCTTCATAATACGAGCCAGATGAGGAAGGGCTCCCTCTGTCAACAGCGGCTTGATAATGTCAAACGTAGCTCCGTCAAGGCCGAGAACAAATACTTTCCTCTTTGCCTTCGGCTGCATTTAGTAGGCTCCTTTGCTAAGGGGTATTGGGTTTATGGTGTAAGAAAACAATTCTTTGCCGTTGGTGCCATCCAAACTGCTCTTTATATACCTAACCGTAGTACAATCATTCCTCACTTCTGCCTTCACGTATCCTTTCTCCACCAGGTACGGATAAGGATACGCGTCCTTAAAATCGGGGTATGCGGGATCGTCCGTTCGAGTCCATGGAGGGGCCCCCTTATGAGAAGACGGCTGGCCGCAACAGGTATAATGGACTCCTCCAGCTATCCCATCTGCAAAAACATGATCATGGCCGTAAAAAAGAATTTGAACACCGTATTTTCTCATCAACTGCTGAAGCTTTTCCTGATTATTGTGGTACGCATATTTGGCCCCTCCCCTTCCATAACCGTTTCTTTCCCAGCTCGCTAGGACGTGATGCATAAATATGAATTTGTAATTTTCTTCGGAACCCTCAAGCACCCGCTGTAACCATGTAAACTGTCTTTTCCCCAGAGTCCAACTTCCCCCGAGGTACCTCAATACATACCACGTGTATTCTGGATTAAATCTCCCCGTATCAAGAAATGGGTCCAAAACGACAAAAAGGGCGTCCCCCCAGGTAAAAGCATAATAATTTCCATATTCGTGTCCTCCTTGAGGGTAGGTCTGTTTGTCTGGATTCACCGTATAGGTGCGACGTGCCTCTCGAGACCATAATCGTACGTTCTCGGGTGCCCAACTCAATTCACCATCGTGATTCCCCAGTACGTAAAAGAGGGGAATGCTATGACATGCCTTGTCGTAAAACCAGCGCCACACACTGTATCTATGGAGGGCATCTCCTTGAGACTTAGCGTGATCCGTCATACCCTCGTCACCCAAAATTATATAGAAGTCAGCATCCTCCTTAGATATGTTTTCAAGGGCCTTCAAAAAAAGCTCATCCTTTGGAGGCGATGTCCCTTCGGCTTTCCCTGATAATCCTCCTATATGGGAGTCGGCGGTGATGATAAAGGTGAATTGCTCCCCTCTTTTTCTTCGGGTTTTAAATGATCTCTCCGGTCCGGATTGAAATTCACCTTTGTCTGCCTCCCGATAGCGAATCCTGTAATAATACCTTCTGGAGGGAAGAAGGCCGCTTAATCGAACCATGATGGGTTCTAGGGGGGCTGAATTTCTGAGCGGATCATAGGACGGAAGCGAGGTCTTTGTGCTTCCCGCTGCCCATTCGTATTCACCAGGAGATTGGCCATACTCCACGTAGAAGTCCAGCTTCAGCAAGGGCACCACAGATAGGTGAATATCCGCCCCGGTTGGTCTCCCCAGCATTTCCTTGCCCAAAAAGGTGTCGTAGAGGTCCTCATAAATCTCCAGTACAACTAGTGGACTAAATAGGATGCAGTTATTGTTAGGGCTTGTGCTATTGCTTACTTCTAATGTGAGGGCAATTTGGTTTCCCTCCGGCCCCCGTTGGAGGTCATTCTCTACAATTTGGTTTATTATGGGGGATAGGTCTGGACTGAAGTAATACAAAGGATGTTTCAAGTTCCCCTTTTTCCACGTTCTTGCTATGGTCCAAAGAACAGGATTTGAGGATTTCAAGGCGTTTTGGGAGAGCTCTAAACCATTTGGGAAAAGCGGCAAAAAGGACAGGGCTAAGTGAGAAACAATTTCGCCACCAAGGGAGATCATTCTCAATCTTGCAAAAGATACGCTTTTTCTCTTCAGGGGACGGCTGAGACGCCATGCCATTGCAATTTGATTCTTTTTCCGGTGCCCCTCCTTTCCGAGGAAAAGGGCTGCCGAACTTTCACCAGTTTTGACCTGTTGCCAGTTTAATCTCAAACCATCCTGTTCATGAAGGGAGTACCTGTCGAGGAAACAATATATGACATCACCGTAGCATGGTCTCGACAGTAAGAAGAAGAGACCGGAGAGCACGAAAATGAGCTGTCTTCCCTTTTTAAGACGTAGCATAGACATTTTCTCTGCAAATGTTTTTATTCTTTGCTTATTCATTAAGGTTTAAATGGTTTGCCCTTTTCACCTTTGAGAATTAATATATCTTAGGACTCTCGGTTTTTTCTCCAAGAGCTCAGTTTTGCACTTATGTTTTCTTCGGCTGTTTTTTCGTTGGGAGAAAGACTTTCTTCCAGATACCCATACCTCTGGTTATCACATAAAGGGCGTTTGTGGTTTCATCTAGTTTGAGAAAGAAACAGGCCCTTGTAGGGATACCTTTAGTGATATCCTGCCATGTTTTCCCATAATCGTAGCTCATGTGGACACCGTAGTGAGGAGAGGCAAAATACATACTATTTTGGAAGTAAGGATTTACCTCAATAGCCTCAATTCTCGATGATTCCGGTCGCTTAACCCAGAGTCGTTCCAACAAAGATCCTTCCGTTTGATATCGAAATACCCCCACGTCAGTCGCCATATAAATATAGCGTTGCCCTCCGATTTCGCAAAGCGCGATATCATTGATATTGTTTATTCTGGCGGAATGTTTTCGCCCATCAAACAGAAGCATAGGGTCCCATTTCGATGAGCCAAGCCGGCTAATTTGCCATAGTTGTCCTGTTTCCCGCGTCCCCACATAGAGCACCTTGAAATTATCGGCCTGAACTATGCACTTAGGATGTCGGATTTTGGCAATCTGTTCCCATATGGGGTTTCCATCCCTTAGTAAATACACTCCTTCAGTTTCTGTAATGTGTTCATTTTGATCGCTGTATTTTGTTACGTAAAGGTTTCTCTGGTTATTTCCTAGATACTCAACCAACAAGGAAGTCATTGCGCCACGGGTTAAACCATTATGGCTCCGCTTCTCCATTCTCGTTGCCTTTTTAGAACTGGCCCCGATAAATGTCCAGTTCTGGTTAAAAGGCTCTCTTGGGTTTGTCGCGGGGCTCAGTATCCTCCCTTTTAAGACGGCACCACTTTCCAGCGCCATATGAGGCCCGCGCGTAGCAAAATACAGGATGTTTCTATCGTATCTGTCGACCTCAATATAGCCACTATAGTGCGATCCGACGGTATTATTATTCGCTAATACGTGAAGGGTTTCCCCTCCATTATTGCTATAGAATAGGGCGTGATCGCCGTAAGGGATATAAATCCTCTCGTGATCCACAGGGTCGATGGCTATGGACTGAGGGATTGCAATGGCTTGAAAGCCGGTCGTCTTCCAGCCGCCATCGGCTGTTTCGTTGGTTGAGAGCAAATTTCGCCAATACTTCTCCCCTCCATCGATGTTACAGCCGAAGAGCATACCATTGCTCGCCGAAAAATAGACTCTCCTCTTTCCTACAGCAACATAGCGCATGCTTGGGATCGATTTACCCGCCCGATTGATTGGTCTGTTGAGCGAGTAGTCAACCCAAGAAAAGAGGAAATTAAAGCCGGGATCATGAGGATCGTGGTACGTGGTTAGGTTTTCCCAAGAATCGCCGCCATTCGTGGATCTCAGCAATGCGCCGCCCCCGTAGGCCACTGCTTCGCTCCGGGACTTTCCCCTTTTTCCCCTTCTTAGGTTCTTGGATCTCCTTCGTCCCGTGGCTAACATGGTAATATAGATTGTCTCCGGCCTGTCAGGATGAATTGCAATATCGTAGTATATTCTGCGCGGAAATAATCCCCGCTCGGCATTTTCATTCAACATTTCCCACGTCTGGCCCCAGTCTTTGGAGCGATAAATACCGCTGTGTTGTGTTTGAACTTTACTTCTGTTATTTTTTCCTTCCATTTTATAAGAGATTATTGTCAAATAAGCATGGCCATTTCTGTGATCGAACACAATCTTACCACCAGAAAAAAAATGATATGGAGGCAGCCCTGCTGGTCTTGGAAGCTCTGTGAGCAGGAGTTTTCCATTGAGCTGGATTTGGCCTCTATAGAGACCTTGGTTTGTAACGAAGATGAGTTCTTTTCTGTTCTCTATCCTCCTTATGCCAATGGAGTAAATGTTTACAAATTCTTCATTTGCCCTGAATTCTTCCCTATAAACCTCTTGCCATACCCATTTTCGTGTATTGGGGTTATATCGACCTTGAACAATGACATTCCTTGCTACTACAGGTGTGACATTTCTATTCCTCCTGAAATGCCTCTTCATTTCGCCCTTTCCCAGGAGACCGTGATGTATATCGCCAATGGCCGTATAAACAATGTCGGCATCGTCTGGGTCAAAGGTGAAAGGGCAGAGCCTTCCGCCTTGTCCATTTTTGAAGAGGTCATATCGGTCCCAGGTTTTACCTGCATCCGGACTAGAGTAAATCACCCCTCGTTTGATGGAAAATAGAATAACATCAGGTCTTTTTGGGGAAATTACCAGATGTTCCTGAATGTATTGGACTCCAGGGCCATATTCCTCATATTCTGAGTCGGGGAGTGGAAGTTGCTCCCAGGTCTTACCACCATTTATGGACTTTTTTGCGCCGGAAATATTGGTCGTTGCGTAAAGAATCTGGTCATTTTGTGGATGAACCGCAACGGATGTAATAAATCCCCCACCGCCTGGATCAATCAACTGCCAACCATCAAATTGATTTGCACCGCAAACATGAATACTAGCCAAGAATACCATGGGCGCGATACTATATGAGGCAATTAGTCTCAATGTCTTAATCATCAACATTCCTCTTTTTATGCGTTATCTTCCCCGAGATGTTCAATACTCTTGGTACGCGGTTTTTCGTGCATGACAGGGCCGTACAGCCTCATAAAAACAATAGTCAAACCCAAGAATAACCAGGCCACCCGTTCATAGAAGCCAAACATGCGAAAAGCCCCCTGGACCATCAGGACCAGATAACCCGCGGCATATCCCAAGATCATGAATTTGACCTTCTCCTCATATGTGTTCTTATACATTTCATATAGACGATGTCCCAAGCTTAAGGCCAAATAAATCAATATGAGAAGACCAATGAGGCCCACCTCTTCCAAAACATAGATATAAAAGCTATGCGTTACCGTCAGCGGAAAATCGTACTGAGTAGCTAGGTAATAGGAAGAACCTATACCATGTCCGAGGAGGGGACTCTGGGCGAAGTGTTCGAGGCCCAATTTCCAGGTAGCGATCCGACCTGGGATGGCCTCTTCAATGGGTAAGAAATATGTCTGGAGTTTCATATGGAGGGCTTTTACAAAAAAGCCCGAGGTTATCATGTCTATGGTAAACAGAATACCTAGTGACACTGTTGCCGAGAGCACAACGTAAAATAGGGCCTTTCGGTATCTCAGCCCGATAAAGGATATTCCCACGGCAAACCCCAACCACGACTTTCTGGAAAAAATGCCAACAAGGGAAAAAGCCATGATGAAGATCAAAATACCTAAAGCATATTTGGTCTTTTTGGAGTCTGTCGTGAAGAACAAGGGAATGGCCAAAAGTAATGCTAAATCGAGAAAGAGACCCAATCTATTGTTATATTCAACTTCCATAAGGCTGCTCTTCAAATATCCTTTAGCTGTGGCTTTAAAAGCCAGATGAATTTTTTCACTCAAGATCTCATAAATGCCGATTGATGAGAAGATGGCCATAGAAATAAAAAAAACCATCAAGGCAATCTTATATTCATTTCTGGTCCTGATCATATTCACCGTTAAGAAATAGGTCAGGAATCCCATTAATGTCTTCAGTAACTGAAAAATGCCTCTCCCTGTGGAGGGTGTCCAGAAAAGAGAGAAAAAAATATAACCGAGAAGTATGTAAATTGGGATATCCACAGCGCTCTGGCTCAGGGTAAAACGCCGGTCTACCATACCTCTCAAAAGGCACACCCCAAGGGCAAGGAACATTGCGAAATCCACTATACGGATAGTAGCCTGGCCAACTTGAAACAACTGAACAAACTGATATCCCTGGGGAAACAGGAAAAACAAAACCAACAAATAGGCGTAATAAGGTCGCACTGCTCCTATGAAAAGTAAGGCAATAGCAAGCCAGATGAGAATTGCATGGGGAAAGGGTAAGATACAGACACTTATTCCAGCTATAATTTGAATGCCGATGATCAACAACCATAGGGATAGCGTAGAATTTTGTAAAATCCTTTCCCTTAAGAATGTCGTGGATTGTGACAAATCAGTATAACCTTTCATCCCACCTGGCCTAGGTTTGGTTTGATGAACAATGGTTAAGGTTTATTCCTGAGCATCAACACGCTGGGACAACAGAACCCTGTACAATCCAGCGTAATCATCAGCCACTACGTCAAGACAATACCTTTCAAGAACCACCTTTCTACTGGCTCTTCCATAGGAACGACGGAGCTGGGTGTTACCAGCAAGGAGAATGAGACATTCGGAAAGCTGTCGGGCTTTTCCAGGTTCGAACAACAGGCCGTTCACCTTATCCCTAATAAGCTCGGATAAGCTATCTAATCTTGTCGCCAATGGCGCTACCCCACAAGCCATTGCTTCGAGAAGGGCAGTAGGCAATCCCTCTCTGTTCGTGGGCAATACGAAGATATCAGATATCTGTAAGTATTCCCTAACGTCAGTAAGGTAGCCCGTAAATATGACGGTTTCTTTCAATCCTTTATTTCTTAAGTACTCCAACAGATTGTCCGTCAGGTATCTTTCTTTTATTGTCCCCTCATTTTCATCTCTGGGGCCTATCATTACCAGCGTGGAAATAGGGAATCTTTCAATCATTTTTTCCCACGATTGGATAAGCAAGTCGGCTCCCTTTCGTTTAGTTATACTGCCTATGAACACAACGACCAAGCTTTCCGCGGATACGCCTAACTTGTCCCTTAACCGCAATCTTCTATCCGTACCTAATCCTTTGAACTTCTCCGTATCGACGCCATTAGGGATGTAGATGAGTTTATCAGGGCACAGGGAAGATTGCCTGTATGAATTGCATAACTCGCTGCTGACCCCGATCACCCGGTCAGCCAGAGACAAAAGCTTCAGCCTTTGTCTACCAAATCTCTTACTTTTGAGTGTCAAGGGATCATCAACCCCAAAACACGTCATTTTTACAATTACCTTCTTCCCCATTCCCTTGGCTAATAAAAGAACTGGGTAGGTATAATGGCGAATTCCATGTACATGTATGACCTCATAGCGCGTGTGGTGGCAAGCCAAGAAGGCCAAGAGCCTTACCACGAACCATAATTTTGAAAAAATGCCTTTCTCAAAAACAGAAGGCAGTCTGAAAACTCGCACACCAAAAATGCGGTCCTCCATGGTATCAAACATTGAAAAAGAGTTGCGATAATCCCGGGTAACGACAAAGGGCGAAATACCACGATTTCGAATTTCTAAACAGAGCTGCAATGCTTGTCTGGCCCCACCTCCGTATTCGGGGTAAAAACGGGCTGTTATCATGCAAACACGTATCAGTTGTCGATTTCCTTTCCTGTGCCAGCGGACGTCCGAGTTCTCATATGGGGGGTGGCTGCCAAACATCCTCATAGCTATTCCAAATAGCCCAGACCTTGAAGATTTCGTCTTACTTGATCCGCTTCATCTTCAGAGAGCACTGATTCTGTTTCCTCTTCGGGACCATCAACAGCCGTGCGGCAAAACCTGGGGGGATACTTCCCCCAGTACCCTGGGTCAATGGCATCCCCAAGGACTTTCCCATCCATGTCCTCGGGGATGGCGAGATTCATCAGGTAAAGGACTGTTGGGGCGATATCGATGATTTTGGCTCCGGAAAAGCGATGTCCCCTCCTTATGTGAGGCCCCTTCATAATCAAAATCCCGTTCTGTCGATGGGACGCATTCGCAGCTGGCTGCGTTTCCGTGAGTTGTCGAAAGGTAAAGGTTCTAAATACATCGCTTCGTCGATTGGCATTGCTTAGCCTATACAAAAGCGTATATTTCCTTTTCGCCTGCAGCAAGAGAATATCCGGTGCTTTATCCACGTACTTGCCGAAATAGACCTCCTCCCGTTTCAGTACGTCCTCGAAAACGATCTCCCCGGTTTCAGGATCCCGCAGTCCTTTTGCTTTTTGAATAATGAGATCTCGTATCTCTTCATACTCACTTCCTGGCTCTACGGTCCCTTGGGCGTTTCTGCCTTTCAGATTGACCCAGATCGTACCCCGATTATCATCAGAAAAGGCCTTCGTGTGAGACCAATCTATCCCACTAAACCGAAAGTAGGAATGTGATTTTGATTTAATTCGAGCAAACTGCTTAATTTTGTCCTTATACTTTCTCGGGATATATTTTCTCCCCAAGCTGATGAGATTTCTGAGCATATACGCGGAGCTTGGCCGCCACCTATCATCATTATCTGAAAAGGCCAAAAATCCTTCCTGGGCGAGCCAATTATTCAAAAAAATTGCCCTGTTGCTGTTGGGGCCAGCACCGTGGTCAGACATAATCAGAATCGAAGTTTCTGATGGCAGTTTTCTCACCAGCTCACCCACCAGGCTATCAATTTTCTGATATACTCTTAACATGCAGTTCCCGAACTTCTTTCCCAGTTCCCTGTTGTGCAATGGGTGTTCTTTGTCAGAATGCACCCAGAAGAAATGCTGGACGAAATCGGTTCCGCTGAATACATAGCATAGAGCATCCCAGTGTCTTGTTTCCATCAGATAGTTCAAAACGGTATACCTTTTATCAACCACATCCATAATTTTTTGGAAAAGTTGGTCAAATTTTTGAAAGCGAAGATAATCCTTAGCGTAGACTCGAACGTCAAAGTCCCCAACTTTGCTGATTAATTCGCCATATAAATCACGGGGATAGAATGCCTTCTCGTTCACCTCCGGGGCCATTAAGCCGGAAATTAAGTAACCATTAATCTCAGGGGCCGGATACGTTACGGGTACATTAATGACACCGACCTTTCCGCCGGCCTCCCCGATAACGTCCCAAAAGGCCTTTCCCCTAATGCAATTGAAATCAATAAAATTGATGTCATAATTCTTTGCTGTTCTATAGTAAAAATCATAGATACCGTGGTTGCCGGGATTTTTCCCTGTTATGAAGGAAGTCCAGGCAACTGCGCTATTATGGGGAATCGTTGACTTCAAATAACCCCAGCTTCCTTCTGATATGATTCTATCGATATTGGGGAGCCATCCCTTTTCAATCCATGGAAGTATAAGGTCAAATGTTGCGCCATCTAATCCAAGAATAACTAGCTTCTTTTTCATTGTGGTTCTCTTAAAAAACTCAAAAAATACTATCAATCCGGTCCACTAAGGCTGTGGGCAATAATCCCGCTTTGTTCACTACAGGTAACCGAGAAGCTCCAATTTTTTCCTGATTTCTTTATCCTCTTCCGGTGTTCTCACTTCAACGTCATCTTCATTGAATCGAACTTCCCAGTCCGACAAAATGCTCCCGAGGTCTTCCTCTGCTCCAATGCCATGGCCGATCAGATTATTATTCTCAAGAGGGTCGTGAATCATGTCATAGAACTCTTCCTGACCATCCGAATAACGGATAAATTTGTACTCCCTTGTCCGGACGCATCTCATGGACCTTTGGTACAAGGAATAATCAAAGTCCGGATACCGTGTTCTCAAAATATTCAGGATGGTATCTGGTGGTTGGTATTCGGCCAGGATATAATCTCGATGGGAATCCTCCTCAAATGAAGCAAAACTTCTCCCATCAATATGTTCATAAGGTCCGGTATCGATCCCGGCCAGATCCAGAATGGTGGAAAACAAATCGACTAGCGAGACTAAGGTCTTGATCCTCGCTGCCTTTTTATGGAGGGACGGTGCAACGATAATAAGAGGGACATGAATTAGGGTATCATAGAGACAGAATTGATGAAATGCCAAGCCATGCTCTCCAAAGTTTTCGCCATGATCTGCAGTAATGATAAGTACGGTATTTTCGAAATATCCCATCTTCTTTAAGCTGCTCACTAACTCACCGATATGATAGTCCATGTAAGATAATTCTCCATCATACCAGGCTTTAATCACATCAAATTCCGCTTCGCTGACGGCGATCTTTTTTGCCATATAGCCGTAAGCGCCGGCCTTGGTGCTGACATGCAGCAGTTTTCGCACATCATAATTTCTCTCGTCACTCAACGCGAACTTTTTTTTGAAAGCCCTGGGAGGACGATAAGGGCTATGTGTATTGTGGTAGTGAGCACAGATAAAGAATGGGTTATCATCCCGTCTCACATCGGAGAGCCAATGCCTGAGCGAGCTATTGAGGTGGCGTGTGTATTTGTCTCTGCCGTACAAGAATTTCTTGCCCAGAGCAAGCAAAGCCCCTGGACCATATTTCGACGACCGCGACGATCTGCGCCAGGTCTCGACAAAATTGTCAAAACCCCGGTCGAATCCACGGGTTGCGTTAATCCATGCCGTGGTGCTAAAGCAGGCTGTGTGGTAGCCATTTTCGGAGAGAACCTGAGGTAAGGAGGCAATATTATCTCCAAAAACCAGATTCTTGCCGGTCACCTTATGCATTGAGGGATAACAACCGCTAAAGATGGAGGCAAAAGACGGTGGAGTCCAGGCAGATGTGGCGAAAGCATTTTCAAAAATAATCCCCGATGCGGCCAATGTATCGAGGTTCGGGGTGGTATGGCTATGATAGCCGTAGCAGGACACGTGATCAACCCGGGTTGCATCCATAACGATTAATAATATATTTGGCAGAGTTGTTTTCATTCTAATACATTGATGTCTTGCTCTGTAAGCGCAGCTCCTTTATTCCAGATAGCCGAGTCCTCTCAAATGTTCCTTAATTTCGGCCATCTCATCGGCGCTCAGCAACTGATCACCGTGCGCATCACCGTGCATCTCAGCCTTAGTGTAGATTGGTTCACCAAGCAGATAATTATCCTCTATCGTATCCTTGAGAATTTTGCCGTCCATATCATCGGGAATAGGAACTCCCATCAGATAGAGAACCGTTGGAGCAAGATCAATGATCTCTCCATTTTTGATTTGATGGCCTTTTTTCACCCCAGGCCCCTTAATCATAAAAATGCCGTATGGTCGATGATTGGCCGTGGGGAGTGGTTCGTTAACCAGTTGATCTGGCGCGAACGATTTCAGCGGATGGCGATGGTAGGCTGCACTGCCCAGTCGGTGGACGTAGTTATACTTGATATTGCCTTGGAGAAGAACAATATCTGGTCCCTGATCCAGAAGCTCGCCGTAATACACGTCTTCTTTCTTCAGTACCATCTGGAAAATGGGTTTTTGCGTGTCGGGATCAAGAAAATTCCTGGCCCTTTCAATGATCGTATCGCGCAGCGCTTCCGCCTCCTCACCCGGTTCTATCGCACCCTGCGGAAACTTGCCCTTTAGGTTGAGCCAAATGGTCCCCGTTTTGTCGTCGGAAAATGCCCGGGTGTGCTTCCAATCAATATTAGGGAAGCGATAAAATGTATAACCTTTCGATTTGACGAATCTATTCTTCTTGATTTTATTCTTTATATCCCTGGGAACGTACTTCTTTGATAGTAAGATCAGCCTCCGAAGGAACCCTCTGCCGATAGTGTCATTGGCTGCCTTTGGCGACCAGCCATGATTGTAGTATGCCAGAAAGCCTTCTTGAGCTAACCAATTATTGAGATATACCGCCTTATTACTATTTCCGCCCATCCCGTGATCTGACATAATGATCACGTAGGTATCCTCATCCAACTTCTCCATCAGTTCGCCAACCATGGCATCTGCTTTTTGAAAGAGCCTCAGAATGTATCCACCAAACTTCTCTCCCATTCCAGGATCGTGCAAGGGATGTTCTGTGTCCATATGTCGCCAAAAGGTATGTTGGACCGCATCGGTGGCCGTGAAAACAAGACAGAAAAAGTCCCACGGACGCTTGTCCATCAGATAGGTAGTAATGGCATAGCGTTGCTCCATAAGCTTCATAAGCTGTTCAAAGAGCTGATCGAACTTTTGATGTCGAACGTAATCCATGGTGTAGACCTTTATGGACAGATTTCCAAACTTGGCGGTCAGCTCATGTAACAGGTCCCTGGGGTAGCACATCTTTTCGTTAACATCGGGGGTCATCAGGCCCGAAATAAGGAAGCCGTTGACCTCCTCGGCTGGGTAGGTAACGGGCATATTAACAACGTCTACTCGCTTTCCATGATCGCCGAGAATCCTCCACAGCGACTTGCCCCTTATACATCTGGCATTGATGAACTGGATATGATAGCTCCCCGGGGTACGATAATGGAAGTCGAAGATTCCGGTATTGCCTGGGTTTTTACCGCTTATGAATGAAGACCATGCCACCGCGGTGTTAGGCGGAACGGTCGATTTCAAATAGCCCCAGCAACCTTCCCTGTAAATTTGAGCCAGATTGGGCAAATATCCGTGCTCCATCCATGGTATCAACAGATCGAATGTGGCTCCATCCAGACCAATTATGAACACCTTATTCGACATTTTGCTCAAAACTCCCCACCCTGTCTGGGTATTTCTCAAGCCTCATCCAGAGATCCAAGAGGGCCCCTTTTGTAAATTCTGCTAAGCTTTTGGCTAAATATATCCTTCACGATCCAAATTTCGTCCTTTTTGAACACCCCCTGTATGAACAGAACCACAATATATATGATTAAACAAACGGCCATGAAGACGGTATTTTCCTTCTGAAAGGAAACATGGAATGCCCAGGCGATACCAGCTGCAACAAGGGGCTTACCGAGGATGCTTAAGATATTTGCCCGCACATATTGGCAAACAAAGTAAAGGCACATCGAGAACATGGTAACCTCGGCAAACAACGTTGCAATTGCTGCACCTTTCAAACCATACGGTGGAATAAGGGTTAAATCCAAAACGATATTCAAGCTTAAGGCAGTCGCCGCGGCAAACGTAGTAATCCTTTGCTGTCTCAATGCTATCAGCATTTTTTCCATCAAACGCACCATGAACATGAGCGTCAATACCCAGCCCATAATCTGCAAAACGGGAACCGCCTCCAAGAATTTTTGTCCCAGCACTACGAGAATGATCGTTCTCGAAAAAAGACTAAAAGTAATGCCAAACATGAATGCAACCACAGCGACAAACTTGAACGATTTTTCATAAACAATCTCAAGCCCCTCCCGGGACGTGGCTGCATGGCGTGACAGGATCGGAAAAAGCGCGCTGGTAAAATCTTCCGACAAAAACATTAACTTTTGAATAATCCTATAAGGGCCGTGAAACAAACCGGCCAGCGATTTCGTTTTCAGAACGCCAAGCAAAATCGTATCCAATCTGAACGTGATTTTTCGAAAAATGATCTTAATACCAAGGGGATAGGACTCTTTAATAAGGTATTTCCATTGGCTAACGTTACCTTTCAAGGTCAGGGAGACGAATCTTCTGACCCAATAGTAGCCAAACACGCCGCCAATAACATTGGCTGACAATAGAGCCAGCCCAATACCGTTGAGGCCCAGGTTCACCTTGACAACCGCAACCACGAAAATCAAATTCAAAGACTCCCTGACAAACAGTTGATACGCCACATACTTCATCCGCTCAAAAGCCCTGAAGAAAGCATTGAAATAGTTTCCCACAGACTCAAGGAGCTCCCCCAAGGACATGATGAGGGCAAAAATCAACACGTCACTCGAGGAAACGAACAAGAAAAAGGTCGCGACCATAGCCAGATAGGATATTGCCAGCAGAAAGCTCACAATGAGCAGTCCGGATGCAAAATATCCATCTGCTCTGGACGGCTGCCTAGACACCTCTCGAACAATAATCGGTTGTAATCCCATTCTCGAAACTGCTTTAAAGATAATGCAGTAGGCAGACACCATTGCATAGATGCCGAATTCCCCAAGAGTGAGATATCGTGATATAAGCCCGATGGTGAAAAGGCTGATTACCATTCGGACAAGCGTACCGGCATAAAGTGCACCGACGTTTGTCAAGAAGATTTTGGGATTCATTGAATCTAGCAGTGTTTTCATTTACAAAGCCTAAGGCCTATCGAGGATTGCGTCACGCATGGCAAGACTCCAATCACCTCTTACCTGGAGTTAATCAATATACCCTAGACCTCTCAACCGTTCTTCTATGTCTTTTGACTCTTTGTCTGTGTAAACAACCGTATCACCAATCTTCGACTCCTCACTTGAACAACCCATTTGTTGAGGAGCATTCTTCTTCACAAAGTCCTCATCAAACATGCCAAACAGTATTTTCCCATCCATATCGGATGGAATAGGAAGTCCCAGCATGTAGAGTATGGTTGGTGCTAAATCGGTGATGCGAGCCCCCGAAAGGAGATTCCCTCCTCTAATGTGATCTCCTACGCATATCAGAATCCCCTGATCCCTATGGATACCACTGGGCCGCGTTGTGTTTTCCGAACTCTCTAACGCTCTATCATCAAGGGTTTCCAAAAAATTCCCATGTAAATCCCCGCCACTGGGTCTGTGCACGTAGAGAAACTGATTCCATTGAAAGATGATGTCTGGCGCCTTGAATATTTCTGGGCCGTGATAGACGTCCTCGCTTTTGAAAATCCGCCCGACAATGGGTTGTCCCGTCTCAGGGCACCTTAGCCCTTGCAACTTTTCAACAATCCGATTTCTCATACTTTCATAGTGTTCACCGGGTTCCACAATCCCCGCTGCTTCCCGGCCTGCCATGTTGATGAATATGGCGGGGTGATTTTCGCGTGAATAGGCCACTGTACGGGACCAGTCAATTCCCGGCAAAAAGAGGACGGAATCTACCTTATCGCGAACCGTTGGAAACAGGCGCAACATGAGTTCCTTAGTTCTGCGGGGAACTCTTTTCTTTATTTGATTGTTGCTCCGTTCCAAAAGGCTAGACGTAACACGCCTCCACTGGCCTGATATTCCGCTTGATTCCTTGAAATGGAGAAACCCCTCCTTGTTCAACCAGCGGTTGACGTACATGGTCCGCCTGCTGGAGGGCCCTGCTCCGTGATCCGACATAATGATGACCGAAGCATCTCCTGCCGCTCCCATCAATTCTCCAACGGCTTTGTCGATTTCTTGATAAACCTGAAGAATCGCGCCGGAATATGCTGAAGACGTGCCACATTCCGGCCGTCTGGGATCGATGTATTTCCAGAAATGGTGTTGAGCCTTATCGGTAGCCGTATATACGATCACGAAGAGGTCCCAATCCTTGTTCTGCATGAGATATGTGGCCGCGGCGGTTCGAGCCTTCACCATTTCCAGGAGCTTTTGCAAAGCGGTGCCGGATTTTCCGCGGCGTATGTAACCCCATATACCAGCCTCCAATATGTATCCGCCGACTTCCCGATTAATTTCCCCCATGAGACCCCTGGGATGGGCGAAATCACTGTGGATGCCCGGAGAATCGAGACCGGGGATGAGAAAACCATTAACAGCCTCTGGTGGGTACGTCATGGGTACATTCATGACGCCCACCTTCTTTCCGGCATCGCTGGCTAATCCCCACAGACTCTTTCCCTTGCGAAAACTGGCATTCACAAAACGGACTCCATAGCTGTCTCCAGGGGCGTCAAAAAAGTCGTAAATGCCGTGATTTCCCGGGTTTTTTCCGGTAATGAAGGACGACCAGGCCTGGGCGCTATTGGAAAGGGGCGTTGAGAGCAAATTCGATCTGGTTCCCACCCGTACACATTGCGCTAGTATGGGCAGGTTGCCCTGTTCCATCCAGGGGTCCATCAGGTCGAAGGTTGCCCCATCCAAGCCAATGACCAGAACCCTATCCATCTACTCCTCACTCTATGTACCCAAGCCCCCTGAGTCTTTCTGCCACCTGGGTTGCCTCTTCTTCTGAATAACCGAACCTCGGGGCTTTCGGCTTCCCACCTTCCGGTGGTTCCACGTACTGGGGAGGATTCCGATGGAGATGGGAAGGAAGGATGGCCTCTTCCAGCACCTTGCCATCCATGTCAGTAGGGACTGGAGTACCCATTAAATAGAGGATCGTGGGGGCAAGGTCGTAAATCCTTGCACCCCCTATCCGGAAGTTCCTCTTGATTGCACTCCCCTTCATAAACAGGACCCCGTCTGGCCTGTGGTTACTCCCCTTTTGTAACTGCGACCAGTCGCTGTAGTCACTGTGGCTAAGGCTTGGTTCAAAAAGGGCCCGGTCTCTGTCCTTGTAGCCCGGCCATGAGGTGTACAGATGATTCCTCCATATCACCAAGAGATCCGGGGAAGTATCCATGCAATCACCGTGGTAAACCTCCTCACCCCTATACACTTCGCTGACTGCTGGCTGGGCCGTATCAGGATCTGTTATGGTCTTGAGCGCCTCAATGAGCCAGCTTCTTAAACGCTCGTACTCAGATCCAGGGCTCACCGTTCCTTGAGGAAATTTGCCTTTCACGTTGATAAAGAGATTAGTACTCTCCCTCCCAAAGGACCACGCCCTGGTATTTGCCCAATCAATCTCGGAAAATACGATTTTCGATTTTACCTTCTGCCTTAGCGCGGGAAAGGTTTTTTTGATCCACTCCAACCCTGCGGGAGGAACGGTGTTTTTTGTGCGATGGTGCATCTTCTTTATGAGTTCAAGGCACCAGAGCTTCCCCTTTGAATCGGCATAGGTGAGAAGGCCTTTTTCCTCCAGCCATTTGTTGATAAAGACGGCTTTGTAGCAGGGACCCGCACCGTGATCGGACATGAGCATCACGGTAGTGTCGTCCCCCAATTGAGAAAACAGTTCTCCCAGAACGGAATCCATCTTTCTGTACATATCTCGAATAACATGGCCATACCTTTTCCTGTCTGCCTCGGAGATTGATTTGAATCCCGGGTCTGTGTAGTGCCAGTAAGCATGCTGAACCACATCTAATGCCCCAAATACCATTATAAGAAAATCCCATTCGTGATGGCCCATCATGTAATGAGTTAGCCTTCTCCTAAAATCAAGAAGGCTTTCAACGTGTTCGAGAAAGGAGCTCGGATTATGCCCCTGAGGATAATCCCTTAGCTGATACCTTCCCACGTGCAGGGTAATTTCATCCAAGATGTGCGGTGGGTATACAAAATCCGAATGCGTCCCTGGCGAGTCGAATCCCGATATGAGAACCCCGTTCACCACCTCTGGGGGGTAGGTCATGGGCACATTGATGACGACTACCCTTTTACCAGCGGCGCTCAAAAGGTGCCAAAGGGAGTGGCCATTGCGCATCCCCCCATACGTATATTCCAGCTCATAGCTATTTGGCTTATGAACCACGAAATCATAGATACCGTGTTTCCCCGGGTTCTTCCCCGTGATGAAGGATGTCCAGGCAGGTGGGCTTAGGGGGTGTATGGTGGATCGTAACACGCCGTGAACCCCCTCTTTGCACAACCCTTGGAGGTTTGGAAGGAGGCCTTCATCCATCAGAGGGTTGATGATATCCAGGGTGGCCGCATCCAGGCCGATGACAAATACCTTAGTGGCCATACGAAAATTTCCGCCTCATCTTAGAATGCAAGACCATGCACAACCTTCTCAAAAGCCAGAAGTTTCTCAAGAACTGTGAACCCCTTTCAGGCCCACGTATCATTCTCTTTATTCTCTGTTTTATATGGGGCAGCGAGGAATAATAGTCCAGGTAGGCATTTTGTATCGCCTCCCTGATCTCGCCCTTTGACAGCCCGGGATAATTCAGAACGCCTCCGCTCACGCCATCAAAATCCTCCCAACGATCATAGCTTAACCATCCCTTTGCAACGCACTCATCCCAAAATGTGGTTCCCGGTAGAGGTGTACATATGCTAAATTGCACTGAATCGGGCCCCAGTTTTTTGACAAATCTCCGCGTCGTGCGGATCGTTTCCTTCGTCTCGTGGGGAGCGCCTATCATCACGGTGGCGTGGGTCATGATTCCTACCTTCTTTGTCACTGCAAAGGCATGAACGATCTCATCGAGGGTCTTCCTCTTATCAAGGGCATCCAGAGTCGTCTGAACACCCGATTCCACGCCATATTTAATGAGGAAACAGCCTGACTCCCTCATCAACCTCACGCGTTCCTCCGTCACCTTGTCCGTCCTCGATAGGCACCCCCAGCCGATATTGAGCCCTCTTTCCAAAAGGAGCTGACAGAATTCTTCCACCCGTTTCCAAGAGGCGGTCAAGTTATCATCTTCGAAATAAAAGAATTTCGCCCCGAACTCCCTCTTCAGCCACTCCATTTCATCAACGACGCAGTTCAGATCCCTTAAGCGAAGCCTCTGCCGAAAAAGAACCTGCGGGTAGAGGCAAAAAGAGCAGCGGTAGTTGCACCCGCGGCTCGTCATGACCGTCGCCACGGGTCTTTTGCTCTTGGGAAACATTGATTCCCAATAGCGATGTATCTCAACGAGATCCCAAGCGGGGTAGGGCAAACCGTCTAAATCCCGAAGGAGTTCCCTCGGTTCCGTCTCAATCACATCCCCTTCACTGCGGAAAACGATCCCCCTCACCCTTGTCAGGTCGTCCAAATTGGACATGATATCCGCAATGGTTTCATCGTATTCGCCCAGCGATATGATATCCACCTGAGGTACCTGTCCCATCACCTCATGGGCTAACGGCGTGACATGGGGACCCACCATCACAAGGAGCCAGTCGCCTCTCTGTTTCAGCATTTGGGCCAACCTGATATCATGATCAAAGCTGGCAGTGGACGTGTTTTGTACAATCATCTGGGGCGCGAAACGGACAATTTCATCCATCAACTCCTCGAAACCCATGTTCAAGACGGGTGCGTCCCACAAAGCGACCTCGAATCCCATATTACGGGCAACCGAGGCAGCATACATTTGGAAAATGGGAGGAGGATTGATATTCCCCCCGGGGTTTTTGTGAGGCCACCTCTGGGTTCGATGCCCAAAATGAGGCCACGGTCCATCTACAAAGGCGATCTTCACGCTCCCGAATTCCTCAAACGCTCATTCACGGAATGCCCTATGGTCTTCCAATCGTAATGTTGAACGATGAGATCCCGTGGAGATTTCCTCCGATGCTTGTTCTCCAACACCTCGAGAACCTTCTCACCCAATGCCTGCGCAGAGGGAGGACAAAGGAAACAATACTGCCCAAAAACATCCCGGGACTCGCCGGTGAGATGTCCCACAACGGGCAGATCCATGGACAGATATTCGATCAATTTCAGCGACATCCTCATCTTGTTGACATTGTTTTCCTCCATGAATATGAGCCCCATGTCACAGGCGGCCAGATACTGGGGGACTCGATGATGGGCTATCCTCCCCGTTATACGCACATTCTTTAACCGGAGGGCCTGTATCAGCTTTACATATTCCGCCTCCAACGGTCCCTCGCCACCAATAATGAGTAAACATACCTCTTTATGCCTCTCCTCGACCTTTCTCATCGCCTCCAAGATGACATGGAGATCCCTCGAACTCCCTATGGTGAAGGACCCCAAAAAGCATAATACCCTTCTGTTCTCCAACCCCAATCTCCTCTTTCCCATTCGTCGGTCATATTTTTGAGGATTGAAAAGCTCCGTATCGATACCCTGCGGGATGATGAAGGAAGAACGGCCTGTGGTTTCGTGGATGAATTGCTGGAGGTAGCGGTTATGGGTTGTTACGAGATCGGCGTATTTCGGCATCCACCTTTCCGTCAACTGCATGAGCCTTCTCCGCAAGGGAGTGGGTTGCCATTCGGAGTCCAAGTCGTCGAAATCGATGAAAACCTTCTTGCTCCTGAGCTTGGCGATGACCATGCAACCCAGGGTCAGCGGCCATGCCTTTTGCAGATACAGGATGTCGTAATCGGATTTCAAGCACAATTCACATCGTTTGACAGTGGCAGCTAGATACCCGAGAAGGGAGTCCCGTTGCCAGATGGAGATGACGTCATTTCCATTCCTGTAGTTGGATTCCGCATATACCACGTGGTGGTCTTGATCTCTCAATAAACGACATAATCCCCTGGCCCTGTAGGTTGAACCATGACGGCTTTCGCCTGGGTTGAGGAACAGAAATTTCATATCATCAATCCATGGTGTGAGCACCCTTGAGTCAATGGGCCCCCTTTCGCTGAATCACGACAAAAGGCGTGCTGAGCAAAATTCGAAGGTCGAGCAGAAGGGAACGATGCGCGATGTAATCCAGATCGTACTTCAACCTCTTCTCCATTGATTTGGATCCCCGGCATTTAATTTGCTGCAGTCCCGTAAGCCCCGGCTTAACCTGCAGCCGCCTCTTGTGGTTTTCGTTATACAGGAATACAATCCGCTGGGCCTCCGGTCTCGGGCCAACCAGACTCATTTCTCCCCTGAGCACATTGAATAACTGGGGGAGCTCATCCAGGCTGCTTTTCCTGAGGAATCTCCCGAAACGGGTCACCCGGGGGTCATTTCGCAGCTTGTAAACGGGCTCGGGAAGTGCCCCCAGATTGACCAAGGAAGGCAGCATCTCCTCGGCCTCCCGGACCATAGACCGAAACTTGTACATGGTGAAGGATTGCCCGCCAAAGTCCCGCCGTCTCCTTTCGTGAAAGGTTGCCGTCCCTCCCCCGTTAAAGGCCCTACGTCGGTTCATTCCTATTCTCTTCTGCTTGAAGATAACGGGGCCGCAGGAATCGATTTTGATGATAAGTACAATTAAGAGCATCATTGGCGAAGTCAGGATAATCAACGCCGAGGAAACGATAAAATCCACTATTCTCTTTGCCAGCATTAAATCACCACCTCTCCTGCCTCATCGATGAGAAATGGGTTGATCGGATAGGCAGCCATGGGATGCGCCCTCAACCCTACCGATCAATTCTCGCCCCTGACAGTAGTACCTTGAAGGACCCTGCAATCAACCCAGAGCTCAGGGAAAGCGCGCGGGAAAAGAGGAGAATTGGGGAAAACACCGCCACCAGGGGATCTCTCCTCAACGCCGTCACAAAAAAAGGAGTAATAGTGGCGAAGAAACCCATCAGGGGCAGGAAAGAGTAATAGAGGCATCCATCCGCGAATAGGGAAAGGAGAACGAAGATGAGGAACAATGTCGAGAAGCCCATCTCAAGCTTCAACACCTGAGGTGTATGGGAATCCCTGAGGATCTTTCTTGGGTGTTTTTTTAATACCAAGGCCTTCCAAAAGCCGATCCAAAACTTCTTTTTCATATATCGTAGAATGCTGTCAGGATGGGTATGGTACACCCTGGCATTGGGATTAAATATCATCCGATAACCCCGCTCCCACATCCTGAAGGAGAATTCTTGATCTTCGACAGAGGGACTTGGGAATTGCGTATCGAACCTTCCCACCGCAAGGAAATCCTCTTTGACAAAGCCGGCGGAGTAGGTATCGATGAAATCGATATAGCGATCCCTTTTCATCCGCTCGAATTTGGCTTCATATTCCAGTTGAACGAAACGGGGGACGATCTTTTTCTGCCGCGTCAGATAGCATCCCTTGACCCCGGCGACGGGGGAGTCCTCGAGGGGTCGCACCATCTCTTCAATCCAATTATTCAGGGGTTCACAATCCGCATCGGTAAAGAGGACGATTTGCCCCCTCGATTTTTCCACCCCGAGGTTACGCGCAGCGGCAGGACCTTGATTTGCTTGTTTGAAGACTCTAATATTGCGACCGGTGATCTTCTGGAGACTCCCATCTGTGGATCCATCATCGACCATAATGATTTCAAAGGCCCTTTCAGTCCTTTGCCGTTTCAGGGCATTGATGCACCTTTCTATCGTGTCTCCTCCGTTAAAAACCGGGATAATGACAGAAATATCCACGGACCAATGCCTCCGTTACCCGCTTCTTTCCGCCCCACGAGATTTCGGGAAGGTTCCCCTTACGAGATATCGGAAAAAAGTCCTCAACGATTTGGCCGTTCTCCTCAGTTCCCAGGGATGCCGAAGGACTTGTTTTAATTTCCTGGTAACGTAGCCAGGTCTTAGATAAAATTCTCGCCTTGCCCTGTCACAGAAGGCCACGAGATCAGCATTGGACAGCCCCGATAAGTTCACCACACTATGGTGCAAGCCTTCATGGGTCACCCATTGCGAGAAGTCCTCGGTCAGGATGAGATTCTCCTGCTTTGCCCATCGGTAGGCCTCGGTTCCCGGGTAGACCATGAGGGGGAAGAATTGAGCGGTATCCGGATTCAACTCTTTGGCGAAGTTCAGGGTCCCCTCTAAGGTCCCCCTGTTATCCCCTCTATTGCCCACCATAAAACACCCGTGGATGAGAATCCCAGCCCTCTTGGCATCCCTGAAGAACGTCCTGATCCGTTTCAGGGAAATCCCCTTTTTCATGTTATCCAGGACCCTTTGGTTTCCACTCTCCACCCCCACGCATAACAGGCGGCAACCGGCTTCCCTCATCATCTCCAGGGTTTCGAAATCCACGTCAGCTCGCGCATTGGCCGTCCAATTGATTCTATTGTTCGATTCGATGAGCATCCCGGAGATCTCCCGGCATCGGTTTTTGTCGATGGTAAACGTATCGTCTTCGATGAAGATCTCCTTGACGAAGGGGAAGGTCTCGGCGATGTATTGAAACTCCTGAGCCACATTCTCCGCACTGCGGGTTCGATATCGCCTTCCCTGGAACGTTTGGGGGTAAACGCAGTAGGTACACCGGTGGGGGCATCCCCTTGCCGTAACAATGGTGACCTCTGGGTACTGACAGATGGCGTAAAAATAGTCCTTAATATTGAGATGCCTCCTGAAGACCTGGCTTACGAAGGGGATCCGGTCCAGTTCATCGATGAAAGGCCTGTCCTTCGTGTCGAAGATTTTTCCATTGCGTCGGAAGGTAATTCCCGGCACCTCCTCAAAATCTCCCCCCCTCTGCACGATATGGGCGAGGTCTCTGACGGTGTAATCGTATTCCCCCCGGGCGATGACATCGATGGCGGGATCGAGCTGAATGCTCTCATGGGGGAGGGCGGAGACGTGGGGCCCGACGAGAACCGTGGTGCAACGGGGGATGACTTCCTTGATTTTCGCCGCGACAGTTGCGTCGTTGTAGATACTGGGAGTGCTCGTATCGATAACGGCCATCTCAGGGCGGTAATACCTGAGGAAGTCGAGGGTTTCCTGCATGCCCTTGCCCTGGGCCGGAGCATCCACGAGCTTCACGTCGAAGCCCTCTTCCTCCAAAACCCCCGTTGCATAGGCCAACCAGATGGGGTAGTAGAGCGTTCCACTCTTGGTGACGGCAGGGCTCCGCTGTTCCCTCGAGAATTTCGGCAAAAAAGGGGGATTGAGGGCTAGTATTTTCATCGGTAGAACCCGGGCCGTGCCAGGACTCTCCTAACCATACGATTTCGGGTCACTCTATACTCTATAGGGGCGCTTCTTCAAATGACCCGTCCCTCCAGCGAATTCGCCAGTGGGCGCTGGTCTCATAATTTCTAAAATAGGCCCCGATGAGGTAATCCCCACGGGGAGCCCCACTCAACACATATGCTTCCGTCCCGGGGCCAGGGATGACGTTTCCCTTGTGACGACCAAAGCCCTCGGGATTTTTCCACGTGATGAGGGTTCCGTCAGGCTCCAAGATGCCGAGATCCAGATCCGCCTCATCATCCCACGACATTTCCACCCTCAGGGTTCCTCCTTTGGCCAGGTGGACCGTTCCAACATAGACGATATTTCTCTTTCCTCTCCCCATGATCTCTCTATCGCCAGTCCACTCATCCGAAAACCCGGCCTTTTTCCAATCCGCCGCTTGTTCCTTGGTCGTATCGAGGGTGATCTGGGTCATATCGGTCCCATCGGGATTCATGCTCCAGATGTCGAAATTTCCGCCTCGATTTGAGCTAAACGCAATTCGCGCCCCATTGGGCGACCACGTGGGCCCTCGGTCGTAGAAGTTTCTAAAGGTGAGCCGCCTTACGTTTTCCCCGTTCTTATCCATCACGTAGATGTGTGCCCTGGATCTGGAAAATTCCCACCAGGCAAAGGCGATCTCTTTACCGTTGGGAGACCAATATGGAGCCCTCTGATCACCGATATCATAGGTGAGCTGGTCCTTTTTCCGACCTTTGGGCGTCATCTTGTAGATATCGTCATTGCCGTCCTTGTCTGAGACGAACGCTATTCGTTTGCCATCCGTGGACCAGCGGGGACCTTTTTCTTTGAAGTTGGAAAAGGTCAACTGCTCCAACTCGCCACTATCCACATCCATGACCCACACGTCCTTGCTCCCGGCTCGCTCAGAGGTTAAGGCGATCTTCTTCCCATTGGGAGACCATTCGGGTTGGGTGTCATCCGCCGGGTGATCGGTCAATTGAGTCAGATCTCCCGTTTCCAGGTCCAGAAGCCAGATATCGAAATTCCCCATACGGTCTGACGCAAAGACTATCTGCATCCCATTAGGGGAAATCGATGGGCTTGTATCCTGGGCAAGGTCAGAGGTTAATTGGACCTGATCGGTGCCGTCGGGGTTCATGATCCAGATATCGCTGTTTTCTATGCGCTCATCGTTAATCATCACCAATTCTTCCCGCACAAAGGCGATCTTGGAGGGCGCCTCCTCGACGGACAAAAGCCCGGTTTGCCCGTCGCTTTCCTCCCCTTTAATCCTCACCTTGATCTCGTAAATCACCTCTCCGGGAAGGGCGTTTGAGGGAATGCTCTCGTCCCAGCTGAAGGCGTGACTCCCCGTGTTGAATCGCTTTCCCTGTTTTTCCAGTTCGGTCTTGAAGAATCCTTCCTCCCCGCCGGGCTTGATTTTTGGACCCCTTGCCACACCTCGGGCGATTACCTTGGTCTTTTCGGCCACGCTCATATCGAAGGCAACGTGATAGCGGACGTTATCGCCTGGATGGAATATGGTCTTGTGGTTTCCCGCAAAATCTGTGGTGAAGACCTCGGTTATCTCTACGGAATTTTGGCCATAGGCTGCCCAATGGAAAGCAAGAACAAGGATGAAAACCAAACCAAAACCCCAGAGCCCCTTTTTAATCCCTCGCATTGTTTTCCTCCCTCCTACCTGTGCCCTTGGCTGGGAACGCAGGTGGCGTTAGATTAAAGGAGCAACTCTTGTGCCAGGCACCGATAACAAATCAAAGTCGATTCGCCGCAAAACATAAGTTACTAAAATCATTGAATCATTTGTGCATCACCTACCTCTCTCCCCCGGATATTTCAGCCCTACGGGAAACTCGAGGAATGTGCCAAAAGGCACAAAAAAGCCGAGGGAAACCGCCTTTTTCCCTGGGATTTCCTCTGATTTCAATACGTTATAAGGATGTGCCAAAAGGCACAGTAAAAGAGCCAACAGGGACATTTGCCTCCCTTTTCGCCCCGTGCTTTTTGGTATTCCCGGCGCACCTTCCTCCTCCATCTTCACGGAACGATTATGGTTAGCCCGTATAAAAGCAGCAAAACCGGATCACCCGCGGAGGAACTTCGGCAACCCGGCTGGCAGTGTCAGTCCATCTCAGATCACTAAGCGCCGATGTGTCGGACTATCGCTGTTATTGGGAAATGCTTACGAGAGACGGGTCCCTGGCGCCAACCGTCCGCCCCCCCATGTGCTCAATTGACCCGTAACTTTCCGTCCCCCCATCACTCGAGGTTTGGCTTTATCGATTTCAAAGGTTCAAAACAGCAATAATTTCTGTACCTTAAATCACCTCATCCATCGGTGAATCGATGATACTTCTGAGCAGCCCGTTTTATATCATAGGTAGGCGTATATTGTCAAGATATTTATCGGCCGGAGTTTCCTCAATTTCATCGAGAACAGTGTCGTCGATGAGCGAAATCTCCTGGAGAGGTGGGGAACCCATCGAGGGTGAGCAGAAAGGGAGGTTCTGCTGAGGGGTGATGAACCCCGAAGCACTGCGAAGGAACAACGGTGTTCCCTCAGGAAAAACAGAATCTGTTATGAAATCAATATGGTACAGAAATCCTTCCACTCAAAATCGGGAAACTCCGGATTTATCGAAATGGAAAGGGGAATATACTGCACATTCATTTTGGGAAATGCGCATTACATCGAGCAATGAGCAGCCAGCCCCACTTTCATGGTCCGTGGTGGCTACCGCTGAGACAAAACACCCTCAGAAGCCCGTTGAATACTTTGGCCGAGGGCAAGCACTTTTCCCAAAAAGATGGTTGAGGGCAGGCGGGGAGGGCTAGAATTTGACAAGGCCAATAGCCACGGTTCTCCAGTGCTCTTCACGCATTTCTGAAAAATGGAGGGTAATCCCTGCGGCTCAGATAATCAAAACCTTATTACTACTCTATCAGGGTGTTAAAGATAAAGGTGTTGGAGGAATCCGGTCCTTGTAAATTTTTACCTCATACTTTTTGAAAAGCTCCTCCCCCAGGGCTTCATACAACTTATTTCGCTTCTCGGCCTTCAATGTCTCCATAATCCGTTCACGAGCTTCGTGATATGCTAGTAGCCGTCTTTCTTTCCTGTCCTCAAGCTTAAAGATGTGAAAGCCACCCTTACTCTTGAGAACGGGGCTCACCTCACCTTGCCTAAGGTGAAAAACAGGCTCTTCAAGCTCGGGCACCAGCCTGCCCCTGGCAAAATACCCCAGGTCACCACCACTATCTTTGGATAAGGGATCTTCGGAGAATTCCCCGACAAGGGCAATAAAATCCTCTCCGTCTTTAAGCCGTTCTAATACTCTTTCGGCCTTCTTTCTTGCCTCATCTATCTCCGTTTCTGTAGTTGCCCTTATATAGATCTGACGCGCTCTAATCTTCTCCGGCTCCACGAACTCAAAACGATTTTCCTCGAAGTATCGCAAAACCTCCTTATCATCGATGGTAATCTTATCGTTAACCTCTTTCTGAAGATACTCCGTAGCAAGTACATAGTTCTTAACGACCCTTAGACGAGCTTTATCATCTCTCTGGGGATCCTCCTCCGTAGCAAGTATATCGTTCTGAAAGCCCCTTATACGAGCTTTGACCTCCTCATCCTTTTCAAGACCAAGGACCAACGCCTCTCTGGCGAATACCTCGAGCCTCACCATTTCCAAAAGAAGTGCCTCTTTGTCCGGGTTAAGAGACCCATCTTCCATACTCTCCCGTATCCTCAAAATCTTATTTTCAAGGTCTTTTAGGGTGATCTTGTGTTCTCCAATCTCCGCAAGGATGAGATCGGTCTCCGCCTTTGCCGGCAGGGTTAATAAAAGGCAGATTATTGCCGAAAAACAGGCTACGCCAGAAGCTAGTTCCTGGAACTTGCTCTTAATCTTCACGAGAGATATGCACAATTTCCTATTCCCGACAAAAAGGGTAAACGGACACCTGGCGCATGAGGAGTGAAGAGCAAGTTCCCATAACTAAGAACTTGCTTTTCACTCCCTTGCACCAAGCTGCGTTCATCACCTGAAAAACCTTACTCGTCCTGCATATCGACAATAAAATCATGAACAGAAGTGTCAAAATAAGGTGAGCAGATACCGCCTGCTACTCGACCGGATAAATAGTAAGTGCTTGATACGCCATTAGCATAATTACCCCCACCTGGGTAAATACCACCGGTGGGGTCAAGCCTAAAGATCTCCGGCCCGCCGCTGCAACCACCAGTCATGTAGGAACCAAAACAATATGGTTCAGGAGTACATTGCTGGTCCCACCATGCTGCTGTCCACTCGGCAAATGAAGCCTGATTCTCATACATCTTCGTTCCATCGAAAAGAAACTCTGGGGTCGTTCTCGTTCTTTCGGCGGGATACCCAAACTGGCTCCAGTGCTGGTGTTCCGCATCCCAGTTCCACGCATGACCGAGCCATCCTACTTTCTCGGAAAGTTTACCGAATCGTTTGTGATCTTTTGTAATTAAAAACCCAACATCACGACAAAAGTTGCTTTGCGTGTGCCAGACCGTATAGGTCCACGCTACGTCACTGGGCCATTTCGCAATACTCTTAATCGTAGTACCGTCATCCCTGTACGCAGGTCTAAATAACCAGTTGCTATGCCAATTTCCTGCCCCATCACTAACGCAATGTCCCGCCGTCAAGACCGCCCGACCGCCTATAGAGCTACCAGAGCACGATGAATTGAAGCCACTTGCGGTGGTGAAAAATAACCTCCCAATGGTTCGGTATGGATACTTCCTTATGTTCCTCTTATGCACCTCGTACATGGTGAAAGGAAACGGCATGGTATACCCAGCAGGTTCTGCAAGGGATACCGTATTGTCTATCCCCCCATCCAATGGCGCACGTTCTGACGAGCCTGAATCATTGGTTGAAAGAGAGCCCTCCATACCAGGTAACCCTCCGGGGGAGAGCCCGGGCTCACCATCCGCCCGGTTTGGAACGGTACCAGAAGGAGTAATGTCAAAAGCAGGCCCTTCAGGTGAGTGCATTGGATAGGGAAGAGCACTTCTCATCCTCTCATCTGTCCAATATTCCTCTATCGTCGCGGCGGTTACATCATCGTTCGTTCCTTCGTTGATTACCCAAGCATCCTGTGCTAGGACAGGTGGGACCACAAATAATGCGATCAAGAGTAACCCGCCTGCGAGTAAGTGCCTGAATTTCATAGCCACATCTCCTTTCTTTTTACCTTTTTTTAACTACCCTCTTAGCATACAATAGAATGTCATCATGCTCCACGTTTTCCATTATTCTTCTCTCAAGACTCACCTCCTTTCTTTTTAATAGGCTCACGTTCATTCCCTGTCAGTTTGCCCAAGGATTCGAACCTCTCCTGCCGTGGCCATAACGGGATGGCTCGCAAAAACCGGTCCTTTAAACTTCACCTCGACCTGGAGCCCTTCCTTGAGGTCTGCGAGGCCTGCCGGTTGCCTCCCCTGCGTGAGGATATGGGTTGTGCTCGTTACGGTAACCATGGCCCTGTCTTCAGTGCCGTCTGGTTCAACCCCCACAACCATGAGCGTGCATAGCCTGCCATGCCTTTTAGCCTCATCGCTTGCCTGGGTTATGTTCGTAATGGTGCCCACGATGTCCGCCTTTTTCTCTTCTTTAGAGGAGTTGGCATAAATGCATGAGAAAAAGGATAAAAATATGACAAGAATAATTGTCATAAGGGCAATAGATTTCATAATGGAGGATGTTTTGTGTGGATTATGGCTGGGATGTTCGCTTCCGGCAAACGGATTGACAAAGTGACTGTTGCCTCCACTGCCCCTGCGGCGATCACCTTGTCTCTCACGGTGTGCTCGCCACGCTTGATTCTCGCGGCTCCTCCCTTCCGAGTGGTTTCTCACTTCCGTAAGATCACAACCATTCGACGAGCCGCTTTCCATAATTTCAGGGCACCTTAGCAGACCCCGGTTATGTTTGTCAAAGAGTAATCAGCGTTATCTTGGGTAGAAAATGCAAGCTATATCAATTAACCGACCAAAATCATCGATATTTGTCCAAAATCATGGATATTCGTCGAAGATCATCAATTATCTTCAACAACTCAATGGGTCGGTGATAGGGATCCCCTGTCTTTTCCCGAGCCTCACTTTTCCGACTTCAGAATTACGATCTCACGTGCCCTGGCCTGAACGGGATGGGATTGCAAGACGGGTCCTGTGAAACGCGCCTCCACCCTCTGACCGAGCTCGAGAGCCTCAAATTTCACCGGATGGCGGCCTCGCCCCCTCCCTTCGAAAATGCGGGTTTTTTCCGTAATGGTAACAGATGCCTTGTCGAATTTGGTGTCTTCCTCTCCGACTCCCTCGATGAGGATGGAGCCAAGTATGCCCCTTTCCCTCCCCCGTACATCGGCCCG
>Ga0209427_10000612_pt1 | contig 38567 bp, 32 predicted proteins | sample DeeMarSWOR136_30_FD_187465 | JGI IMG/M metagenome (GOLD analysis project Ga0209427, IMG submission 187465) | Marine sediment microbial communities from White Oak River estuary, North Carolina - WOR-1-36_30 (SPAdes) (version 2) | ecosystem: Environmental > Aquatic > Marine > Intertidal zone >...
TTTCCCGCCGACTCAAGCCGGCGAAAGCCGGTGAATTTGACACAGATTTCTGAATCGACTATGCTATTATAATTAAACAAATTCGAAAGCAAGTGTGGGAGAGGCCAACGTCCTTGCTGCAATAATGATCTGAGGGTGAAATAAACCTGTGACCGTTCGTAAGATTCTCATCCTTACACCCATTTTGGTTATCTTTTTCTTGCTCCAATCCTACTTCTGGGTGCCCACTTATGAGGAGCAGTCGCGAGGCAACCCCGACCGTCTGAATGAGTATATTACAGCATCCATCGGTGATGCTAGCATTCTAAACCCCATCCTTTCGGCGGATTCGGCCAGCAGCGATATCAACAGCTTGGTCTTTGAAGGCCTGATTGATTACAACGAAGATCTCCGTTTCAGAGGGCGATTGGCAAAGTCCTGGGAAATCTATGAAGAGGCCTTCTTCTACGTGAATGAGGATGCGTCCATTCCTCAGGTGGGAAAAGCCGGGGCTAAAGAGGTTGTTGAACTTTTACAGAAGGTAAGAAAGGGAATGTTACCAATCCGTGCAGAGGTAAAGGCTTCCTTCGACAACATCAGGGAAATCTCCATTTTGCCCCCCAGGGAATTCGTTGTTACCCGGCGAGAGAAAGAGGGAAAGGGGGCCGGACAATTCAAAGACGTGACCCTTCGGGTGAAGGCTCCGGCCAGAATCAGACTCATCCTAGAAGAGGTGGATCAGTTCCTTTTCCAGAATATGTCAAAGATCCTGGGCGAGGGATATTTCACTAGCTTCCGTGGCGAAAAATACGTCCAGATCCTTCCAGAGGTCGAACCGAGCAAGAGGGTGATGTATGTGAATGAAGTTTTACCTTCCACGGAACACAATCCCGTTATCATTTTTCACCTGCGGCCTGAGGTGAGGTTTCATGATGGCCATGTCTTCGATGCGAATGACGTCAAGTTCACCTATGAGAGTATCATGAACCCCAAGAACCTTTCACCCCGCCTCTCGGACTATGAACCGGTGAAAGAGGTGGAGGTCGTGGATCCTCTTACCGTACGCATCGTCTATAAACGGCTTTATTCGCTCGCCCTCGGGACGTGGGGGATGGGAATGCTTCCGGAGCATCTCCTGAATGACGAAGCCTTAAAGAAAGAAGCGATCCAATCCGGGAAGGACCCTGAAACCTTCTCCATGCGACAGACCCGCTTCAACCGTCATCCGATCGGATGTGGTCCTTTCGTCTTTAAGGAGTGGAAGTCAGACCAGTACATTCTTCTGGATCGCTATGACCAGTATTGGGAGGGGCCGCCCAATTACAGGCGGTATTTCTATCGGATCATCCCCGACCCTCTGACTCAAGAGATGGAGTTCTATGCGGGAACGGCAGATGCGTACGCAGTTCGTCCTCATCAGGTCGAGCGTTTAAAAAAGGACCCAACCTATCAGAGTTTCTCGGGCCTCTCCTTTGGCTACACCTACATCGGTTACAACATGCGACGGGAACCGTTCAATGACCCGCGGGTTCGGCGCGCCCTAGGAATGGCTATCGATGTAGACAAGATCATTCAGTTCGTTCTTTTCGGACAGGGGGAACGGATCACAGGGCCTTTCGTGAAGCAGACGGATTACTACAACAAGATGATCAGCCCTGCTCCCTATGACCCGCAGGGGGCTCTGAAACTCCTCGAAGAAGCGGGTTGGAGACGCAATCAGGAGGGTTGGCTGGAAAAGAATGGAAAGCGATTCCAATTCACCCTCATTACCAACAGCGGTAACGAGCTTCGCAAGGCCATCCTGACAGTTGCTCAGGATGCGTGGAAGCAAATTGGCATCGACGTCCGAACGGATCTTTTAGAATGGGCCGTCTTCATCCAGGAACGGGTCAATAAATTAGATTTCGATGCTTTGATCCTGGGCTGGGCGATGGGGATCGAACCCGACCTTTATCAGATATGGCATTCCAGTCAGACGAATCCATATCAACTCAACTTTGTGGGATACAAGAACGAGGCAGCAGACGATCTCATCATCAAGATCCGGCAGGAATACGATCATGACCAGCAGGTGGTGTATTGTCACCAACTCCACGAGATCATTGCTAGGGAACAGCCCTATACCTTTCTCTATGTGAGCAAATGGACAGCGGTATTGGATAAAAGGATTGTCGTCAAGGAAACGAACGGTGAGGGGAAAGTGATCTATAAAAAGATTACGCCCACCAAAACTGGAAACTACATGTTCTATTTCAACCGGTGGATCAAGCTTCCTGAAGTCCCTGTCTTTAGTGCAGAGGGATAGTTCATGTTGTCTTTCATCGCCCGGAGCAGCATTCAGAAGATCATTACCCTGTTTTTTGTCTCCGTGATCTCCTTCCTGGTTATTCACCTCGCCCCGGGCGAACCAAGCCAGGTGGACCCACTCAATCCCAAGTTCACACCGGAGATGGTAGAACGATTCCGTCAGCAGTTTCATCTCGACAAACCTCTTTACGTTCAATACACCTATTTCTATCGTGATCTTTTGACAGGAAAGACGGTGTCGTGGAAGGATAACCAACCTGTTCTTAAAAAGATATGGGAACGGTTCAAGAACAGTCTCTTGCTCTTCGTGGTGGGAACCATCCTGACTTGGACCCTTTCCTTCCCTATCGGAATCCGGTCAGCCATTTTCCGCGGAGGACTGTATGACCGGGGCGCTACGTTTTTTTCTTATCTTCTGATCTCCATTCCCGGTTTCTTTTTTGCGTATATTCTAATTATCATCGTCGTAAGCACGTTTCATGTTCCAGTGATCGATATGGAAACATTCGGATTGGGAAACACGTCTTGGACTCGCTGGCTCATGGACAGAGTCTGGCACCTCCTTCTTCCCTCCGTTCTCGGGGCGACCGGTGGCATTGCTGTCCTGTCACGATATGTCAGGAGCCAGATGATGGAGGTGGAAAATCAAGATTACGTCCGGACTGCCCGGGCGAAAGGTGTTCCTGAAGAACAGGTCCACTATAAGCACGCCCTCCGAAATGCCCTCTTACCCTTCGTCACCATGTTTGGTCTTATTTTGCCGGGCCTGATCGGAGGGTCCGTGATCATCGAGTCCATTTTCGCATGGCCCGGGATGGGGCGGATGGCCTATGAAGCCATTCTGGCCAGGGACTATCCCATTGTCCTGACGGTCAACTTCATCTCCGCGGTGCTCGTCTTGATCGGAACGTTTGTCTCCGACGTGCTTTACATGGTGGTTGATCCGAGGATACGGTTATGATGGCCAGAGAGGGAGAACATCCTCTTAAACATACAGAAGTGGAGAAACCACTGACACCTCGGGAGTCGCGGTGGAAGGAGTTTTGGAGGCTCCTCAGAAGAAACAGGCTCGCTTTCCTAGGGCTTTTCATCTTCATCCTTTTCTTTCTCATCGCCCTTGCGGGACTCTTCCTCACCTCTGGAACGAGACCTGTCTTTGATCCAGCCGTTGTGCGGCTGGAGGAAAAACTGCGGCCTCCCCTCTCCAGCCCCAAATCTGAGAGTTTGGGTTCCGACAGGATTCCTCGACTGGGGTTCTATCTCTTTGGTACAGATGAACTTGGACGAGACGTGTTTTCAAGGATGCTGCAGGGAGCATGGGTCTCCCTTACCGTTGGGTTCGTGGCCGTGGGGATAGCGGTGCTGATTGGTATTTTGTTGGGAGGCATCTCAGGCTATTTCGGACAAAACTCAATAAGGGTGAACCAAATTCTCTTGGCGGCAGTTTTACTCCTAGGTGGAGGTTTGGTTGTGGCTGGAATCACCGTCCTGGGGGTTGTCCTCTTGGTCCTCGGGGGTGCCTTCCTGGTTTTCTTCCAACGGTGGAAGAAGAGAGCAAACAAACCTGTTGAGACTGGATGGAGGAAACTCCTTTGGGTGGGAACAATTTCCATAGATACGCTCATCATGCGGTTTGTCGACATCATGCTGTGTTTCCCGAGTTTTTTTCTAATTCTGACTGTGGTGGCACTCCTGCCGGCCAGCATCTACAACATCATGATTGTGATCGGGCTGACCAGCTGGATGGGCACGACGCGCTTTGTTCGGGCAGAGTTTCTATCCCTTAGAGATCAGGATTTTGTAACAGCAGCCCGTGCCCTCGGGGTCAGCAACTGGAGGATTATCTTTCGCCACATGATTCCCAATGCCATTGCCCCTGTACTGGTTTCGGCGACCATCAGTATTGCCACGGCGATTTTGACCGAGGCAGGCTTGAGCTTTCTTGGTTTGGGTGTTCCTCCTCCCCACGCGACTTGGGGGAACATCCTCTCGGATGGTAAGAATTTCATCTTCGATGCCCCCTGGCTAACGTTCATCCCGGGAGTCGCCATCCTGATTGTGGTACTCTCCTTTAATCTGTTTGGGGAAGGGCTGCGGGATATTATAAATCCAAGACTCAGGGAACGATCGTGATGCTTTCCATTCAGGATTTAAAAGTCTATTTCTTCAGTGACAGCAGGGTGGCTCGAGCCCTGGACGGTGTAAGCTATGAAGCTCAAAGGGGGGAGACGGTCTGCCTGGTCGGAGAGTCCGGTTGTGGAAAGACAGTATCGGCCCTGACCATCTTACGGATCCTACCCCAGCCACCGGGTAGAATCATGGGTGGCAAAGTGTTGTTCAACGGTCAGAACCTTTTGGATTTGGATGAAGAAGAGATGCAGAAGATACGCGGCAGGCGCATTGCTATGATCTTCCAGGAGCCCATGACGTCGCTCAATCCCGTGTTTACCATCGAAGAGCAGATTGGAGAGGCCATTTTGGTTCATGAGCAGGTGGACCCAGAGGAGACCCGGCAGAGGTGTATTCAACTCCTCAGAGACGTGGGGATTCCATCCCCTGAGGAGCGCCTTAAGGACTATCCTCACCAGTTGAGTGGCGGGCAGAGACAACGCGTCATGATCGCAATGGCTCTGGCGTGCAACCCGGAACTCGTCATCGCCGACGAGCCAACCACTGCACTTGATGTGACCATTCAGGCCCAGATCCTCAACCTGTTTCGCGAATTGAAGCAGAGACGGGAGATGTCGCTCCTCTACATTACCCACGATCTCGGAGTCGTTGCTAACATTGCGGATCGGGTCTATGTCATGTATGCGGGGGTGATCGCGGAGCATGGAGAAGTCTCTCATATCTTCCATAACCCTCGGCATCCATACACCCAGGGCCTCCTGGCGTCTCTCCCAAACCGCGTCAAACGGGGAAAGATACTGTATAGCATTCCGGGAACAGTTCCCAACCCCGCGTATAAACCGGAGGGGTGTCCTTTTCATCCCAGGTGTCCTTTCGCCATCGAGACCTGCCGAGTCCAATTTCCAGAGATGTGCGATTACGGAGGTGGGCATTTGAGTCGATGCCCTGTGCTCTATGAACGATAGAAGCCCCGTGATGGAAAAGAACAACACTTCAGACGGGCCCCTCCTCAAGGTGGAAGGACTCCGAAAGTATTTCCCTGTACACAGAGGTTTCCTGCAGAGGATCAAGGGATGGGTGAAGGCTGTGGATGGGGTGGACATGGATCTCTTTCGAGGAAAGACATTGGGCCTTGTCGGTGAGAGCGGATGCGGCAAATCCACGATCGGCCGACTTATCTTGAAACTTCTGGAGCCTGATACAGGAAGGATTTCATACAAAGGGCAGGACATCAGTAGGCTGACCCAGGATGAAGTGAAACCATTGCGGAAAGAGATGCAGATTATCTTTCAAGACCCTTTTGGTTCACTCAATCCCCGGATGACCGTGGGCCAATCCATTGAAGAGGGGCTTCGTACTTTGGGTGTGAAGGGATATGTTGAAAGAAGAGCTAGGATCAGTAGTCTCTTGGAAATGGTTGGGATAGCGCCAGAAGCGGCTGATTTCTATCCCCATGAATTCAGTGGCGGCCAGAGGCAACGAATAGGGATCGCCCGTGCCCTGAGCGTTGAGCCCTCATTGATTGTGTGTGACGAACCCGTATCAGCCCTCGACGTTTCCATACAGTCTCAGATCATCAATCTTCTGAAGGAATTACAAAATAGATTAGGTTTGTGTTATCTCTTCATCTCCCACGACCTGAATGTGGTAGGTTACATCAGCGATACGGTGGCCGTGATGTACCTCGGACACATTATGGAGTATGCCGCAGCCGATGACCTTTACGAGCATCCCCTCCATCCCTACACCTTGGCATTGCTTTCAGCTGTCCCTTCCACCGATCCAGAGCTGCGCCGTGAACAGCCTGCATTGATGGGTGATGTCCCGAGCGCCTTTAACCCTCCCCCGGGTTGCAAGTTCCAGGGAAGATGTCCCTTGGTTGATGATCGGTGCCGGAAAAAGGAGATTGAGGTCTACCGGGTGAATCAAGATCATGCGGTCCGATGTTGGAAAGTTGTCTGAAAAGGGTGTTTGGCTTAAGGCTAGGAAGACAGTTTGGTGTTTAAGGTGAAGGGCAAGATCCTGTAGTAGGGCGTGATCCCCGATCACGCCTTTAGATGGTGCTATTTTATGCTATCCATACTATATTTTCATTATAGAAAAAAGTAGGCAATTCCGCATTCCGCACTCCGCATTCCGAAATTGTTTTTACCGGCTGGTCACCAGGACATTAAATCCCATCTGGGAGAGTTTTTCTGCCGTGGGCAGGGCCGATTCTCTCGTATCGAACTGTCCGACCCTAACCCGATGATATTTCTGGGTAAGGGTCTCGATCGTGGTGACATGGACATTGTCAAAACTTTGTCGCAACTGTTCTGCCAGCCTCTTGGCATTGCCCTCATCGGCAAAGGATCCTACCTGGAGGGTAAATCGTTGAACCTGTTCCAAGACAGGGGCGAGGGCCTCCACTTTGACATAGGCCGTTCCCTTTTCATACATTCCAATGATCTGAGCAGCAGCATAAGAAAGATCAATGATCCGATTTTTGACAAAAGGTCCCCGGTCGTTCACTTTCAACTCAATCGATTCCCCGTTCTCCATATTGGTGACCATCACCAGGGTGCCCAGTGGGAGCGTATTGTGGGCACAGGTAAGCTGGTACATGTCATAGATCTCACCGCTTGAAGTTGGTTTCCCATGGAAGTCCTTCCCGTACCAGGAGGCAATCCCATACTGGATAAATCGGGTTTCCCTCTCTTCGATCCTCTCTTTCTTCGCCACTGATTTCTCTGGAGGGGGGATCCTACCCTCAACGGGGAGACGGTGTTTGGCCGCACAGGCGATCAGAACGGTCATCAGAAGGATGAAACAGGCAAGGTTCAAAAACAAAAATTTACAATGATTTCTCATGTTCGATCCTCGTCGGGGCCCCCATTTCTAAATGATCAGATTCTCTCTTCTTATGGAGAGTGACCCCCTTCGTGTCTGGAGACGGAACGTCCCCTTTGACAGATCCTGTTGAATTTGGATAAGAAGCTCTTTCAGGTGAAATTGCTTTTTCAATTTAAGAACATTTCCATTCCGCTGGCCCCTCAGGTTTGAGACCTCCTGGGGATGGCAGAAGAGGATGGCATGAGAACTTCCTGAATGGTTCATGAGCAGATGCTCCGCCATGTCCAGAGCGATTTCCGAATCCACAAGCTGATGAAGAGCGGGGTGATAGGGTCCTGCGAGTAAATCCCTTTCCAATTCTATTGTGGGCTGAAGACCAATTCGTGCCACCCGGATCCCGGACCTTTCCAACATAAGGATTCCCTTTTTAAGCCAGCGGACAGCCTCTTCTAAAGAGAGGGGGGAAAATCTTCCGGTCCTCCAAAGGGTTTCGAGCGGAGCCCCTCTAAGGACCAAGGTGGGATGAATTCTCAAAAAGTCAGGGTTGAGGGCGATGGCCCGATCAATCGTTTTTAGAAAAAGATCGTAGGTATCTCTGGGAAGTCCGATCATCAATTGTAATCCGACCTTGAAATCCCAGTGCTTTAATCTTTCGGTGGCAGAAATGACGTCCACTGCGGAGTGACCCCTCTGAGAGAGGAAGAGAATCTCGTCGGTCATCGATTGAGCTCCAATCTCCACTGTCTTCACTCCATACTCTTTGAGCAGAGAGAGCTCTTCTTCCTCCAGGGCATCGGGCCTTGTTGAGATGCGAATGGATTGGATCAAGCCAGAAGTGAGAAAAGGTCGAACCACTTCCAGATAACGGATCTGCTCTTTTTTGGCGATTGCGGTAAAAGTTCCCCCATAGAATGCCACCTGTTTCTCTCTCCCTCCATCGTAAGGTAATCCTTTGATAGAATCTTCTATGAATGTTCGGACGGAAGAGGGCGGAGGGACTTCTTCAGCCCTCACCCTCTGATTGCAGAAAAGGCAGCGCTGATGGCAACCCAGATAAGGAAGGAAGACAGGAATGATGATTGGAGCACCATTTTTCATGATACGTTAGTGCAATAAAAGAACCCTAAAATCCCAATAACCAAATTCCAAGCTCCAAATAAGTTCCAATCACCAAACGGATCAAATAATATCTATTACTCAGAGGCAAAATAAAATACGTTAAGCTGTTATTGCCCGCGAAGCAAAGCAATCCCACAGGATTGCTTCATCACTTCCGTTCCTCACAATGACGGCTTTCTGTGAGACAACATAAAATATTTAATCCTCCTCTTAATGGATATTGGAATTTGGATATTGGTTATTATTTGATTATTGGTGCCTGGTCATTGGTTATTTTGAAAGCCTCCAACGCAGTTTTGGCGGCTTCCTGTTCGGCTTCCTTTTTGCTCTTACCCCATCCGATCCCCTTCACCTCTCCTCCAACGGTGACGGAGGCCTGAAATCGTTTATCATGTTCTGGGCCAGATTCCTGCAACACTTGATATTTGGGAGACAATCCATAAGTTCGCTGAACCTGTTCTTGAAGGAGGCTTTTATAATCATTAAAGAGAAAGGATGGAATGTCGGCTTGAAGATAGGGTTCAAGGTGCTGCTGGATGACCACCAGGGTTTGATCAAATCCTGAATCCATATAGATCGCTCCGATTAGAGCTTCATAGGCATTGGCCACGATGGAAGATTTCTTCCTCCCGCCGTCGATTAGTTCGCTTTTCCCAAGCAAGAGATGATCTTCCAATCGGATCTCTTTGGAGAGATGTGCCAGGGAACTTCGCTTGACGAGGTGAGCTCTTCGCATGGAGAGCATCCCTTCATCAGCTTCAGGAAAGGTCTTACACAGAAGGTGACTCACGGCAAGGGTTAGGACGGCATCACCAAGGAATTCTAAAACCTCGTTGGACTCTTTGTTCGATGCATTGGTTTGATGAATAAATGACTTGTGGGTGAGCGCCTGGTCCAGCCAATCGATATGATTGAACTGGTAACCCAGACGGGTCTCCAGTTCTTTTAAAGAGGCAAATCTCTCCTCATCCACGGGACCTCTCCATCACCTTCCCGATTAGACCGGTCTCGGTGACGTCTGTCACCCTCACGGTATATTCTTCATTGATCCAATCGACATCCCTTTCTGGACTTTTTTCAGGGATGAGCATCACAGGAAGGTAGTTTGGGGAAAAACCTTTCCACCGACCAGTCCCTTTATCTCTTCGGTCCTCCACCAGAACATTCAACTCCTGATGGAGAAACTGGGAATAGAAGGTTCGGCGTTTCTGTCTTCCTAGTTCCCGCATCACCTCTGTTCTCCGGGTGATTGTCGTCTGATCCACGGTCTGACGAAATTGGAAGGCAGGGGTTCCCTTTCTCTTTGAAAAGGGGAAGACGTGGAGATAGGAGAAAGGAAGGGCTGCGATCAACTCATAGGTCCTTTCGAATTTCTCCTGGGTCTCTCCAGGAAATCCCACAATCACATCGGCACCGATGGAGAGTTTTGGGATCCTCCGATGGAGTTCCTGAATGAGATCGAAAAGAAACGATCGATTGTAATGCCTGTTCATCCTTTGTAAGATCTCATCGTCTCCGCTCTGGATGGAGATGTGAAGATGGGGGCAGACCTTCCTCGATGTTGACAGCAACTGGATCAACTCTTCTGAGAGGTCCATTGGCTCGATCGAACTGAGTCGAATCCGACGGGGACTCTTCTCCCCTTCTAAACGTCTCAGTAGTTTCGCCAAAGGAAAGGGAGGAAGAAGGTCCAGTCCATAAGCGCCGAGGTGGATGCCCGTGAGCACCACTTCATGATACCCCCTCTCTTCCAAGGCGTTCACCTGCTCAAGGACCCTCTCTGGAGGAAGGCTTCTCGATCGCCCCCTGGCATAAGGGACAATGCAATAAGAGCAACGAGCATCGCATCCATCTTGAATCTTGAGGAACGCCCGGGTGTGACAATGAAACGTATCGAGGGGAACATCCTGGAAAAGGGACTCCTTCTGGATGTCGCTCACTTGAATGGGCGAAAGCTCACCTTTCTCCATGAGAGGGAGAAGGTCAGGAATTCTGCTTTTCTCAATGTTCCCCAAAACATATTTCACTCCCTCCATGTTGGCAAGGGCCTCGGCATCAACTTGCGAATAACATCCTGCGACGATGATCAAGGACGTTGGGTTGGAACGGAAAGCCCTTCTCACCATCTGCCTTGACTGGAAGTCAGCCCGCTGGGTGACCGTACATGTGTTGATAATCGTGATCTGGGCTCCTTCTTCACATGGGAGGAGACGGTATCCCTTTCGTTCCAAGGAAGCCATGAGGGCTTCCGATTCGAACTGGTTGACCTTACATCCAAGGGTGGCAATGGCAAGCGTGGTCATTGGTCTGAAAGTTTTGTCAGCTGGATATTTCCCCAGACACCCATCTTTTCTCCCATGATGATGAGTGTTCCCAGAACCCCTTCAATCTCCCTTCCCCTATCGAGGCCACGTTCGATATCCTTCTTCTCTTGAAGGATGTTTCCCACGGCTGTGGCTGCGGCATCGGCCAATGCAGCCGATTTGGAGAGGATACAGACGGCATCTGCCTTTCCAAAACTAAGGGAAGCCCCCACGATTCCGGAAGAGGTGCAGATCCCCAAGGGGGTCTCTTCGGGTCTAATCACAATCCCTATCTTCAAGCTGAGAGGCGACTGGCCTGCATAGATACCGATGATCCGCTCTTGAGAGGTGGCAAGACATATGTCTCCGCCATTCTCGATGATCACCTCTCTTGAAAGTTTGAGCAAATCTTTTGAAACCCATTCTGCAATTGCTCCGGCGACAGCGGCCATCGGGCCCACCCGGGCCAGCTGAGACACCCGGATCATTTCGCGAACGATTTCTGGAGCATAAGGGTCCTCGGATAAAGGGGAGAGGTTTCTTTGAAATTCGGGATTCATCGTGATATAGGTTTCAAGCTGGTGCCGGTATTTCAGGACCGATTCTCTGGTCTCCTTCAAGAGATCGCTTTCGGCCCGGACAAGAAGGTCTGTTTCCTTGACGATGACCTCAAAGGTGACGAGGTCATCGGTTTTCACTAAATTTCGATAAGTCCGTTCCTCATACATGCGAAGTCCTCTTAAAAAAATCATTATAATATTCATAAATATGGGGTGTCAATTTTCTTCAGTATTTGACCGCTTGCAAATGATGGCATCAGGGGGTATACATTTTTTATATGCGTCAAACGGTCATTCCAGCAGACAAAAAATTAAGAAACAAGATTATCCTCTTCCTGGTTCTTATTGCCGTCGCTCTCATCCTCTCAGAATCCTACTTTAAGGACTACCTGGAGCAGATTGAACAGCAATCCGAAAAGGATCCAGACCTCGCCTTCAGAAAAATATTGTTTCTGTTTAAATTGTGCGTGGGGGTTGTTTCCCTGCTCCTGTTGGGTATGGGGGGTTATCTGATTCTCTTAGCAAGGAGGACATCGAAATCAGGCCAGTATCCTCCGCCAGGGATGAGAGTAATTAGAGATACGAGGCTTCGAACAGGAGACAAGGCAAAATCAATAACGACGCTGATGATGGTCTCCTCAGCCATCCTAATTCTTTTTGGTTTCTTATTTTTATGTTTTCCATGGGCTCTTGAAAAGTTCCTCACGAAGAAGAGAAATCCTGGAATAGAGCGGAATACAGGAATTGAACAAAAAGTCTTTACCAAGTGAGATAAGATGAAGCTCGATGGATGAGTCCCCATGGTTACAGGGGCAGGAAGAGGGCTTGAAAGAGAGGCCGCCGTCGCGATGGCAAAGGAAGGGCTCACATGGGCCAATTTCTGATGCGATCACCGGCGACAAAGGAACAGAGACTTACTGTAGACAATGGGGTTGTGAAGAAGAGCAACAAAAAAAGGTGGCTGTTCTCCTGGCGAGCCACCCTTGGCAGTAAGTAATTTCCTTTACAGATATTCCTGAATCAAGATTTCTGCGATCTGGACGGCATTGAGTGCGGCGCCCTTACGGATGTTGTCCGACACGATCCACAGATTGATCCCGTTGGGAATCGATTCATCCTCCCGAATCCTTCCAACGAAGGTTTCATCCTTCCCTGCTGCATGGATGGCGAGCGGGTATTCAAACTTTTTGGGGTTGTCGACGACGACCACCCCTGGAGCCTTTGCAAGAATCCTTCGCACCTCTTCTGCTGGCAACTTTTCCTCAGTTTCAATATTGACCGACTCTGAATGGCCATAGAAGACAGGCACCCTCACGGTCGTTGCAGTCACACCGATTGAAGGATCCTCCATGATCTTCTTCGTCTCGTTCACCATTTTAATTTCTTCTTTGGTATAACCGTTGTCGAAGAAGACATCAATATGGGGAAGACAGTTGAAGGCGATCTGATGAGGATAGACCGATTTCTCGATTTCTTTGTTATTGTAAATAGCGAGAACCTGGCTCTCTAATTCCTTGATTGCCCTTTTTCCGGTCCCTGAAACTGCCTGATAGGTGGAGACCACCACCCGTTTGATTCGAGCGACATCATGGATGGGTTTCAAAACCATCACCATCTGAATGGTTGAACAGTTAGGGTTTGAAATAATATTTTTCTTTGGATACTGGGCAATGGCATGGGCGTTCACTTCCGGCACGACCAAAGGAACCATGGGATCCATCCGGAAGGCACTGGTATTATCAATGACCACACAGCCCGCTTTTCCTGCAATGGGTGCGTATTTTTCGCTGACCGAGCCCCCTGCTGAGAAGAGACCGATATCGATCCCTCCAAACGAGTTCTCGTTTAGGACCTCCACTGTATATTGCTTTCCCTTAAACTCCATCTTGGTCCCGGATCCTCTCGTCGAGGCAAGAAGTTTTAATTGATCCACTGGGAAGTTTCGCTCTTCCAAGATGGAGACCATTTCATTTCCCACGGCACCGGTGGCCCCCACCACAGCCACGTTGTATTTCGCTTTGTTCATGGACTCCTCCAATCTCTATATAGAAACAGGGATGTCCCTGGATGAACACCCCTGTTCCAAGATACCTCCTCGTATCAACCAATATCATTAGGAAAAAACAGATTATTGTCAAGAGGGAATTTTATCTCTTCCCTTTTAATTTGCTTTTTCGAAGATGTCGGATTAACCCTCCATCGTTAAGCAAATCCTGCATAAAGGCCGGGATCGGGTTTGCATGAAGCTTCTTATTCTGTGTGAGGTCGAAGATTTCACCCGTTCTGAGATTCACCCGAACCCGATCTCCATCCTTTATTCCGTCTGAGGCTTCCGAAGATTCCAGAAGGGGAAGACCGAGGTTCAGGCTGTTTCGATAGAAGATTCGGGCAAAACTTTTGGCGATGATACAGGAAACCCCGGCTGCCTTTAAGGCCAGGGGTGCATGCTCCCGGGAGGAGCCACAGCCAAAGTTCTTATCGGCCAGAAGAAGATCCCCCCTCTTGACTTCGCGCAGAAATTCAGGCCTTTCCTCCTCCATCACATGTTTGGCCAACTCCTCCGGGTCAGATTGGTTGAGGTATCGTGCCGGGATGATGGCATCGGTATCGACATCGGAACCGAATTTCCAAATTCTGCCTTCTATTTTCATAGGTCCTTCCTAAAAATAAGGGTTCGAGGATTCAAGGGTCCCAGGGTTCTAGTATTTATTACAAAAACGTCTTTCATAGCAGTACTAATATCCGTCATGAGTCCCCGCCTGACCCCTTGAACCCTGGACCCCTAGGACCCTCTTCTAACTACTTCCTCCGGATGACAGATCTTTCCTTTGACAGCGCTGGCTGCAGCAACAGCAGGACTGGAAAGGTAAAGCTCGCTCTCGCCATGCCCCATCCTTCCGCGGAAATTCCGGTTTGTCGTGGCCAAGGCCCTTTCCCCCTTTGCAAGGACACCCATATGGCCCCCCAAGCAGGGACCGCAGGTAGGTGGGCTGACGACGGCGCCGGCAGAAAGGAATACCTTTAGGAGACCCTCTTTCATAGCCTGACTGAAGATTTCTTGGGTTGCTGGGATAATGATGAGCCTGAGAGAGGAGGCCACCCTTTTCCCCTTCAATATTTTCGCTGCCACACGGAGGTCATCGAGATGGCCATTGGTGCAGGAGCCGATGACTACCTGATCGATCTCAATCTTTCCAATCTCTCTCACATCCTTGACATTGGAGGGGATATGAGGAAGGGCCACCTGAGGATGAATCTTTGAAACATCGAATTCCAGCACCTCCGTATAGGACGCCGCTGGATCACTTCGAAAGACTTGGTAAGGTCGTTTGGCCCTTTGCCTAATAAATTGCAGAGTGATCTTATCCGGCTCCATGATGCCATTCTTGGCCCCTGCCTCGACCGCCATATTGGCCATGGTAAAGCGGCTTGCCATGGGAAGAGACCGGATGGCCTCTCCGCAAAATTCCATGGCTTGATAAAGAGCTCCATCGACCCCGATTTCCCCAATAGTGAAAAGAATGAGATCCTTTCCTGATACCCAAGGATTGAGTTTCCCACGATAAATAAGTTTGATACTAGCTGGAACTTTCAACCACAGCTTCCCGGTAGCCATGGCTGCTGCGAGATCTGTACTGCCCACACCCGTTGAAAAGGCCCCCAAGGCTCCATAGGTACAGGTATGGCTGTCCGCACCAATCGCCACATCTCCCGGAAGGACCAGTCCCTTCTCCGGGAGCAGGGCGTGTTCGATACCCGCCTCCCCGATTTCAAAGGTATACGTGAGGTGCTGGGCCTTCGCAAACTCCCTGAGCATCTTGCACTGTTCTGCCGAAAGAATATCCTTGGCAGGAGTGAAGTGGTCAGGGACCAAAACAACCCGGTTGCGGTTAAATACCTTTTTCACTCCAATCTCTTTGAAGGCCTGGATGGCAAGGGGAGCCGTGATGTCGTTTCCAAGTGCCAAATCAACCCGGACATTCAGGAGGTCGCCAGGAACAATCTGTTTTTTTCCGGCGTGGGCCGCCAAGATCTTTTCTGTGATGGTCATGGGACTCTTCTTCATGTGCTACCTACGCTGCACAAGAAGGTTAAGGTTAAGAAAAAAATAAAACTTGGATCTTTATCTTAACCTGAACCTCAACCTGTGTCTGCAGTATCTACATTCCTAGCAATTTCTGTTTCCTGAATTCCATCTTATTGAGGGCGTTGATATAAGCCTTTGCACTGGCCACAATCACATCCGTATCTGCGCCCTGACCGATGACCGTATGACCTTTCTCCTCCAGCTTAACGGTCACCTCTCCTTGCGCCTCTGTTCCAGAAGTAATGGCGTTGATGGCAAACTGGAGAAGTTTCGACTTCGTGCGCGTAATCTTCTTGATCGTCTTGAAGGTAGCATCTACCGGTCCGTCACCGAAACCTGCCTCCTGAATGAGTTTGCCATCCATCTCCATCTGGACTGTGGCCGTGGGGACAGTGACATTTCCAGCGATCACATTGATATAGACCAATTTGAAACGATGTGGCATTCTGAGAATTTCTTCTACTACGATCGACTCGATATCTTCATCAAAAATATCACGTTTTTTGTCAGCCAATTGTTTGAACCGGTCAAAGGCCCTTTCGAGGTCTGCATCCGAAAGCCGATAGCCTAATTCGATCACTCGCTCCCTGAACGCGTGCCGCCCGGAGAGTTTCCCGAGAATGATCGAACTCCTGGGAATTCCCACGGACTCCGGTGTCATGATTTCATAAGTCAATTTCTCCTTCAAGACACCATCCTGATGAATCCCGGATTCGTGGGCAAAGGCATTGGCACCCACGATAGCTTTATTGGGTTGAATGACCATTCCGGTGATCTTCGAGACCAGGCGGCTTGTGGCCATGAGGTGTTTTGGAATGAGGCGAGTGTGGAAATGGAAAAGGTCTCTACGGGTGCGAAGGGCCATCACCACTTCTTCGAGAGAGGTATTTCCAGCCCTTTCCCCGATTCCGTTAATGGTGCATTCCACCTGCCGAGCGCCATTCTGGATGGCAGCAATCGAATTTGCCACTGCCAGGCCGAGATCATTATGACAATGGACACTTAACGTCACCTTCTCAATTCCTCGGACTTTCTGCCGTATGGTTCGAATGAGCTCTCCAAATTCCGAGGGGATAGCGTAGCCTACTGTATCAGGGATGTTGACCGTGACCGCTCCGGCCCGGATGGCGGCTTCGCAGACGGCAATAAGAAATCCCACATCACTTCGGGTCGCATCCATGGCGGAGAACTCAACATTGGGCGTATACCGTCTGGCCCTTGCTACAGATTGAGCGGCAATCCGAATGACCTGCTGTTTCGATTTTTTTAGCTGGTGTTTCAGATGGATATCGGAAGTCGAGACAAAGATATGAAGGCGAGGGAACTTTGCTCCTTTGACTGCTTCCCAGGCCCGATCGACATCCTTCGGATTCACCCGGGCCAGAGCAGCCACCTCCGAACGCTTAATTGCTTTTGCAATGGCCCTGACGGCTTCAAAATCTCCCTCTGAAGAGATGGGAAAACCAGCTTCAATAATATCGACATTCAGTTTTTCCAACTGCTCAGCGATCCTCACCTTTTCTGCTACATTCATCGTCGCCCCAGGGGACTGCTCCCCATCGCGCAGTGTGGTATCAAATATTTTAACATGTTGTGCCATTTTGTTGGTTCTCCTTTTAATCCCGTCCTCTCCCCCCTTTATTCAAGGGGGAGATTTTTTCGGTGCTATGCGTGCATCAATTCATAATCGATAACTCATAACTCATAACTCATAACTCAAAAAACTTCCATTGCCCTTTTATAAAATTCTTCTTCCTCCCAGATCTTCATTTCGATATCAAGAGCACGAAGGGGAGGATGACCAAACCTCATGTTCCTCAACTTTACCATATCCTTCTCCGTGGTCACAATCCAATCCAAACCTTTGGCATTCTCCTGGATGGATATCAAATCCTTTGGAGTGAAGTGATGGTGGTCCGGAAAGGCCATTTCTCTGACAATCTCCATTCCGCATTTCTTTAAAAGGAAGGAGAAATAGTGAGGGTTTGCGATCCCGGAAACAGCCAGGACCTTTTTCCCTTTAAGGGAAGGAAGTTCTTCCCGCTCTCCCTCAGGACCGATCAACCCCCTGGTTTCATAGTGGCTGTGAAAGACGGGAGATGAGGGATGCAACTCCTGAAGCATTTTCTCTAGAGGTCGGCAGGCCTCAGGATGCTCTACTTTAGTAAGGATCAAAAGGTGCGCCCTGTGAAGATGGTGTAAAGGTTCTCTCAGAATACCTCTTGGTAAAAGATCGTGATCTCCAAAACCGATCTGCGAATCGATGAGCAGGATATCCAAGTCTCGATGGAGTTGAAGATGCTGGTAGCCATCATCCAGGAGCAGTCCCCGGACACCGAAACGTTCAAGTGCCAACTGGCCGTTGGTAAATCGATCCTTTCCGATGAGAACCGGAACTCCCTTCAAGGCTTTGGCCATCTGAAAGGGCTCGTCACCTGATTCCTCTGGTGAGAGGAGAACAGTCTTCCCATCACTCACGAAGGGTCCGGTGGATCCTTTCCCTTTATAGCCTCTGCTCATGACGGCAACGGAAATACCTCGGTCCATCAACTCTTTGGCCAGTGTGATCACCAAAGGGGTCTTTCCGGTTCCCCCCACGGTGATATTTCCAATGCTGATGACCGGGCAGGGAAGTCGCTTTGAATTTAATATGCCTTTGGAGTAAAGAAGTGTTCTAATCCGAACCACCCCACCGTAAGGAAGGGAAAGAAGGTAGAGAGGGAAAAGAAGGACTTTTACCCAGAAGGGCTTCTCTTTCTGATAAAGAAATTGATCAATGCGCCAGCTCATCTTTTTATTTAGGATTTCAAATTTGAGATTTCAGATTGAATTTACGTCGTTGAAACATTTTAGATTTTCAATCTGCAATCTACAATCTACGATCTGCAATGTTGTTAGAGGTAGGGCCGAATTTTCTCAAATATCCTCTCCGTGGCTCCCCGGTGTTTTTGGAGAAATTGGTAACCACGCTCTCCTATTTCCCTCCGGGTCCGTTCATCCTTCAAGAGACGTTTCATATGGGCGGCAAGATCCTCCATGCCATCGACTTGAATCGCCCCTCCTTCCTCCATCAGTCGGCGAGAGATTTCTGAGAAGTGAAACATATGTGGACCGAAAAGAACGCACTTTTTAAAGAAAAGAGGCTCCAGGGGGTTGTGGCCTCCTACAGGGACAAGGCTTCCACCGACGAAGACCAATGTCCCAAGACTATACAGGCCCATGAGTTCACCCATGGTATCGAGGAGAATCACCTCGGGCCGTCCTGTTTGATCGAGATGGTCTTGATCCCTGGCCAACAGCGTCCTTCGTACCCATGAGACGGCCTCTCTTCTTAAAATCCGCTCCACTTCCTCCAACCGGTTGAGGTGGCGCGGGGCGAGGATGAAGATGAGATGGGGATGGATCTTCCTTAATTCCTTGCTAAGGTCGATTAAGATCTCTTCCTCCCCGGTGTGAGTGGACCCTGCAATGAAGATGGCTTCCCCTCCTCGAAGACCGAGGGATTGGGCGAAAGTGGCCTTAGTCTCCTGAGTGAAGGAAGGAAGCGCTTGGTCGAATTTCAGGTTTCCCACCACTCTCGTTTTTTCCGAGGAGGCCCCGATTCGAATGATTCGGTCCTGATCTTCACTCGTCTGCATGAGGAAGAGGGAGATATATTTCAAACATTCTTTGAATAAGAATCTGAAAAAGAGGTATCCTCGAAAGGACTTCTCAGAGATCCTCCCGTTGAAGAGGATGATGGGAATCCCTTTCCTTCCGCAGGCCCGGAGGAGGTTCGGCCAGAGTTCCGTCTCCGCAATGAGGAGAAGACGGGGTTGGATTTTCTCAATCATCCTTCGAAGAATGAAAGGATGATCGATCGGGAAGAAGAAAATAGGGTCAGCCTCGGGCAATTGGGTTTTAGCCGTCTCATTTCCGGTAGAGGTCATGGTGGTCATCAAGATTTCGCAGTCCGGAAAATCCTTCTTGATCCTCTTCAAGAGAGGGATGGAACAGATGACCTCCCCAACGGATGCCGCATGGGCCCAGATTGGACTTCTGAGAGATGGGTTTCCCCAAAAACCCATTCGCTGAATCAGTGCCTCTCGAAACCTTTTATGAAAGAGGCTTCGGATAAAGAAGTAAGGGGCGCAGAAGACGAGAAGGACGGTGAGAAGGCTATTGTAGAGGAGATAGATCATTATGTTAAATCCGAAATCCGAATATTGAAACTTTTACCCTGTTAACTAATTTGGCCACCAATTGACGATTTCACTTTTCCAGACAGATCGTAATCCATCAAACCAAAACTGACTCAAAACTACTTAACAGGGCGGGCAAATCCAAAATTCAGATGCTCAAATTCAAAAACGTTTACGTTTCGGTCAGTTGCATTTCGAACATTTGTGCTTGTTTCGGATTTCGTGCTTCGAAATTCGATATTATAAATTCTGGAAATCTTACGACTCAAAGTCAGAATTTTTCCTCAGGCCCCTTCCAGAGACGTGAGGATCAAAAAAATGGTCTGCCTGTTCGGTCAACTCGTTGAGGCGTTTCTCTAACAGTTGTCTCCTTTCCTCGAGATGGTTCTGGTCTCCATTGGGGTCGATATAAATAGGGTCCCCCCAGATGAAAACTCCCCTTGAAAAAGGATAAGGGATGAGGAAACGGTCCCACGTATTAAGAAGGATCTTCTTAGAAGCACTAAAGATTACTGGGACCATTGGTTTTCCCGTAAGTCTCGACAATTCAACCACACCCATCTGGGCTTCTTGACGAGGCCCTTTCGGACCATCCGGAGCGATGACAATATCCGATCCATTCTGAATAGCCTTGATCATATTTTTGAAGCCAGAGAAACCTTTCCGCGTGGTGGAACCTACTATGGGATGGTGGCCAAGCAATTCACCTGCCTTTCCCATGACCTGACCATCGCGATGTGAGGAGATGAGAAAGCTGAGCCTCTTTCCTTTATAGCCGTGGGCCATCATCAAGAGCCTGCCGTGCCAGAAAGTCATGATGAATGGAATTCCTTTTTCCCAGAGAGATCCGGGGATTTCTGGATGGACGACTTTGACCCGAACGGTCCAACCCAATACCTTGATGGTCCAGTAGGTGAACCACGGCCCCAGCCAAGCCACTATTTTCTTTCTTAGAGGTTTGAGGGACATCGTTCCGAATTGCGAATTGCGGATTGTGGATTGCGGAATTAAATCCGAAATCCCTGCCTACCGGCAGGCAGGCGAATTCCAAAATCCGAAATTAAGTTAGTAGATTTTTTGCACCTTGGCCTCTTTCAAGACTCTCAATCCGTCATCTTTAAATTGAAGATCGTAGAGCCGTCGATATTCTCCATTACGAGTGATCAATTCCTCATGGGTTCCCTGCTCCACAATCTGACCCTCTGAGAGAACGATGATCCGATGAGCATTTCGGATGGTGGAGAGACGATGGGCAATGACGAGGACGGTTCTTCCTTCCATCAACTGGTCCAGGGCCCTTTGGACCTCGGTTTCTGAATCGGAATCGAGGGAGGAGGTGGCCTCGTCCAGGATGAGGATGGGCGCATTCTTCAAAAGGGCTCTGGCAATGGAGAGACGTTGACGTTCCCCGCCAGAAAGTTTAACTCCTTGCTCCCCGATGAGGGTGTCGTATCCCTGGGGAAGCTTCAAGATGAAGTTGTGGGCATGGGCTGCCCTAGCTGCCTCAATGATCTCCTGATCCGAGCAACAATGGATATTTCCGTAAGCGATATTATTTCGTACCGTATCGTTGAAGAGGATCGTCTGCTGGGTCACGAGGGAGATTTGATTTCTTAGAGACTGAAGTGTCACTTCTCGAATGTCCTTTCCATCGATCAGAATTCGGCCTTTTTCGATATCATAGAATCGGGGCAGGAGATTGACCAAGGAGGTCTTACCGGCTCCACTCATTCCCACCAGGGCAATCACTTCTCCTGCCTTTACATGGAGTGAGATATCTTTGAGAACAGCTTCTTGCCCATATTTAAAGGTGATTTTTTCAAAATCAATCACCTTCGAGATGGGGGGCAGAGGGATGGCTCCTTCTTCATCCTGGATCTCCGGTACCGTGTCGAGGAGTTCATAGACTCGCGTCGCCGCTGCAATACCTTCTTGAACTTCGAGGTTCACCTTGTTCAGATCCCGAATGGGGGCATAGAGCAAGAAAAGGCCGGTCATGAACGAGAAAAACTCTCCGGGTGTCATCTCTCCCCGGATGACCCTGTAGCCGCCTACCCAGATGATGATGGCCACACCCAAGCCTCCTATGAATTCCATTAAGGGAGGGGAAAGGGCCCGTATCTTTACGCGTTTGAATAGGATTTTAAAGAACCGGTTGTTCTCTTCTGCAAATCGGCGCTTTTCGTATTCTTCCATGTTGAAGGCTTTGACGATCCGGTTTCCAGTAATGGTCTCATGGAGGAAGGTGGTAATGGAACCCATTCGCTGTTGACTCCTCCGACTGAATTTCCGAAGCTTCTTTCCAAATTCCTTGATAGGGATAATGACGAATGAGAAGAAGAGGAGAGTGATGAGCGCCAGTTTCCAGTCACGGTAAATAACCACGCCGATGAGTGCAAAGATGGTGAACGTGTCCTTAATGATGCCGGTGACGGCATTGGAGACAGACCCCTGGATGAGGTTGACATCATTGGTGATCCGAGAGATGAGAATCCCCGTGGGGGTTTTGGCAAAGAAGGAAAGGGAGAGGGTTTGAAGATGGTTGTAGAGCTTCTCCCTGATATCGGCAACAATCCTCAGCCCCACATAGTTCATTAAATAGGCCTGGCCGTAGTCGAAGATCCCTTTGAAGAGAAAGAGAAGGATGATGACAATGGGAAGTAAAAGGAGCATCTCCATATCCTTCTTGAGAAGGAGGCTATCGAGATGGAGTTGAATAATGATGTTCTTCACCCATGTCGGGACCTGTTCCTGTTTCAGAAAGACACCATCGAGGGCAGGTTTGACCAGAAAGGCCTGCGCAGCGGTCAAGAGAGAGACGAAGACCATGCAGAGCATGGCGCCCCCTAGCCTGAACCAGTAGGGTTTCACCAGACCGAAGAGCCTGCGATAAAGGTTCATCTTCCTCCACGACTCATTGCAAAGTGCAAAATGTAAAACGAAAAATGCAAATTTAACATTTCAAAAAAGGATTTTTTCTGTCTTCTACTGATAAATTTGTACTTCGAGACTTGCAATTTTCAATGAATTAACTGACCTCCTGAGATTCTCCTGTTTGAAGCATGGATACGACAATCCGGGCTGCTCGTTGGGCAGCTCCGGGATGTCCCAGCCGCTGACGAACTTTTTGCATAGATTCTACCATTTTTTGTTGAAAGCCTGAATCCTTTAAGATGCGAAGGGCTTCTTCAGAGATTCTTTGGGGATTGACATCCTTCTGGATCAGTTCTGGGGCAATTCTTTCCCCCGCCACCAGGTTGGCCAGGCCGATGTGGTCGACTCGAACCATCGCCTTGCCAACCCAGTAGGAAGGCAAGGAAACTTTATAAATGATGATCATGGGTTTTCCAAGAATCGCTCCCTCCAAAGTGGCCGTGCCGGAGGCTGTGATTAGAAGTTCAGAGAGGTTCATCGCGTCGTACGTCCACCCCTCAACCACTTTCACGGGGATTGAAATATTGCTCAATAAGGAGGATAGGGTGGTCCTGGGAATGCCCGGAGCAAGAGGGATAATAAATTGGAGATCCGGGACCTCTCTGCAAAGAAGGTGGGCCGAAGCTAGAAGGGAAGGGAAAAGTCTTTCCACCTCCTGGATTCGGCTTCCGGGGAGCAAGCCGATGGTCCTTCTTTGAGGATCGAGACCAAATCGTTGAAAGGCCTCCTCTTTGGAGAGGGTGGGTTTCACGATATCGAGAAGGGGATGGCCTACCCACTCCACTTCCACGCCTGCGGCTTCGTAGAGGGGAACCTCGAAGGGAAAGAAGACGATCATTTTTTTTACCCATTGGGCGATCAACTGAACCCTTTTTGGTCTCCAAGCCCATATCTGGGGGCTGATGTAATAAAGAATCGGAATCCCCTTTCGATAAACGGACTTGGCTAATCGTAGATTGAAGTCTGGAAAGTCGATGAGAATGACCAAATCCGGCTTTTCCTGTTCGAGGGATTGCTTTAAGATGCGGAAGGCTCTTAAAATGATTCTGAGTTTAAGGAAGACTTCGGTGATACCAACGACGGCAAGGTCTTGGGAATGAAAGAGGACTTTCATCCCCGCTCTTTCCAATCCCTCTCCACCCATTCCCAGTAATTGGATCTTTGGGTCTATGCGGTGGATAGCCTCCACGAGATGAGCGCCATGGATATCTCCAGATACCTCCCCTGCGACCATCAAAATCTTCTTAGGGCTCATCCGTCCATTTAGCTCCCAATCACCTTTTCACTAATAAGTTTCTTAATGCTCCCGGCAATCTGAAGACCCAACTCCAAGGCCCGCTTCCCTTCCCTTCCGGTGACAAGAGGGGTGTGACGATCCTTCACACACTGAACAAAGGATTGGATCTCCATGTTTAAAGGATCAACTTTCTTAACGGGAATCTCTTTAATAACGATTCCTGGGACCCTTTCCTTTTCCGAACCCCCCTTTTTGCTTGCGAAGATGACTTTTTGGGAGAAGAAATCAATGGAGATGTAGCCATTGGGCTGAAAGAGACGGACCTTCCGGACCTTCTCTCGAGAAACCCTACTGGCTGTCAAATTGGCGGTACACCCATTCTCGAACTCAATCCTCACATTGGCAATGTCGATGTGGGGGGTGAGGACGGGGATGCCCACGGCATGGAACCATTTGACTCTCGAGTTCACCCAACTTAGAAGAATATCGATATCGTGAATCATGAGATCCAAGACGACATCGACTTCCGTCCCTCTCAGTAAGAAAGGGCCCAGCCGATTCGATTCAACAAACATGGGATTTTGAATGACCCCTTCCAGGGCCAGGAGGGGTCCGTTAAACCGTTCCAGATGGCCCACCTGAAAGATCCGTTCCTTCGATTCTGCCAACTCGATCAACTCATCGGCCTCCTCAAGGGTTTTGGAAATGGGCTTTTCCAGAAGAACATCGATTCCCCGGAGCAAGAAATCCTTTGTAATGGGATAATGAAGAGGCATAGGGACCGCGATGCTTACCGCTTGAACTTGATCGAGGATGTCAGCATGATGGAAGAAAGGTTGGGTTCGGTATCGTTTGGCAACGTCTTTGGCACGGGAAGCATCAATATCGACCACGCCCACCAATTCTACGTCTTTCATTCTGGAATATTTTTCTGCGTGGAACTGACCAAAATAGCCAACCCCAACCACACCCACCCTAATCTTGCCCACTTAACGAGTGATCCCCCTCTTGGATTGTTGGATGAACTGGAGGAGATATTGGACCTCTGGCAATTGATAGATATCATCCTCTTGAATCTGCTTGATCGCTTTTTCCAGAGTCAGTTTCGAACGAAAAATGATCCGGTAGGCCTTTTTCAGGGCCCTCACGGTGGTTTCCGGAAATTTAAACCGCTTAAGGCCAACGAGGTTGAGCCCAAAAAGTTTAGCCCGACTCCCTGAGGCCAGCGTATAGGGTGGAATATCTTGGACAATGCCTGTTATTCCAGCGATGAATGCGTGGGTGCCAATACGGCAAAACTGATGGACGCCGACGAGTCCGCCGATGATCGCATAATCTTCGACGATAATGTGTCCAGCGAGACTCGCTCCATTTGCCAGGACCACTTGGTTCCCGACATAACAGTCATGGGCCACATGGGAGTACGCCATGAAGAGATTATCATTTCCTATGACCGTCTTCCCGCCTCCCTGGACCGTGCCACGATTGAGGGTCACACATTCTCGAACGATATTTCGATCGCCCATGACAAGGGTGGTTTTCTCTCCTTTATAAGCCAAGGCTTGAGGGGCTTCTCCAACCGAAGCGAATTGGAAGATCCGACACCCCTTGCCAATCTGAGCTTCTTCCCCGATGACCACATGGGGCCCGACTTTCGTCCCCTGACCGATGACGGCCCCTTCTTTCACAATCGAATAAGGACCAATTTCGACCTCATCGCCGATTTCAGACTTTGGATCGACGATTGCAGTGGGATGGATCATAACGCTTCTCCTAACATGGCTAATAGTTCTGCTTCAGCAACTAATTTCCCATCGACCAAAGTCTTTCCCTTAAATCCCCAGATCGACTGACGGTGCTTGGTGATCTCTAGTTCGAGACGAAGCTGATCCCCCGGAATGACCGGTTTTCTGAACCGGACATTATCGATCCCCAAGAAATAGACGGGTTTCTTTTGTTCTTCTTCCGGCACGGATTCGAAAACAAGGACTCCAGCCGTTTGGGCCATTGCCTCCACGATCAGCACCCCGGGCATGATGGGGCGACCTGGAAAATGGCCGGGGAAAAAGGGCTCATTATAAGTGACATTCTTGATGCCCACGATCCGTTTGCCTGGTTCCAACTCAATAATCCGGTCCACCAACAAGAAAGGGTAGGCATGGGGTAACATGTTCATGATCTCTTTAATCTCACGCATCTACTTCTCCTCCCTTACCGATAAGACGTTTTTTTCGAGCTCTTTTAAACGTTTCTCAATTTCATTGAGCGTTTTCTTCATCTCCGGCAGCTTTGGAAAGACGGTGATGGCCCGGAGGAATTCGCGGTGAGGTAAAGCAGGACTCCCAACGTACCCTTGGTTAGCAGGGAGATCATGGGTCACTCCGGCTTGGGCGCCCACCATCACATTGTCTCCAATTTCGATATGTCCCACCACACCTACCTGTCCGGCCAGGGTCACATTGCTCCCGATTTTGGTAGAACCTGAAATCCCGACTTGTGCGACGATGATCGAATCCTCACCGATGATGACATTATGGGCAACCTGAACCAGGTTGTCAATCTTTACCCCTCTTCGGATGATTGTTTTGCCCAAGGCCGCCCGGTCAATGGTCGTGTTAGAGCCGATTTCCACATCGTCTTCGATTTCTACGGTTCCAACCTGTGGAATCTTCACATTCTTTTTTCCATCCTTTGCATATCCAAACCCATCGCTCCCCACGACGACCCCACTGTGAAGGATGACCCGTTTCCCAATCACCGTCCTTGAGTAGACAGAGACATTGGGATAGAGGATCGATTCCTCACCGACGGAGGCGTCCTCGCCGATAAAGACACCCGGATAGAGGGTAACCCGATCGCCAATCCGGCAACGGTCTCCAACATAAACAAAGGGATAGAGGGTGAGGTCTTTGCCCAGCTGAGCCGTAGGGCTAACCCAGGCCTGGGCATCGATGCCTTTGGGTTGATAAGGTTGGGACGAGCAGAGGCTGACGACTTTCGCAAATGCCAGATAGGGATTGGGTACACAGAGGAGAGGTTTCTCCGCCTGGGTGACCTCTGGGGAGACGATGACGGCTGAGGCCTTCGTCTGGGCCAACTTCGGAAGATATTTGGGATTGGCAATGAAGGTGATCTCTCCAGGGTTGGCCTCATCGATCGAAGCGACTCCAGAAATTTCAACGTCCCCATCTCCGACGACTTTTCCCCCTAACCACTCCGCCAATTCCTTTAATGTCTTTTTCATCGTTTCACCCCAATCCCCATAGATTTCAGATTTTAGATTTAAGATTTTAGATTTAAGTCTTAATTCAATCTGAAATCTGCAATCTGCAATTTGAAATTTTACTTCTTCTGGCCATCATACGCCTTAATCACCCGATCGGTAAGGTCAATGGCCTTCGAAGAAAAAAGAACGATGTTCTCATTCCGCTCTAAGATGACGGTGTAACCCTCCTCCTCGCCTATCTTTTTGATGATCTTCTGGATGTCCTGAAGGATCGCTCGCTCCATTCCCGCCCCTTTCTGCTGGATCTCTTTCTGGTTATCCTCCAGCCACCTCTGATAATCCCGGACTTTCGTTTGGAACTCCTTTTCCTTTGTCTCCCGGACCTCCGGTCTCATCATGGGGGCCTGCCTCTCAATAGATTCTTTCATGGTTTGAAGTTCTCTCTGCCTCTCTGCAAAAAGCTTTTGAAGCTTCTCCATCTCCTTGCCGATCACCTTTTTTGCTTCGATTCCTGCCTGACAATCATTCATAGCCCTCTGAATATCCACACACCCGACCTTTAACTCCCCAAACGCCATCGAAAGAGTCAACCCACTCTCGATAAGAAGGAACATCGCAATCATGATCCCAACCTTCTTCTTATTCATCTTCGGCTCTCCTTTTTTAATAAATGTTTAAGCGTCGGCGTCTAAAACACCGTTCCAGCAGTGAAATCAAACACCCTTTTCTTCTCCCCCTCCTTTGGATCAAGATTGAAACCTAAATCGATATGAATCGGGCCGAATGGGGAGAACCAGCGGAGCCCCACCCCTGCCCCTGATCTTAGAGGCAGAATGTCCTCCCAGCGATCAAAGCCTTTCCCCACATCCCAAAAGACAGCTGCCTTCAGCCCGATGTCCCGGGAGAGGAAAAAACTCAGCTCCGTGTTCAAGACCACCATATAGCTTGCACCGAGAGGATCTCCGTTTATATCGACGGGGCCGGCTGTCCCGTATTCAAACCCTCTGATGCTATAGATGCCTCCCACAAAGAACTTTTCATAGATGGGCACCTCTTTACCCCCGAAGGGCTCGATGAACCCGAATTTTCCACGGATGTTTAGAACAAGATCGAGAGGCAGAGGGAAGAACCAACTCGTTTCTAAGGATCCCTTTCCAAAGTAATTATCCCCTCCTAAGATCCCTCCCGCATATTGGACAAAGAGCGCATGCCGGCCTCCCCGCGTTGGCGAGTAGTAATCATCGCGAGTATCTATGGAGAGGGTAGCCGAGAGTGCACTGGTGGTATTTTTCCCTTCTTGGTCCTTAATCGACTGGGACGCAAACTCCGACACATCAAAGACATCCACATTCTCCAGTTTGTACATCGTATCGAGATAGATCTTTTTGGTTATTTGCTTACCCAAACGAATATCTCCTCCGATCAAATTGTAGGAATAGGTGTCGAAATATGCCACCTCCTCGCGATAAGCATCGATCCCTACCGAATAGGGGAATCCCAGGAAATAAGGATCGGTAAGACTCACCCTGAAGGTATTTGACTCTGACCCTAATTGAAGCCTCAGCAGTCCCTGGTATCCCAGGCCAAATAGGTTGCGATCCGAAACGGAGCCCGAACCTATCACCCCTTCGAGGCTACTATAACCGAGTCCAAAACTGACAGCCCCAGTGGGAGCCTCTTCGACCTTAACATCCAGGTTGATCTTCTCATCGGTGCTTCCACGGCTGGTGGTGAACCCTACCTCTTTGAAATACCCCGTCCTTTTAAGTTTGTCCCGACTTTCTTGCAAACCCGTGACGTTGTAAAGTTCCCCCTCTTCCACCTCGAGTTCCCGGCGGATTACCTTATCCCGAGTCTTCGTATTCCCCGTGATCTGTATCTTTTCAAAGGAGACCCGTTTATTCTTATCAATCACAAGGGTGAGGTGAACCAAAAGGTTTTTGGAATCGATGCTGCTTTCCGGAATGATTTCTACGTAGGCGTAGCCTTCATTAGAAAACTTCTCCGTAAGGAGACCAATTTGCCTACGGACCGCCGTATTACTATAAGTATCGTTTCGCTTTAGCTGGAGGTCTTTGAAGAGGGCTTCCTTTGTGGTAAGGACATCGCCCCTGAAGTCAATTGTTCCAAGGCGATATTGAGGCCCCTCTTCGATGCCAATTTCGATCCGAATCCGTTTAGGGTTGCTAAAATCAATCTTGGGCTGGGAGATCTTTGCATCGAGATACCCATGATCGTAATAATAAGCCGTTAGGAGTTGGACATCGTTCTTGAGGATGTCTTCGTCAAGCATACCGGTCTTGGTGATGATAGAGAGAAGGGTCCATTTCTTGGTCATCATCGCCTTCTTCAGATCCGAGGATTTGATTTTCCGGTTCCCTTTGAAGACGATTTTCTTGATATGGCCCTTCGGTCCCTCGGTGATTTGGAAGGTGACAATGGCCTCATTCGTCTCCAGGGAGTCAACTTTATAATCCACCTTCACCCCATAATACCCTTTAGAGAAATAGAGCTTTCGGATCTGCTCCGCGTTCTCCATCACCCTATCAAGGTTCAGGATGGAACGGGGGGTGAGGGTCACTTTCTCCTTGATGTCGTCCAATTTCACCTTATTGTTTCCGACAATGAGAACCTCTCTAATCGAAGGTTTCTCAGCAACGATATAGATAATCTCCTTACCCTTTGGGGTCGATTTGATATCGACCTGCACATCGGCAAAGTAGCCCAGGCCATAGATTGATCGCAGATCTTCACGCACCTGTTCGTCGGAAAAGGGCCCTCCCTCCCTGCTCTTGATCGCTCCTCGAATGACCCCTTCTTCGACCTTTACATTTCCGAGGATCGTAATCTTGTCAATCACGTCCTCCGCTCCAACACATATCCCTTCCAAGAGAAACAGAATGAGGAGAACCAGACTCACTCGCCTCATATTCTAGGTTTAGTCCTCTCATTGAAAAGATCTCTAGAAGAGCAGCTCGTTGTTGCCATGGTTGACGGGGCAAGGGTATTGAGTTTGACATTCAAATCGAGTCCCCGTCTTCTCATCAATGGGACACCCTCGATCCCTGGGCTTTTCCATCAATTAGCTGGATCTGGCGTGACATCTTCTCAGCCAATTTTAAATTGTGAGTGACGATGATGAGGGTGACGCCTTTGATCCGATTGAGTTCGGTCAAAAGGTCGAAGACAGACTCCCCCGTCTTGGTGTCCAGATTTCCAGTTGGCTCATCGGCCAGAAGGACTTTGGGTTCCAGGACCAATGCCCTTGCCACGGCCACCCGTTGTTGCTCCCCACCGGAGAGTTCCCCCGGTTTATGGGAAAGGCGATCTCTTAAACCCACCAAGGTGAGAATGGATTCAGCTTGAAGAGAGGCCTCCTTCTTCGGAATGCCTTGGATGAGGCAAGGCATCAGGGTGTTTTCTAAGGCATTAAATTCAGGGAGGAGATGATGAAATTGGAAGACGAAACCGATCTCCCGATTCCGGAAACGGGCGAGTTCCCTTTCACTCATGCTGAAGATGTCTTCCCCCTGATAGAAAACCTTGCCTGAGCTGGGCCGATCGAGGGTGCCCAGAATGTGAAGAAGGGTCGTCTTTCCGACGCCGGAGGCCCCCACAATGGCCACCCTTTCCCCTTCTGCAAAGGACAGGTCGATCCCTTTGAGAACCTCTACCTGTTTGGTTCCATTTCCAAAGGACTTGAAGAGCTGTTCGACTCTAATCAATTCCTTCACACCATGGCCTCCCTGACTTTTTCGGTATTCTTCTGTGAGAAAATCTCTAAATTCATCCGGGTCAGGCGCTTCACGGAGATCTCCTTCAGGGTCTCACGGATTTGTGGGAACTGTAGGAGGCAAGCCTCTAGATCCTTCTTCGTTAGTTCGAGCAACTCCGAAGGCTGGACCGTTTTGGCAGAGGCCATTCTGGGTTTGTTAAAAAGAGGCCCAATTTCACCAAAAAAGTCGCCGCCCGTCAAGATGGAAAGGACTACTTTCTCCCTTCTCGGGTTTCGAATGAATATCTCCACCTCTCCGTTCTTAATCAGGTAGAGGGAACCCGGAGGCTCCCCTCCGTTGAAGATGAGGGTCTCCTCAGGGACCGGGACCAAACGGAACCGTTTAAAGACCTCGTCTCTCTCCAAATTGGAGAGAGACGCGAACAAGGGGGAGACGGAGAGGAAGAGGTCTAGGACTCGGTGCTTGTAAAGATCGTAGAGAACCTCATGAATGCGAGGGTGAGTGCGAATGATCTCATTCAGCCCTTCTCGGGAGATCTCAAAAATCTCACATTCTGTTATGGCCTTGACCGTGGCATGTCTTTTGTGATCCGTGAAGAAACCAAACTCTCCGAAGAAACTCCCTTCCTTCAGTTTACGGACGAGCCTCTCTTGGCCTTTCGGGGTCTGTTTTAGTATTCCAACCTCACCGCGGCTGATGACCATGAGGGAGTCTCCTGGCGCTCCATCCTGACAGATGATCTCCTCCTTCTGAAAGGTCTTGGCACCGACTTGGGAGATCATGGATTGAAGTTCCTGCTCTTGAAGTTCAGAAAAGAGGGGGATCTGGGAAAAGGGGTGAGCCGGCCTGGCCTCCTGATACTTCTCGGAGTAAAGTTGGGCCAACCGGTTATTGACATCTTTCAGAGAGGGGTTGATCCTCAAAATGATCTTGTTCACCGAGATCGCCTGAAGGAGAAAACCCTCCTCCGCATAACGCTCAGCGATTTTTCGATATTCCTGAATGGCCTCTTCTCTCCGACCCAATCGCTCCAGCAATTCGGCCACCTTCTGCCGGGATCGAAGATCGCCTGGTTCCCGGGAGCAGTGTTTCTGGAAATGGTCGAGGGCTTTGTTCCATTCCCCTTTCGAAATGGCTCGCAGAGCCTCCTCTTTAAATGACATCTTCCCTTTACTCATATCGCAATGCCTCAGCAGGATCGAGCTTTGAGGCCCTCCAGGAGGGATAGAGCGTGGCCAGGAGACTGATGAGGATAGTAGTTAGAACGATGAGGGTGACATCCAGGGGATTGACCTGGGAAGGGAGTTTATCGATATAATAGACATCGCTCGAGAGGATTTTGAATCCGAAGAGCTTTTCCACAAAGTCAGTGATCTTTTCTAAATTGAAGGCGGCCCCAAGCCCCAAGATCGTCCCCAGGATCGTCCCTACCACGCCAATCACGCCTCCTTCAATGATGAAGATCTTTAGGATGGACCTTGAAGAGGCCCCCATTGATTTCAGGATGGCAACATCCTTGTTCTTCTCCATCACCACCATGATGAGGGTGGAGATGATGTTAAAGGCCGCCACCAATACGATCAGGACGAGAATGATGAACATGGCGATCTTCTCCAGTTTGAGGGCGCTGAAGAGATTTCGGTTCATCTCCATCCAGTCTCTGGTCCAGAAGGGAAACCCCATCTTCCTTCGAATCTCTCGACCGATTTCTCCCACGTGATAAATATTATCCGTCTTGATCTCAATTCCGCTCACCCGATCCCCCATGCTGAAGAACGTTTGAGCACTCTCCAAAGAGACATAGGCCATGGTGTTATCGAACTCGTACATGCCGGAGTAGAAGATTCCCTTGACCCGAAAACGTTTCATCTTGGGCATCATCCCCATGGGGGTGACTGTGCCAAGGGGGGAAATGACCTGGATGGGATCATTGAGGGAGACGGCGAGATGTTTGGCTAACTCGACCCCGAGGATGATGCCCGGAGGATCTCCCCCTCTATTATCTGTTAGATCTTGAAGACGGCCCGCTTTTAAGTTATTGGCTAGTTTGGTGACCCGCCCCTCCCGTTCCGGGTCGATCCCCTTAAGGACAACTCCAAAGACATTTGACTCGGAAGAGAGCATGACCTGGCTGATGATGAAGGGGGCTGCAGAAACCACCCCCTTTACTTCCTCCACCTTCTTTGTGACTTCCTTATAGTGATCCATTCCCTCCTGAGTGGCTTTCATAAGGTGAAGGTGGGCCTGCGTGTCAAGGATCTTTTCCTTTAGCGTCTTTTCGAAACCACTCATGACTGCCAAGACGACGATGAGGGCCATCACTCCCACCATCACCCCAGCGATGGAAATAACCGTGATGATAGAGATGAAAGTCTGTTTCCGTTTGGCCTTGAGATATCTCAGGCCGATGAACCACTCGTATTTCATAGGATACTACTGCTCCATTCGAAGGAGAGGGAAGAAGATGACATCCCGGATGGAAGGCGAATCAGTGAGGAGCATGACCCAGCGGTCAATCCCGATCCCTTCTCCTGCCGTAGGAGGCATCCCGAATTCAAGGGCCCGCAAGAAATCCTCGTCGAGGCGGAGATAGAAGTCAGCCTCGTCGCCTCTCTCCTTCAACTGCTGGATGAATCGCTCCCTCTGATCGATGGGATCATTCAATTCAGAGAAACCGTTGGCGATCTCTCGACCCGCAATGAAGAGTTCGAATCGATCCACGACCGTGGGATCCTCACCGTTTCGTCGGGAGAGGGGAGAGACCTCCGTCGGATAGTGGGTGATGAAGGTAGGTTGATGAAGATGGGGTTCCACCACCTCCTTGAAGAGATCCGCCAAGACCCTTCCGTGGGAAGTTCCCTTTTTCAGCTCGAGGCCAAGTCCCTTGGCTACATCGAGAGCTTTGGAGGGTTCATTCCAGATCATGGGATCGAACTTCCCATATTCGAGGACAGCCTCTTTGAAATGTAACCTTTGCCAGGGTCGGGTGAAATGAAGCTCCTTCCCCTGATAAGTGAGCGAAAGCTTTCCTTGGATTTCCTGAACCATGGAACTCAGAAGTTCCTCGGTCGTTTCCATCATCACTTCATGGGTGGCATAGGCCTGATAGAATTCAAGCATGGTGAATTCAGGGTTATGCTGGGTTGAGATCCCTTCATTTCGAAAACAACGGTTGATCTCAAAGACCCTTTCAAACCCTCCAATTACCAGTCGTTTCAGGAAGAGTTCGGGAGCCACCCTCATGTAAAGATCCATATCGAGGGCATTGTGATGGGTTTTAAAGGGTTTGGCTGTTGCTCCTCCGGGAATGGGGTGAAGCATTGGGGTCTCCACCTCCATGAATCCCTTCAGGGTGAAAAAGTCCCGGATTCTCTGAATGGTACGGATCCGTGTAAGAAAAACCTCCCTGACCTTGGGATTTGCGATGAGGTCTAGATAACGTTGACGATAACGGGCCTCAATGTCCGTCAAGCCATGCCACTTCTCAGGGAGTGGTCGAAGGGACTTGACCAAGAGCTTGAAAACCTCCACCAGGACGGTGAGTTCTCCTGTCTTCGTTCGGAAGACCTTTCCCTCCAATCCAATAAAGTCGCCAATGTCGAACCTCTTAAAATACTTGAAGGCTTGCTCTCCCACGACATTCTTCTGGAGATAAGCCTGGATCCTTCCCTTACCATCTTGAATCTGAAGGAAACTGGCTTTCCCAAAATCTCGGATCGCCATGATCCTCCCAGCGAGAGAAAATCGTTCCTCAAGAGACTTCAATTCCTCCTCAGACCTAGAACCTAAGGCCTCATAAATGTCCGAAGTGGTGTGGGTCACTTTAAAATCATTGGGAAAAGGGTCGATCCCTTCCTTCCTCAAGGCTTCCAGTTTTCGAACCCTTTGCTGAATCAATTCACTCGATTCATCCATTTCCATCTACCCGGATGTCAGCCTTTCCTCCTGATCGAATTTTTCGAATGATTTCCCCCTCACCCTCCCCTCTCCCCCAAATTGGGGGAGAGGGGAGGGGTGATTGGCGAATTTCAATTTATGAAATAGATTTGTATTGATTTGACGAAAAGAGCATATCGAGTATTCGTTTCATTCACTGCCATTTGTGCCATTCGGCCTTAGGCTCTCTCAAACATTATTTCCCATGTGAGATTCAGAAGTTATCTTTCCTTGATGTAAGATTTTCTAAATTAACTCATTTCCCCCTAGTCGTCAAGAGAAAAGGCGGTTCGAGAGGCCATTTCATATTTGAAATCGCAAATTTAAGATGAAGCACGGATTTCGAGATAACCTCGCAGGCTCACCATCCCCCTCCTCAAGCGGGGCCTTGGGGGTCCCATGGAGGGGAAAAAGGTTTTCGAAACGTTTGAACATGTCTCTCCCCGGGAAGAATCTTCAATCTGAAGTTTGAAATCTGCAAGTTAAGGGATGATTCTCTCGATCCGGCCGAAAAGATCATAGGGGAGGGCCTTGGTGATTCGAGCTTCCACCCAACCACCAGGTTTTGTTTTTCCTTTCAGAAAGACGGAGCCATCGATCTCGGGAGCCTGGGTTTTGAGCCTTCCTCTTATAAGGTTTTTTCGTCGATCCTGTCCTTCCACTAAGACCTCCACCGTTTTTCCCACCATGCCTCGATATTTTTTTAAGGAGATCTTTTTCTGGAGATCCATCAGGACTCCCAGTCGTTCCTCCTTCACATCCTCAGGGACCGAACCGGGAAACCGGGAAGCCGGGGTTCCCTCTTCCGCTGAATATTTGAAGGCCCCCAGATGGTCAAATTGGGCCTTTTCGACAAAATGCAAAAGGGCCTCGAAATGTCTCTCCTTTTCTCCTGGAAAGCCAACGATGAGGGAGGTCCGAAGGCTGGCCTCCGGGAGAGCTGTCCGAATTTTCTGAAGGAGGCTGTAGATGTCGTGGCTTCTCGATCTTCGGCCCATGCGTTTGAGGATCTCATCATCAATATGTTGGATGGGAAGATCGAGGTAGGGACAGATCTTTTCCTCATGGGCCATGAGTTCAAGAAGATTTTGAGTGAAATTATCCGGTTTGGGATAGGCGTAGAGGAATCGGATCCAGCGGAGCCCATCGACTCTGGTGAGGCCCTTCAGGAGTTTTTCTAAATTGGTTCCATCTCTTAAATCCCTCCCATAAGCGGTCGTATCCTGGGCGATGAGGATAATTTCACGGACTCCGTGATCCACAAGCCTCCTAGCCTCTTCGAGGACAGAACGAATCTTTCGACTACGGTAAAGTCCCCTGATCTTTGGAACCGTACAGAAGGTGCAAAGATTGGAACAGCCCTCTGCTATTTTAACGTAGGCGAAAAAAGAGGGGGTCGAAAGAATTCGGGGTGTCTCTTCGTTATAAAGAAAAGCCGATTTAGATAGAAAACTCTTGACCTTCTGTTTCTGCGACAGAATCTGTGGAAGGTTTTGAAAATCCCCTGTGCCGACGAAGAGATCAACTTCCGGAAATTCCTTCTCCAGTGTTTTCCCGTAGCGCTGGGGGAGACATCCTGAAACAACCAGAAGACGGCAACGACCCTTCTCCTTATAGCGTGCGAGTTGGAGGATGGTCTCAATGGCCTCCCGGGTCGCATCTTGAATAAAAGAGCAAGTGTTGACGATCACAATCTCAGCCTCCGAGGGGTGGGGGGCGAGAGCGTATCCCGCCCTTGAGAGAAGCCCAAGGATCACTTCAGAATCTACCAAATTTTTTGGACAGCCCAGGCTGACCAGAAAGACCTTTTTTTTCATTGCTTCGAAGGCCAAATAGAACGAATGATATCGAATAAAGCGAACAAAGACTCGGAAATGCGAAATCGCCTTAATTATACCTAACAGAGCCCTATTTTCCAATGCAGGCTAGAAAAGAAGTTGTTTTATCAACCGAAAAAGGGCAAAATTAAATTTGTTAATTACAGACGGACACGAGTCAGGGACAAGGATCACGGAGTGCAGGAATGGGACTCATCCAAAAGCAATATGACGATTTAAGAAAGAAAATCAAGAAGTCTCACCTGGAAAACCAATGGCGCGCCTTCAAAGAGACCCGAAAGCGCCAGAGGCAGAACCTGTCTTTGTTTGGAGACTTGGAAAAGATCGGAAAGGAAGTGAAGCGCCTTCGATCCGAATCTGTAGGAAACTGGGATCTCTTCGAAGAAGCGATCTCTCACCTAGAGCAGAACAGGTTTAAAGTCCTTCAGGCCAAGGATCGTCAAGAGGCCTGTGAGGTTATCCTCAGAGAGATCGGTGATGAAAGACTGGTGGTTAAGTCGAAATCGAATATTTCCAAAGAGATTGGACTCAGCCACTTTTTGAATGAACATGGCATTGAGGTCATTGAGACGGATATTGGTGACCGGATCATCCAGATTGCCGGTCACCGGGCTTCCCACGCCACAGCCCCTGCTGTCCATCTCTCCCGTTATGAAATTGCCGAAATCCTCTCTGAACATCTCAAGAAGGAGGTCCGCCCTGTACCGGAAGACGAGATGGAGGCGGTGAGGTTCGACATCGAATCATATCTCCAGAAAGCGAAAATCGGTATCACAGGAGCCAACGCCATTGCTGCCAAAGAGGGGGCAGCTTTGATCCTTCATAATGAAGGAAATATCACCCGGGTCCGGATAAGGGAGAAACATATCCTCATCACGGCCATTGATAAGATCTATCCTACGATTGAGGATGCCATCTTGATGCTGAGACTGGAAACTTTTCTTGCCACTGGGGCCCTTTTCCCATCGTTCATCGATATCGTGGCGGGGAGATCCAAGTCTTCGGATATTGAAAAGCAGCTTTTTTATGGCATGCATAAACCAGAGGAAGTCGTCATCGTCTTCCTTGACAATGGAAGAAGGCAAATTTTAAACACGGGCAAGGATTTTTCGGAGCTCCTCTATTGCATCGGATGTGGCAATTGCCTCCTCGACTGTCCAGCCTACAATGCTGTGGGCCCTTTTTTTGGAGCGGATGGAATGCTGGGGGGAAGGGGAGTCGCTCTTTCCTCCCTTCTTCATGGGGTAAGAGAGGGAGTTGAAGATGGGCTCTTCCTCTGCACCACCTGCGGTCTCTGCGAAGAAGTCTGCCCCTTCGGCATCAATGCTGGAGAGAGACTTAAAGATCTGAGAAGAAGAGGCCTCGAGGATGCTAAGATCTCTGCTGAGCTCGATGAAGTCAAACAGCTTCAGGCTTCCATCGATCGGTATGGAACGCCTTATGAAAAAATGGCCAGAGCGGAATTTCCGGTTCCGAAAAAGAAATCTTCTGTCGTCCTCTATATCGGATGTGTGGGAGTGGCCACGGAGAGTGAAACAACCGAGTTAGCCATCAAACTTCTCAATCGTTTGGGCGTCGATTTCACTCTGATCGATGAGGTCTGTTGCGAAGCGGTGAAGGGAGAGACGGGTTCCAGTCCCAATCGGGAGCGGATCAAACAGAATATTGAAAAAGTGAAAGAGGCCGGAGGCCGTGAGGTCCTTTTTATCTGCCCCACCTGTCTGAAAACTTTTCTGGAATACGACCGCAAGCACCCAACAGGTCTTCATTTCAGAACCCTCACTTCCTTTCTTGCTGAACATTTCTCATTCACCTCGTCAGACGCGGATCCCGCTACGATCACCTTCCATGATCCCTGCCATCTGGGAAGAGGTCTTGGGTCCTTCAACGGGACGAGAGATTTATTGGAAAAACTTGGAAACAACTTGGTGGAGATGGACCATCACCATCAGGAGTCGCTCTGCTGTGGAGCAGGAGGAGGAATCAGGGGATTCTACCCGAAATTCTCAAGGGATATCGCCCGGCGGAGAGTCAAAGAAGCAGAGGAGGTGAAGGCCGACATCTTACTCACCGACTGCCTCTCCTGCAAACATAACCTGAAGCAGGGCGTGCCGTTCGAAGGAAAGCTGAAGGTGATGACCACTCCTGAATACCTCTTAGA
>Ga0209427_10000613_pt1 | contig 38545 bp, 37 predicted proteins | sample DeeMarSWOR136_30_FD_187465 | JGI IMG/M metagenome (GOLD analysis project Ga0209427, IMG submission 187465) | Marine sediment microbial communities from White Oak River estuary, North Carolina - WOR-1-36_30 (SPAdes) (version 2) | ecosystem: Environmental > Aquatic > Marine > Intertidal zone >...
AAGGGGTGTTTAAAATGGACGCTGGCAAGAGGAGCAAACACACCAATGCCTATTTCACAGGAATCGGCAGGACCAAAAGGATTGTTCTCTTTGATACCCTCCTGGCATCTCATCCCGAGGAGGAAATCCTATCAGTCCTCGCCCATGAAACGGGTCACTGGGTAAAAAAACATGTCCTCAAACAACTCATTCTGTTGGAGACAGCCTCCTTAATCGGGTTATTTATTGTCGCAAGATTGCTTGACTGGGATCTCATTTATCAGACATTCGGTTTTCAGGAGCAGATTAAATATGTCGGTCTGTTGCTTGTGCCTATAGTCTTGAGTCCCCTCGGCTATTTTATGAGACCTATAGGATCGGCCCTCTCCAGAAGGTATGAAACAGAGGCCGATGATGTTGCTGTTACCTTGATGGGGACAGCCGGACCCATGAAAAATACCCTGATAAGGCTCAGTGCTGATAACCTGGCAAATTTAGTACCCCACCCACTATTCTCCTGGTTCAACTATTCGCACCCACCACCGGTTCAAAGGATAGCGCGGCTTGACGATACGTCCAGTGATCCCATGATGGTGTCGGAGGCAGCCGTGCGGTGACGCGTAGCGGCAGGGGCTTCAGAAAAAAAGCGCCACCAGGCCAGTATGAGTTCAGAGGGGAGGTGTTTTGCTGGACCAGGGTCTTGCGAGCTCGAATTCAGCTGCCGCTTGCAGTATCGGGTCCTCGGCCAGCCAGGGTCCCACAATCTGTAAACCAACAGGGAGATTCTCCCGGGTCCAACCGCACGGTATGGAAATAGCCGGGTTGCCTGCCATATTGAAAGGGTAGGTATAAGGGTACCAGGCACTGCGCACGCTTCCGGCGATCTTTCCGTTGATGGCAATAGGTTCAAGTGCGTTGTGGGTGACAGGCAGGGCCGGGGCACTCAGTGTGGGGGTTATCAATAGGTCAAACTTCTTAAAGAACTGCTGCACCGTTTGAAAGAGCTGGGTCCGCACGTAGTGAGCCCGTTGCAGATCCACCGCACCATATTGACTTCCCCTTTTAATGGCATCTCGCAGACAAGGATCTATCTTGTCCCGGAAACGTTCCAGGTAGGGGCCGAGGCGTGCGGCAAGGCTAGAGTGAAATAGCACCAGATAGTGCTCTTCCGGTAGATCAAAATCCGGCCGCGCTTCCTCCAGTTCACAGCCAAACTCCGCGAAGACCTGGACAGCGGCCTCAATCAGTTTCAGCACTTCATTGTCCACCTCTGTGTTTCCAAGGGTAGGGCTCCATGCGATCTTCCAGCCTTTCAGGGATTCCCTGACCTTTCCAGTCACAGAGGACTGATACGTTTCCTTGGGAAGCCCGTATGAATAAGGGTCTGTGACATCAGGGCCTGCCATCACCTCCAACATGAGAGCAGCGTCGGCAACGGTTCGCGTCATCGGTCCAATATGGGAGAGAGTGCCAAATACGTCGAGAGATTGTGGGTGGGGAATGCGACCAAGGGTTGGTTTAAGCCCTACAATGCCGGTGCAACTTGCAGGGATTCGAATGGAACCACCACCGTCGGTTCCTATGGCCAGGGGACCTAAACCGGCTGCCACCAGTGCCCCAGCTCCGCCACTGGATCCCCCGGGCGTGCGATCAAGATTCCAGGGATTGCGCGTTATGCCGAAAAGGGGACTGTCCGTAATGGCTTTGTGGCCAAATTCCGGGGTGGTTGTCTTACCGATCAGGATAGCACCAGCCTCCTTGAGGCGTTGGACACACGGTGCATCTTCATCTGGTAGGTAATTTTCCAAGATATAGGAGCCAAAGGTGGTTCGGACGCCTTTTGTCCACAGGAGGTCTTTGACCGAGAAGGGAATGCCGTGAAGGGGGCCAACCGATTTTCCGCGCACGATTTCGGATTCAGCTTTGCGGGAGGCTTCCAGGGCCTTGTCAGCGCAGACCGTGGAAAATGCGTTGATTTGGGGTTGAAGGCGCTCTATTCGAGATAGAATCGCCTGCATGAGCTCGACAGGAGAGATTTCACGGCCCTGTATCAGTCTGGCCAGTTGGGTAGCTGAGGTAAAACACAGATCGGTGTGCTCCATCTTATGTGTCTCCGTCCCCCCTCATATTTCCACCACAGGTGGTCTCCGTTTCCAGAGGCCTGTGGCCTGTTCAAAGGCGTGGGCAAGCTCCAGCACACCCAGGTCGTTCTGGTGTCTGCCCACGATCTGGACTCCCACCGGAAGGCCCTCCGGAGTAAAACCACAGGGCACGGAGATGGCGGGGAGGCCAACTGTAGTGATGTAATAGCAGGATTTCATCCAGTCGATGTACGTATCCATTCTCACGCCATTAATCTCTGTCACATAGCGCTGGTTCACATCGAAAGGTGGCACCTGGCTTACAGGGAGGACCAGGAACTCGTAGGTTTCCATGAATTTCCGCACTCGGTGATAGAGCTCTGTTCGCTTGCGTTCAGCCCGCCCGATCTGCGGGCCGGTCAGCCTCGTGCCCGCTTCGATGTTCCAGATCACTGTGTCCTTGAGTTGGCCCCGGTGGGTCTCGAGCAGCTCAGCAAGGGCGAGCTCGAAGCGCCAGGCCCGCCATACCTTGAAGACCTCGTCCGCGTCCGTGAAATCCGGCTCGCGGTCCTCTACCACGCAGCCCAAGGATTTAAACACATGGCGCTGTCCTTCAATGGCCGCGGTCACCCGGGAATCTACCGGCAGTCCTCCTAAATCACGACTCCATGCGACCAGTACCCCTTTGAAATCTCGTTCCAGTGAGCGGGAGAAGAGGCTGCCCGGCTCGGTGATGGCGATGGGCGAGCGCGTATCAGGCCCGGCGATGGCGCTCAACATGAGCGCGGTATCCTGCACCGTGCGGGCCATGGGGCCTTCCACGGTCAAAGGGAACCAGCCCACGAAGTCGGGCCATGCAGGCACTCTGCCAGGAGAAGGCCGAAATCCCACCACATTGCAGAAGCTGGCGGGGTTGCGCAGTGAACCGCCCATGTCGCTGCCGTCTGCGATTGGCAGCATTCCGCAGGCGAGGGCCACTGCCGCTCCGCCACTACTGCCCCCACAGGTCGTGGAGGTGTCGTAAGGGTTGAGAGTTTCCCCGAACACCTCGTTATAGGTCTGAGAGCCGGCTCCGAACTCCGGCGTGTTGGTCTTGCCGATGGTGATGGCGCCGGCATTCTTTAGCCGTTCCACGATTAGGGCGTCTTGTTCCGGCACAAAGTCCTTGAAGGCAAGGGAGCCTAAGGTGGTGCGGATTCCGCGTGTAAAAACAAGATCCTTGTGCGCCACCGGAAGCCCGTGCAGCGGACCCACCTCTCTGCCACGTGCGAGAGTTTCATCGGCGGCGCTGGCCTGCTCCATGGCCTGCTCGGGAAGGAAGGTGACGATGGCGTTCACCTTAGGGTTGACTCGCTCGATCTGGGCCAGGTGAGCGCCCATTACCTCCCTGGCGGACAGGTCCTTTCCCCGGATACGACGGGCCAATTCTGTGGCTGTCAGAAAACAGATCTCTGGGCTCGACATGATATTCACCTCTCTTCACTTACCACAACTTGCTCTGGCAAGGCAAGCCGTAATAAAAGCGAAGATTGGGCAGGGTCCGAGAAGAAAAGGGGTGAGGCCATCTTCGCTTTAGGGTTGCAGTACGCACATAGCCAACTCATGACCCTGAGCGCCTTTCGGCAGATTTGGTCATAAGTCTGCCATAGTAAGGTGCAGAGGAGAGATAGATAGCCGCCGCAGGGTTGTGCCCAAATACCCTGTCTTTTACTACAAGCACCGTCATCGGAACCTTGCAATACCGAAAAAATAAGGTATCATGACCTACACAGAGGCCCAGAAGAATGGCTAAATCTACCTTCTCCGAATTCAAGATCTCTGCCTGAGCTATAGGACTACACATGGATTCATAGTAGAGGTAGCCCTTTGGACCTCCTATCATCTCTTCTCTCTTGAGGCCTATCCTCTCTTTATCAACTCTCCCTGTCTTACAACATATAGATACAACCTGGAAACCGCGATTTTCCAAGATCCTATCCAGGCCCCGAGCCTCGCTTTCTAACCCGATGCAAAAGGCAATGCCTAACTTGCGATAGCCCATTTTTTGAGCGAATTGAATTGTCTCCTCTACCCTGGGAATTTTGGTTCTAATCCCCAATCTATCTCCAACTCCTGTGGGGACCCACTCATAGCATTCCGCCTCTTGCAGCGAAGCCAGACGGGCGAGTTCCTTGATTTCATCTCGGGCATACTCAGCCATAGCCTTTTCAAGGATCTCGGGCTTGAGTCGCATAGGACAAAAGGATGGAGCTTCCTCTATGGGAGGCGGTTCAGTGCCAATCTTGTTAAAAGGGTCACAGATTCTTTTCCCACACTTGGCGCACATAGGATATAGCTCTTTTCCCATCTTTACTCTCCTTTCTCATCTTTAACCGCGGCGGTTCTTGGCAAATCTGCTTCGCTTTCATCACCGCGCTTTGTTGCAGATTGCCACAAGCAGTTCTTTACTGTTTCAAGTAGTTCAAGTATAAGTAGATGTCTTTAAATCACCTAAGATGACTACCACATTTGGCCTACATTTAAAATAGGGAGCTGAGTTATTATGGATTTCAATACCTTTTTAGAATTAATAGACGAGAAATTTGCTCTATCATTGGAACATGGGAAAGGCAAGATATTACCTTTGGAGGAGGCAATCAAAGAATACGTAAAACCGAATCAAATAATTCATCTAGGTTTCTGCGGTGGGTTTTCAATGGGTGCAATTCAAGAGATCACAAGGCAATTCTATGATAAAAACCCTAATTTTCATGTGGCCTGTTTAGGGGCAACGACTCACGTTCAGTATATGCTGGGAGCGAATCTGCAAACTCCAATGATTAAGAAATTGACCACCAGTTATGCTGGAGACGCATATCCAAGGTCAACTATGGTTCCCATATTTAATCATCACATCAAGAAAGGCATGGATATAGAGTACTGCACTGTTCTTACATTCACATTGATGTTATTAGCTGCTGCGATGGATTTACCGTGGCTGCCAACTAACTCAATAATAGATTCTGGAATGGAGGAAGAAGGTTATTTCAAAAAGATAGAAGATCCCTTTGCTACTGACTCCTCAAGCCCTGATCAGGAGATTGGATTAATAAAATCTCTCCATCCCGATGTTTCAATTTATCATGCATGGGCATCAGATCCTTATGGGAACGCTGTTTTTGTTCCTCCGTACGGTGGGGACATCTATGGTGCCTATGCCTGTAACGGACCTGTAATAGTTACCACCGAGAGAATTGTTGATACTGATTATATACGGCGGCACAGGGATTACGTAAGACTGCCGGGGCATATTGTGGCTGCTGTAGTGGAGTTGTCCTATGGCTCCCACCCATCCATGTTTTATGGTTTGGATGGAGGAGGATACGTGGAGGATATTCCATACCTGTTGAATTTTCATAAGAACAACAGAGTCCCTGAGAAACTTCACGGATTTGTAAAAGAATGGATACTAAACGTAAGGGACTTCCAGGAATACAAGAAAAAGGTAGGCGTTGAGAAATTACTAGAGCTGAGCGGCAGAATTGACCCAGAGTCATGGAAGGAAGATCTAAAATGTCAATTGGAGAATGTCGATGATTTGGATTCACGTCCAATCAATGAATTTGAGAGATTAGTCTTAATGGCTTCAGAGGTGATTACAGAAATCCTCAAAGAAAGGAATTATGAAATCATTTTAGCTGGACAGGGTTTTAGCAATCTAGCTGCCTGGATGGCATTGTTTAATCTATCAGAGGATGACGTGCCATTAGATCTCGTGGCAGAGGTTGGATTCTACGGCTACGTGCCACGTCCGGGAAGCCCATTTGTCTTTAATATTTCAAATATTCCAACCTGCAAAATGGCAACAAATGTCATCGATATTTTAGGTATCAATCTGGGGCGTAGTAATAGTTGTGCGGTTTTGGGAGCTGCCCAGCTGGATAGATTTGGAAATATCAATTCCTCTAAGATCGGCATTCATCACCTCATTGGTTCAGGGGGATCAAATGATGTCGGCAGTCAATATAGGGCACGGGAGATATTTGTTGTTATGGTGCATGGAAAGGATCGTTTATTAGATAAAGTCCCCTACGTTACAGTCCCTGGAAAACGTGTTTCAACGGTTATAACAACAAAAGGGGTACTGAGAAAGATTGACAATTCCAATGAACTAGTATTGACAGAATATTTTGATCCAGATAAACGGCTCAAACAGGACATAATCAACGATATTAAAGAGAATACCGGGTGGGACTTAAAGGTAGCCAGGGATGTCAAGAGAATGTCAACCTCTTCAGAAGAAAAAGTCAATATGCTACGATTATTAGATCCGAATGGCTTTTTCCTCACACATAATTAAGCGCTTCGGCGCTTCTATCCCGCTGAATGCGGGAAAGTCAAAGGGCTTTTTGTTGCTTTAACCTTTCGCCTCCCTATTTCTCCATTATTGCCTGGCCCAGGGATTTAAGTGTCTTGGTGAATGCGTTCGTCAATAAGGCCCTCTAATTGGTGGTGATCCCATCCGATGTAGGTACGTTTTTTGTCGATGATGAAGGCCGGAAACCGAAAGAGCCTGTATCGTATCTGCTTCCAGAGGCCCAGGGGAGACTGTGCATCGATCACCTGGATCTGAATCCGATGGCGATACAAATAAGATATCTCCTGGAGCCATTGTGAGACGTAGTTCGTAGCCCACTTCCAATCATCAGGATATTCGTTAATACAGGCACTGCGATACTTGCTCTTCATGCCCCAATAACTGAGGATGAAACTGTAACGCCACGAGCTTATTTCCACGCTGGAAAGCATGGGAGTAACCACTTCAATCTGTACTGGCTTCATCTGCAATCTCTCCATTTTATTCCATTATAGTAATGAGCACGACCTTTTTCAATAGCAATAATATAGCCCTTGTTCATTGCCTTGCATGCTATAGTGGTGAGGCGAATCGGTAGGATTTTCTGCTCAATGGGCCAGAAAAGGATTGACAAATCATATTACTGTTTACTATACCCTCACCTTGCGGAGGCGAGGTTATCGAGAGAAATACAACCATAGTAAGGGAAAGGAGGGACCAGTGGCTGAATATTCTGAGTTGAGTCAAAGGCTAATGACACTTTTGAGACTGAGGACTTTACCAGTGGGTATCAAGTTATTTGAAAGGAGATCAGATATACCCAAGGACTTTGAGATGATAGAGGAAGAGTGCAGTGTGTGCCAAGTTATCGGGGTAGCACGATATGCTGAGAAGGCTGTAGCAGCAGTAAAGGAGGAACTAACTGCCTGTCCGGTGGGTTGTTTCTCATTAGGTATGTGTGATCTCCCTCAACGTCTCGACGAGTCCGCGGGTAAATGGGGGAAAACCCCTGAAGCCGGGCTAAAACAAGCTACAGACAGAATGGCGATCGAGAAAGGGAGGTTTGAGGCAATAGGGGTGGCACCACTCGAGGCTCTATCCGTTGAGCCGGATGTCGTGCAGGTATGGGGTCTTCCATATCATATGATAAGTTTTGCTTACGCAAGTGTTTGGGATGGTGGCTATAAGCTGGAATTGAGCACAAACGGGCATGGCGCGAGCTGTAACGAGGTCTTGGCTGTTCCCTATCTCACCGGTAAGATCAGGCTGGCTATTGCGGACCAAGGGGACCGATGGCATGCGTTTGCCACCGAGGAAGAAATGATATTAGGCTGCCCTGTGAGGGAACTGGAGAGACTCGCCGTTAATCTGAGGGAAAGCATGGAGAATATATACTATCCACGCAATTATCCTTCTCTCAAACTCACATATAATCCTAGGTATTCGGCAAGGAGATACCAAGGGGTTACCTAAACAATAGACACAACAAGCTGGTTACAGTAAGGGAGCCATGTTGCTTCCCTTACGGTAGCTTGGTCAAGAAATAGGTCATTCCTCCACTGACAAGCAAGGTCTGCCCGGTTACGTAACTCGAGGCATCAGAGGCCAGAAATACGACTACCCGCCCTATCTCGTCTGGGTTGCCATAACGACCGAGGGGGATTATGCGGTCCTGTGCGGCACGCAGATCTTCGCGTCCCTTATAGAGTACATCGGTTATTGGTGTCTTGACGTGGCCAGGGGCGATGCAATTCACCCTTATGTTGTCCTTGCCGTACTGACTGCCAAGGGTAGCTGTCATGTTGATCACCCCTGCCTTGGCTACACCATATGCTACTGAGGTCTCGTAGGGGACCATGCCGCCAAGGGAGGCAATGTTTACGATATTGCCCTTTTTCTTATTATCTAACCAATACTTGATAAATGTCCTACAGCACAAGAATTGTGAGGTGACATTGAGGCTGATGACATCATCCCAGTACTTGCGCGTCATCGCTACAATAGGTGTCATTCGCGGTTTGCCAACAATTCCGCCGACATTGTTTACCAGGATATCCACTTGATCAAAGGCACTCAGTGCTGCCTCGAGCGTGTTGTCAACACTTTGCTCATCGGTTACGTCTGTGGGTACCACTATCGCTTTTGTGCCGAGCCTGGTAATGATGTCCAAAGTCTCCCCGGCCGTCTCTTGGTTTATCTCGGCAACCACAATACTGGCTCCCGCCCTTGCAAGCATCTCTGAGGTAGCTCGCCCTATACCGCTGCCGGAGCCAGTAACAACCGCAACTCTATCTTTCAGATTGAAGAACTGATTATCCTGCGACATAGATCATGCCCCCTCTCCAGGGCTCAACGAGACGTGCTGTTCCTCGTGGTCTCCGCGCCTATTTCTTTCGCAGCCCGTTCAGTTCATCAAGGAGGTTTTCCTCAAAGATGACCTCCACGACCCACTTGGCGGCATTTCCCACCACCTCTGGGCTTACGGTGCTATGGGCGCCGGCCTCCTCGGCCTTGTTGTATTCGTCTGGGTCCACAAGCCAGAAAGGCCTCCCATAGATCTTGGTCATAATATCTCGGCAAAATACTGTGCCGTAGTTATCAATAAACTTCTTGTGCAGTGCACGGCCAATCTCAAAACACCGGAAGCGGTCTGTATCCTCCACCACGAAGTTGTCTATAGGGCGTCCTTTGAGCATGCCAATGATAAGCAGCCCCCCACTGTATCCACCACAGGCAGCATCGCCGAAAAGGGCGCCGCCACCGGCAAGGGCGGTTGATGCCTTGAAAATCCCATGATCTTTGAGCCCAAGTGTCTCCATTACTGCTGCCACGGCAGTCTGACTGCAACAACGCTTCTGGTTCTGGTAGTAATAGCCTTGATCATAGGCCTTTTTGGCGAGCCTCTCTTTATCACCTGGTTTAATCTCTGGTTTAGCCATTTCACCCCCTTATTCATAGATGGCCCTGTGAGCCCGAATCTCTCCTATGAAATCCTCCACCGCTTGATCAAGGGAGTAGCGGGTTGACCACCCCCAATCCTCTCGAGCCAAGGTGTCGTCCAGCCTCTGGGGGAGGTTTTCTACAAGTGTAATCATTTCTTGGTCTGGTTTGAAGTCTATCTGCGCCTCAGGGATACATCGTCCTACACTATCAACCAGCTCCTGTGCGGTAGCTGAAAACCCGTATAGGTTATACACCCGCCTGGTTAACTTCCTGTCCTCGGCGTTCCTTAGATCAACAAGGCTCCACACGGCATCCTTGACATATAAGAGAGCTATCGTGGTTGATGTATCAACGTATACCGTGTAGGGCCGACCCAGGGCAGTTTCTTGAATAGCCAGGTAATTATACGCGCTCTGAGCCTTATCGAAACGTCCCATACCAATTATTGGGGGAAATCTGACCCCACGGAAGTTAACCCCAAACCTGGTATAGTAGTACTCGCCGAGGCGTTCACTGCATACTTTGGTCACACCATACATGTTGGGAGGATGTTGAGGAGCATCGTTCGGCACGATTCGAGGAACATCTCGGCCGAACGTGGCGAGCGTGCTGAGGTAGATAACGCTGTCTACACCAAAGAGCCGAGCAGCCTCCAATACGTTAAAGGTGCCGGTCACGTTCACCGCATAAGCTGCTGCAGGAGATTGCTCGGTAACAGGTGGTAGCAAAGCTCCGGCATGGAATATACAGCTGATATCATTATCCTTCACCACGTCGAGAACCTGTACCCAATTCCTCAGGTCTCCACGAACAGTCTTAACCCTATCCTTGATACCTTCGGTAAACCTTGATTCAGAAACCACATCAAACAGCACTACCTCCTCACCTTCCCCCAGCAAGAGCTCGGCCAAATAATACCCGAGAAAACCATGACCACCGGTTATCAAGTTCTTTCCCATCTCACCAGTCTCCTATCAGGTTATCGCTGTGGTAATAGGTTTTCCTGTAGTACAATCTCAGCCACCCACCTAGCAGCCTTGCCTACCACTTCGGTGCACACCGTTGTGTGTCCCCCATCATTGTCAAACTTGAGGAATTCGTCCTCGTCGGGCATGTAGTAGTAACGTCCAAAGAGATTCATATGAATGTCACGACAGATTGCCGTGCCATATTCGTCGATGAATTTATCATGGAGCTTTCTCACCAGTTCGTGAGTCTTGAACCGGATGCCTTCAGGGTCAGCAATGTTGTCCCTCTCCCTTCCTAGAAGTGTGCTTAAAAAGATGGCCCCAGCTACATAAGCGCCGCAACCAGTATCACATAACATCCCGGCTGACCCTGCAATGCCGGTAGTTGCCTTGAAGATATCGTCATTCCTCATGTCAAAAGTATCCTGGAGCGCAGCTATTGCGCACTGCCCACATCCCCTATAGGTTCCCTCATATTCGTAACCCAATTTGTATGCCTTCTCCATTAGCTCTTTTGCGTCCTTTGTTTGTTCCATTTTTCCTCCAACCTCCTTTGCCTTGGAATGCTATTATATATTTGTTAGTTTGTTGGCCAACACGGCCAAAGACCCCTGCCACTCTTTGATTAATTCTTGGTATTAGGCCTGCGCACCTTGAGTAATTTCCTGAAACTCATCCTCGGTCAGCGGTCGCTTAAGGTCATATGCCTTTTGTTTCACCTGACGCAGAACCTCCTCAGTTTCCTCCTCGGTAAGCTCGATGCCGAGCTTTTCTGCCCATATGGCAACAGAATCCAACCCACTCTTCTTGCCCATCAGTATCCTGGGTTCTCTATGGCCTACAAACTTAGGGCTGATAGGAAATAGATCTGTGGGATATTGCCCGTAAAGCCTCCTGTACCAACTGGCAGGAATTCCAGATTCTATATCATACACCATGTCACTCACAAATGGTCGGTTGGCGGGCATACCGGCAAGCTCCCCCACCACCTTAGAAAGTTCGGTGAGTTTATCGTACTTTATGCCCACGTCTATCCCATACAGGATCCTAAGTGCCACCACTGTCTCCTCCATAGGACAGTTACCAGACCCCTCACCGATCCCGGTAACTGTGGAGTGAATCACCTCACCGCCAGCAAGCACAGACATTATAGAGTTCGCCGTGGCCATGCCAAATGTGTTGTGGAAGTGGATCTCCAGGGGCTTATTCACCCTCTCCTTGACGGCCTTTGTGTAGTAAAAGGCGCCCTGCGGCGAGAGCACACCAAAGGTATCAACCAGCGTCAGTGCATCCATATGACCCTCACTGGCCACCTTCTCTATAAGGTTCAAATACCACTCCATATCTGTCCTGGTGCCGTCAATAGTGAAAAAAACCGTATAGAGCCCATGTTCCTTGGCAAACTGGGTTGCCTTGATGGGGAGATCCACGGCCTTTTGCATCGGCCACCCATAGCCGTGCTCAATTATGTGTTGGGAGGCGGGAATCTCTATAATAATGCCATCTACGCCACAGTCCAGCGCCATTTTCACATCATCCACCATACAGCGGGAGAAACAGAATATCTCGGAGTCCAGGTCGCGTTTCACTATCTCTTTTATGGCAGCCTCGTCCTGTGGCGATACTGCTGGCATGCCCGTTTCAATACGATGAACACCCGCCTCAGCCAGGTTTTCAGCGATGCGAATCTTGTCCTCCTTTCTGAATAAGATGCCAGCCTGCTGCTCACCATCACGCAGGGTGATATCGTGAATCTTCACCTGCTTGGGAGGATGAAAATCCTTGGTCACCTCCTCCAAGAAATTCCACGGGCTGACAAACCAGTTGTCCGATTTCCACGGTTCCTTTTTTGTTACCATTTCAACTACCTCCTCACTTTTTTCCTTGGATCCTCTACGGCAATTCTACCTCCAATTGCGCTCTTTGGGATCTTGGCTGTTGTCGGAGTCTGCTTTTTAGTATGGTTTCAAGATACTGTCAAGCCTTTTTGTAGGATTTTTTTGCTGACTCTGTGCAAAAGAAGGCCGCTATAGGCTTTTCCTAAAGGGCTTGACCGCCAAAGTGCCGGCCCTATCTGTCTTATCGTCTCTGCCCTATCCATGGTGTTCTACAAGGCGGCCAGAGAAAGGGCCAGCTTTTAAGGATCCCCACGGCCTGGATTTGGTTGAAAAGGACCAAGGGCTAATATGCCACCGGGCGTATACGCTTGGCAGGGGGATTTAACGTTGGAATCGCGATACCGATTCTAGACGTTGAGGCATTAAAGACTATATGGGAAAGATGAAAGGATGCCCTTGAGGGATTCTCTGGGGGAGGGATTCAATCCTTTTGCCTGCCTCCCTGGTGATCATTTTTTCTCTTGTTCGGATGTTTAAGATATACAAAAAACTCCCTGTTTCCCTTGACACCCAAGATTGGCGACTCAAATGTCCCGAAAACTGGCAGGCCTCGTTTAGAAAAAAAGCCGATAAGGTCGTTGACAATGCTTTTTTGTAGGGCCTTATCTCGAAGAACTCCACCTTTTCCCACCATGCCTTTCCCGGCCTCAAATTGTGGCTTGATAAGGGCAAGGAGGAAACTATCTTTTTTTAGGAGCCTTGCTGTGGCGGGGACCACTATCCTTAACGAGATAAATGATGTATCAATAACCGCCCCGTCAGCCTCTTCTCCTATTTGTAAAGTCGTTAGATGCCTGATATTAGTCCTCTCTAACACCAAAACCCTTGGATCCTTCCTCAGTGACCATGACAGTTGTCCATATCCTACGTCAACAGCGATTACCTTTTTGGCGCCATGTTGAAGGAGACAATCGGTAAATCCACCAGTAGATGCCCCCACATCCACAATAGTGAGCCCCTTCACATCTATAGCGAACTCTCTTAGTGCTGCCTCAAGTTTTATTCCGCCTCTACTCACATAGGGATGATCAGGACCAATGAGATCAATGGAAGCGGAAGGATTCACCAGATGGCCTGGCTTATCCACCATTTTTCCATCGACCATGACCATACCGGCCATTATCATCCCCTGTGCCCTTTGCCGGCTCACCAGTAGTTCTCTTTCAACCAGGAGCTGGTCAAGCCTTTTCTTTACCTGGGTCATGGTAGTTACACGGACCTTTGCATAGCCCACAAGCTTTCTCTCGCCCGCTATCCCCATTAAAAACCGGACTCACTCGAGCTCACAGAGATCACAGAATATGCTGGGCATTCACCGCCCGCTTCGCCAGGGGCAGAGATCGCAGAGGAAAACGTTTTTCCCTTTTCTGTTGAGAGGCCGGCAAAGGCAAAGCGCTCAGCAGCTTCGCTGCAATAATCACCTGTTAGCGCTAACCCGGCATTGGATTGACTCTGACACATAGACAGATTATACGTACGTTTTATCTCCACGCAGGACTGGATCTTTTTGCTTTCCGTCCCCTCAACGGAAAGCAAAAAAAAGCATGCCTCCGCGTCCTTTGCGTCTTTGCGGTGAATAACCCTGTGAGAGATTAAAGACCCTTTTAGCGTCACCCTGAAAATTATTCCGCTGGCGGGCTAAGGCGTGCAGAGATCTCGCATAGTTTCCTGGCCTCTGCTATGATCTGTTTTCTGTCAATCCCGTATCTTTTTCGTAAAAGGTTCTGTGGACCATGCTCTACGAATATATCTGGAATCCCAAGGCGTTTTACTATCACATTTGACAATCCCTGATCGCTAAAGGACTCCAGGACAGCACTTCCAAACCCACCATGGAGCGTGTTTTCTTCTACTATCAGAACCCTTCCGGTGCCTGAAGCCATCTCGGGTAACCTGGGATCCAATGGCTTTACAAACCGGCAGTTTACCACACCAACTGAATAGCCCTCCTTTTTTAGCTCCATGGCAGCTTCAAGGCAGGGATGAACCCTGCTTCCAAGGGCCAAGATGAGAACTTCTTTTCCTTCTTTCAACTGTTCCGCCTCGGCTATGGGGATCTTTTTGTATTCCTTGTCGATTGGAACACCAACTCCTTTCCCTCTCGGATAACGAATAGTGGCCGGGCTATGCAAGGCAAGGGCGGTGGATAACATATGTCTCAGTTCATTTTCATCCTTTGGGGCCATGATCGTCATGTTCGGGATGATCCTGAGGTACGACAGGTCAAAGGTACCCTGGTGTGTTGCTCCATCCTCACCCACTATGCCACTCCTGTCGAGGGTAAAGATGACAGGCAGATTGGGAAGACACACATCATGGATTATCTGATCAAAGGCACGCTGGAGGAAGGTAGAGTAGATGGCAACCACCGGCTTGAAGCCTTCTGTAGCCAGACCTGCGGCAAAGGTTACCGCATGCTGCTCAGCGATACCAACATCAATAAAGCGGTCCGGATATACCTTGGCAAACTCGGAAAGACCTGTCCCTTCAGGCATGGCTGCGGTGATTGCAAATAGCCTCTCCTCTTTGGCCCCAAGTTCAACCATGGTTTTGCCAAATACCTCTGTATAAGATGGCGGCTCTTTGGCTGATTTGTTCTTGACAGTACCTGTAGTTATATTAAAGGCCCCAATACCATGAAAATAGGTAGGATTCTTCTCGGCAGGTGCGTAGCCCTTTCCCTTGGTGGTCAAGACATGGACAAGAACCGGGCCCCTTAGTTTGGCCACATCCTCAAATGTCTTAATGAGAAGATTAAGATCGTGACCCTTTATCGGACCTATGTATCTAAATCTCAGGGCCTCAAAAAGCATGCCGGGCGTAAGGAGCCCGACAAGGGAATCCTCACTCTTTTTCAGTACGGCCAATATATTCCCTCCCACACCTGGTATAGAGCGAAAAAAATTCTCGAGGTTCTTTTTTAGATTAACGAATCTGGGTTCATATATCTTTCTGCTGATATAGGAGGAGAGGGCGCCAACGTTTCTCGCTATTGACATCTCATTATCATTCAGGACAACAATCAGATCTCTCTCAGTGTGACCTGCCTGGTTAAGTGCCTCAAAGGCCATACCGGCTGTCATGGATCCATCGCCAATAAGTGCAATGACCTTATTTTTGTTCCCATTGATAGACCTGGCGGTGGTGATGCCGAGACCAGCAGATATAGAGGTGCCTGAATGGCCTGTGCTAAAGGAATCGTAATGGCTTTCTTCTCTCCTGGGGAACCCACTTATCCCTTTATGTCTTCTTAAGGTATGGAATTTGTCCCTCCTGCCGGTAATAATCTTATGGGCATAGGCCTGATGGCCAACATCCCAGATAATCTTATCTCTTGGTGAATCAAAGACATAGTGGAGTGCAATAGATAGCTCCACCACCCCCAGGCTTGGGGCCAGATGTCCGCCGGTTCGTGAGACTGTTTCTATAATAAGTTCCCTTATTTCGCTGGCCAGTATCTCTAGATCGGCTAATTCTAAGCCCTTCAAATCGGCAGGACTGTTAATGTGATCAAGGATGTTGCCTTTTGATTTGGTTTTTTTATGCCCCTGTTCCATATCTTACGTGAGCGAACATTTTAAGTGCCTAAAGTGCGCTAAAATTTAGGGAGTTAAATCGAATCAACTTTAGTTCACTTATAACTTCCTCTTAATAATGTACCGGGCCAGGTCTCTCAATGGTTCTGCCTTTTTATCGAACCCATTGAGGGATTCTATGGCATGGCGAACCAATCTGTTTTGAATATTTTTTGACTCAGCGATTCCAAAGACAGACGGATAGGTCATCTTTCCCCTCACCTTATCACTGCCTGTCCCCTTACCCATGACATTGCTCTGCCCCTCTATATTTAAGATATCATCTGCAATCTGAAAGGCCAGCCCTATTTGTTGTCCATATCTGTTAACACGTCCTACCTCCTCCTCATTACCGTCTGCCAGAATTGCTCCTGCGGTAACTGAGGCAGCTATCAGGGCCCCAGTTTTGTGCGTATGGATATACTCCACCACCGTAGGGTCTGCATCCTTACCTTCGTAGCTGATATCCACCACCTGCCCACCCACCATACCTTTGTAGCCAGCGGCCGAGGAAATTAAGTCAATTACCCTCAGCAGCCCTGTTTTTTCACCTTTTTTTTCTACACCACAGCTTGCCATCAGGTTGAATGCCAGGGCTAGTAGGCCATCCCCTGCCAGAAGGGCTATGGCCTCCCCGAATACCTTATGGTTTGTGGGTTTACCCCTTCTGAAATCATCATTATCCATGACCGGAAGATCATCATGAATCAGGGAGTAGGCATGAATGAGTTCGATTGCGCAGGCAACAGGCAGGACATAATCGGCGGATCCTCCCACTGCCTCTGCACCTGCCATACATAGAATTGGCCTGATCCTCTTTCCTCCAGCAAAGAGGGTGTAATTCATTGCCTTGATAACATCACCTGCCAGACCGGATGGTTCAGGCATGAAATCCTTTAATGCCTTGTCTACAAGGATTTTTCTTTCCTCAAGGTAATTCTCAATCCTTTTTGACACCTTCAGTTGCCTCATACTCAAATGGCGCTCTTTTAATGCCACCCTCATCCTTCATCAGGATGGAGACCCTCTTTTCCGCCTCTTCTAATTTGCTAAAACAATACCGTGATAACGCTACCCCCTCCTCAAAGATCTTAAGTGATTCTTCCAGGGGCAGATCTCCGCTCTCCAGGCGTTTTATAATGTCCTCCAGTTCTCTCATAGCATCCTCAAATCTTTTTTCTTTCATTATCTTTCCAAGGCCTCGCTTATCTCAATGAGCTTTATCGGGTCAACCCTTCCCCCGTTAAGCCTGATACCAAAGTGGAGATGGGGTCCGCTTACCCTTCCAGTAGAGCCAGACAGCCCAAGGGTAGCCCCTTTTTCCACTAACTGACCAATCCGCACAAAAACCTTACTGAGATGAAAGTACATACTTTGAATGCCTCCCCCGTGATCGATAAAAACACCCAGACCGGTAAAAAAGTGATTTGCCACCAGGACCACTTTTCCCCTATTGGTTGCCTTGATCGGGGTACCTTCTGGCGCCTTTAGATCAACACCTGAATGCGGGGACCTTTCCATGCCATTAATGATGCTCCTGCACCCGAAGGGGCTTGCAACCGGGCCTGCTACTGGTCTTATCCACTTTCCCTCCCAGAGCAAATAGTCAGCAGATCTCAGAAAAAGCCTTCTCACAGCCTTGATCTCTTCCCTTACCCTTTTCAGGGTATCGGTATCAAGTTCAACCATTTCTCTTGGGAGCGTCAAACGCCTGGTACCATAATCCCTTGAAACCACAGTGACTGTTTTTGAATATGACTTACTGTCATTGATAAGGCTGATTTGAAGTTTATACCTTCCTGGGACTGTAGTCAAATCTGTCCCGATAAAGCCTGACCAGATCTCATTTTTTTTATCGTAGGCCCCGGTAATCTTTTCCCCCATCCAGAGCACCGTAGGTTTAGCTCCTTTCTTGTTTACGGATAAAAGGCCTACTTCACCCTGCCCGATTTCGGGTGGCGTTACGTCAATATCAAGCCCAGGTGAGGGGAATGCTTCAACAGGTGATAGGAAGAGGAGGCACAGAAGTGTGAGAAGCAAATGAAATCTTTTTCCCATTGACGGCAATTCACTCTCCCGGATCAGCCTTTTTTACCACGGAGTCGATACTACCCCTGGCAAGGACAGTGTTGATCTCATCGCCAGTTTTTACCTGCGTAGAATCCTTAATGATATTCATCTCAGGTAATTTTCTGGTGATACTATAACCTCTTTTCAAGATAGACAGTGGGCTTAGTGAATCAAGCCTATCACTCATGGAGCGAATATCCCCCTTTTTTCTCTCTAAAGAGCCTGTAAGTGCTTGAACAAGGGAGCGGCTATAAAAGGCCAGTTCCTGAGACAACATAGCCATAGTAGATGAGGGACTACTCAAGATGAGTGTTTCGTTGACCGCCTTGAGGCGTTTTAGATTATCATTTATGCAGATCTTTCCAGTCTTGATTAGGCGGTTGTAGATCTCGTCAAGCCTGAGCCAGGTATCCGCAAGATCGCGTCTTGGATCCCTTATCCGAGAAGAGAAACTCTTTAACCTATCACGGATTCTCTCCATAATGCCAAGGAGCGCCTTCTCAAGCCTGGATGAGAGGTCTCCAAGATTTCTCTCAAGGGTTTCTTTCTCCCGCACCACCAGTTCAGCGGCACCTGATGGGGTAGGTGCCCTGAGATCAGCAGCCAGATCAGAGATGGTGAGGTCCACCTCGTGACCAACCGCTGAGACAACAGGAATGAGTGAGCGTCGTATTGCATATGCTACCTCTTCCTGATTAAAGGGCCACAGGTCTTCCAATGAACCGCCACCCCTTGTCAAAACAATAACATCGACATCTAACTCCCTGTTTATCATGTCAAGGGCCTCCACAATATCACCTGCTGCCTCATCTCCCTGGACCCTGGCCGGCGCTATGGTAATATCCAAGTTGGGCATTCTTCGATGGGAGATCCTTAGAAAGTCTCTTATTGCTGCCCCTGTAGGTGACGTGATTACGGCAATCCTTTTTGGCAGAAAGGGGATGGGTCTTTTCTTTTCCTCATCAAACAATCCTTCAAGGGATAGCTTCTTTTTAACCTGTTCAAAGGCAGCCGCAAGCGCCCCCACACCCAGAGGCTCTATGTAGTCAAGAATAATCTGATATTCTCCCCTGGGTTCATATATACCTATTCTGCCCCTGGCGATTACCTTCATCCCATCTTCTGGTATAAATCTAAGATAACTCGCCTGCATCCTGAACATAACCGCCTTGATCTGGGCATTTTCGTCCTTAAGGCTCATGTAATAGTGTCCTGAGGAAGGAGAGGCGAAGTTTGAGATTTCCCCTTCTACCCACACAAAGTCAAATGCTTGCTCAAACAATGATTTTATCTCGGAAGTCAGGGCACTTACTGTATAGATCCTAGGTGGTTGAAAGGGTAAGTCCATATACCTCGTTTCTCGTTGCTCCTTTTCGTCCCTCTTTTCTCGTTTAAAACCAGTAGCCAGCACCTAAAACTCAAGATTTTTAGGTGTTCTGGGAAAGGGGATCGCATCCCTGATATTGGCAAGCCCGGTGACAAACTGGATAAGGCGCTCAAAGCCAAGACCAAAACCGGAGTGGATAACAGTACCGTACTTTCTAAGGTCCAGGTACCACCAGTAATCAGCAGGGTCCAGGTTCATTTCCTTTATCCTGTTTAGCAAGGTTTCGTAATCATCCTCCCTCTGACTGCCTCCAATAATTTCGCCAATCCCTGGCAGAAGAATATCCATAGCCTTTACTGTCCTGCCATCTTTGTTTACCTTCATGTAGAAGGGTTTTATTCCCATTGGATAATCAGTTACCACCACAGGCCTCTTGAAATAGGTACACAGATACCGCTCGTGTTCTGACTGGATGTCTTTTCCCCACTCTACAGGAAATTCAAAGTCTTTCTTAACCTTGGATAGTATCTCTATTGCCTCTGTATAGGTAATGTGCTCAAAGTGGTTGTTAATAACATCATCGATTCGAGATATAAGATCTTTATCAACAAAACGATTGAGGAAATCCATATCGTCCCTGCAGTCTTTTAAGGGAGAGGCAAGGATTCTTTTAATGAATTCCTCTGCTAGGTCTATATTGTCCTTGAGATCGCAAAATGCCATCTCAGGCTCCACCATCCAGAACTCTGCTAAGTGTCTGGACGTGTTTGAATTCTCTGCCCTAAACGTTGGACCGAAGGTGTACACGTTACCTAAGGCAAGGGCGTAGACCTCTGCTTCCAGCTGCCCGCTTACCGTCAAATTGGCTGGTTTACCAAAAAAATCCTCTCTAAAATCAACCTTACCATCTTTAGTGGTGACTCTTTGGAGGTCAAGGGTAGTTACCGTGAACATATCGCCAGCGCCCTCACAGTTGCTGCCGGTAATTATCGGGGAATGAAGATATATGAAATCCCTGTCCTGAAAAAAGGTGTGGATGGCATAGCTTATAGCATTCCTGATCCTGGCCACTGCCCCGATGGTATTTGTCCTTGGCCTTAAATGGGCTATTGTTCTGAGGTGTTCAAAGGAGTGCCTCTTTTTTTGTAATGGATATGTTTCGGGATTAGCCCAGCCAACTACCTTTACCTCTATGGCCTTCACCTCAACCTTTTGTCCCTTGCCCGGTGATTCAATGAGGATTCCTCTCACAATGACTGAGCAGCCGGTTGTCAATTTCAAGATTTCCCGGGTATAATTAGCCAATGTGCCCTCAGCTACCACCTGGATATTCTTTATGGTAGAGCCATCGTTTACCTCAAGAAAAGAGAATCCCCCTTTTGAGTCTCTCGTCGTCCTCACCCACCCCATAAGAGTCACTTCTGTCCCAAAATCACTTGACCCCATTAACTCTGCGATCTTGTTTCTTTTCATCATCTTCTTAGATAGGTTTTTCATAGGTGTTCACCGCAGAGACGCAAAGATCGCTGAGATTTAGTTATTTTTTGCTTTCCGCTGAGAGGGCGGAAAGCAAAAAGGCTCAGATCTATGGGAGGTAGAAAACCTTGCAAAATCAGCTATTCATCACGACCAACTTGCCAGAGCAACAGCACCTAAACATGTTATCGTCCACCTTAGGTGGACTGAACTGTTTCCCTTTGACGTCCTCCCAACGGCAAAGGGAAAATCATTTATCTCTGCGTCCTCTGCGGTGAATATTACGCTTTTTCTTCAAATTCTCTCATAAAGGTAGCCAGGCTCTTTGCGCTGTCTACGGGAACAGCGTTGTATAGAGAGGCCCGACAACCACCTAATGACCGGTGCCCTTTAAGGCCATGGAGCCCGTTTTTTCCGGCCTCAGCAAGAAACCTTCGTTCTAATTGTTCATCAGGCAAGCGGAAGGTAACATTCATCATGGAGCGACTGTTGGCCTCTGCTACAGCCTTATAGATCTCACTGTTGTCTATCACTTCATATATCAAGGAGGCCTTTTCCTTGTTTATCTTCTCCATTTCTTTCAACCCCCCTATTGTCTCCTCCAGCCACGTAAGCACCAGGCCTATGACATAAATGGCGAATGTTGGGGGGGTATTAAAGAGAGATCTGTTATCTCTGTAGGTTGTGTACTTAAGCATGGTTGGCAATGTGTCTGGAACCCTTTTTAGCATATCCTCCCTGATTATTACCATGGCTACCCCTGATAGGCCGAGATTCTTCTGGGCACCTGCATATATCAGTCCAAATGGTTTCACATCAATTGGACGGCTCATGAAATCAGAGGACATATCTGAGACGAGGGGGACACCTTCTCCATCGGGAAATTGTTGCCACTGGGTCCCCCTTATGGTGTTATTAGAGGTAAAATGGAGATATGATGCCCGTTGGTCTACTGTGAAATCAGTGGGGACACAGGGATAATCTTTATCCTCTGATGTGGCAATGACCCTGACATCCTTTCCCTGAATCTGGGCCTCTTTAATGGCCTTTGTAGACCAGACTCCCGTATTTATGTAGTCCACCGGTCTACCAGGAAGGGCTATGTTCATAGGAATCATACAGAACTGCAGGCTTGCACCTCCTTGAATAAAGAGTACGTGGTAGTCATTGTTGAGTTTTAACAGCCGCCTTGCCCTTTCAGTTGCATCATTGATAACCTCCTCGAATAGACTTGAGCGATGACTCATTTCAGTTACTGACATGCCCGATCCGCGGAAATTAAGAAAATCTTCCTTTATTTCTTCTAGAACCGGCAGTGGCAATGCTGCAGGGCCTGCATTGAAATTGTGAACCCTTTTTTCCACTATAAAATCCTTTTTTGATGGCATATGCACAACGGACTCCCGGCTACGCATGACTGACATAATTATCAGGTTTTCATTCAAAATATCCCTGCATCATTTGAGAAACAATTTTCAGGCCCTCAGGATCCTTCTCATAGGGTGGTCTGCCATCTAGATCTGCCTCAATAATATCTTCATTGAAAGGCAGAAAACCGAGAAAACTAAAATTGTTCATATTCTTGAGCAAAAAGTCTCTATCCCTTTGGGACCTGATCTTGTTCCCCACAATCAGTAGATTTTTGATTCCCAACTCATCACTCAATCTCTTTATCTGGCGAGCAGTTTCTATGCTCCTGCTCCCTGGTTCAACAACCACGATCATCTTATCAACAGCCCGTGCTGTTCCCCTGCCTAAGTGTTCCAGGCCGGCCTCCATATCCAAAACAACAACCTCGTTTCTGGCGAGGATTAAATGGCTGACAAGGACCTTCAGAAGAACGCTCTGAGGACAGATACAGCCTCCTTCTGCTGCCTTTACCCCTCCCAAAACCATCAGCTTTACCCCATCCACGTCTATGGAGAGTTTTTCTGGTAGATCACTTACCTTGGGGTTCATCTTGAATAGGTTTCCCATAGTGCCAATTTTTGTCTCGGTCCTCTCCTCAATGAGGGATTTCATTTCAGAGATAGGCGTTATCTCGGAGGCGTTTCTTGCGCCCAAGGCCTGAGCAAGATTTGCGTCAGGGTCGGAGTCAATAGCCAGGACCGATTTTCCCTTCAGTTGCAGAGATTTTATCAGGAAGGCGGCAAATGTTGTTTTGCCCACACCCCCTTTGCCGCTGATGGCAATTTTCATACCTTAAACACCTAATTTGATTCCCCACAGACGTGCACAGACAAACATAGACATTTCCCTCTGCGGACATCGGCAGAGGGAAACGGCCTGCTGCCCCTTACCGTCTCGCTCGACCATCAATACATTCCCATTTAGCCCCTTAAGTAACATTGTTGGATTCGGATTGGGATTTACTTATTCTATCATACCTTCCCAATATTCCACAGATCTTTCAGGCACTTTCCTTAACGGGATGGACCTTTATCGGAAATCCAGTTCTTTGTTGACAGCTATCTACGTCAAAGATCGCACTTCTGGTTTTGTTAATCGGTTCGCTCACGCCCATTGCCTCTTATCGCAAAGCGATGATGGCTTTTGGCTCCGCTTTGCGGGGCTAAATCGTCCGCATGGGTCCGCGGCTCATATATCGAGAATGGTTTAATTCCCAATCATCTATTTAACTTTTGCTATGAGAGGATACACGATCATACTGGTAAGCTCAGAAATATCCTCGGCAGAGAGTAGGTCTGTAATTGAGCTATCAAAAAGGATTGTTCCATCAGCAGAGAATTCCTCATCTCCTTTCCAGATTACAAGGGTAACAGGTATCTTGGGCAAGGCCTGTATCAGAACAGAGACATCTCCAATAGATGATCTATTGGCCCCAAAGAGCTGCTTGGCCAGCAAGGGTAATTGGTCAGGTTGGTCACCAAAGGTATTGAGCAATGGATATTTGACCCGTCTATTAAAGGCATCTAAATAGAATCTTGCAGAGGGGATATCCTGATAGGTAATCAACTCTCCTGTGAGATCCTCTCTATTGGAACCATTCAGGTAGTGGAGGATCAAGACCTGCTTTTTTATCGGGACCTCTTCATTTGAATCTTGATAAAACAGCAAATCCGGCCAGCTGATAGTGATCATTCGATTTAGGAACCTAAGCCTGATAATAGTTGGCCCATTCTCCCTTTCTATACACTCGGCGCCGCTTAATCGGCACACATGATGCGGATTTCGGCTGCTTAGTTCCTTGTTTGCTATCTCTAAGGCCATCTTGTAGTCATCTATCCGTGCCATTGGTTTATGCTTTTAAAATTGCCTCGATTCTGTTATAAGGAAAATGAACGCCCTGCGATATCAATATCATCAAACGATCTTAAAGTTATTTTATTTATTTAAAAACAAATAAAAAGTCAATTATATTACCATGAGAGGAAAGAGAAAAAGGGATCGGGTAAAGAATAGAGTAGAGGAACACAAGGCATTCAGTAGTAAACCATTCAAGGGCTTACCTGAAGGCCTTAAGGATTTTGATAAAAGAGCTGAACCTGTTTCGTCACGGTTTTTACCCGACACTACACCACAGGAGAGCGACGAGTATCTCTTCCAAAGAGCCATGAAGGAGGTTATCCCCTTGAGGGATAATAAGAATAAGATTATTAGATCCCCGGTAAAAAAAGAGAGGTCACCTGATCGATTGCTTGGCCACAGGAAGAACATGAGAGAATATCTGTCCTGCCTTGTCAAGGAATCAGGGGCCTGGGATATTTCATTCAGTGATGAATATATGGAGGGGGCGGTTTCTGGTGTGGGCCCAAAGATCATGAAAAGGCTCAAAAGAGGCGAATTTTCCATCCAAGACTATGTTGACCTGCACGGCTTAACAAAGAAAGAGGCAGAGACTGTTGTTAATAATTTTATAATCCAGAGCTATCAAGAGGGCATGAGGTGTGTGCTTATTGTTCACGGGAGGGGATTAGGCTCAGTTGACCATCAACCGGCTATAAAGAAGGAGCTTCCGGTTTGGTTTAGAAGGGGAATCTTGAAGAGAATAGTCCTGGGCTTTGTAACTGCTCGGCCCTGTGATGGAGGCGCAGGCGCAATATATGTGTTATTGAAGAAGAGGTAAATGAAGTGATGAGTGAGCTCACTTAAGGTGCCTAAAGTTAATGTGTTGCTTCGCTCCGCAGGCTCTAGCGCTGTGTTACTTGCAATTTTAGGTGTGTATGAAATGTTTACAGGTTCACCCCTGGCAGGAGTTTATGTGCAGGCATTCTATTTATAGTTCACTTGACTCCGAGTTATAGTAGTTAAGTCGTTGAGTGGTTGAAGGAAAGTTGAGTGGCACAGGAAATGAGGAGTTTTGCATTGCAGATTGTGAATCACAAACAACAAACGACAGGCAATGCACAGGGGAAACGGGACTTTAGGCACTTCTCATGGTAATAGTAGGGTTGACAGGTGGCGTAGGGAGTGGAAAAAGTACTGTGGCAAGGATGTTTAAGGATGAAGGGGCGCATGTAATTGATTTTGATTGCCTTGCCCGAGTTGTGGTAAAGCCGGATAAGCCTGCCTGGAGGGATATAATTGACTATTTTGGGCCTCAAATCCTGTCCCCTGATAGGACATTGAATCGTTCTGCCCTTGCAGAGATCGTCTTTTCAGATGACAAGAGCCGAAAAGCCCTGGAAGGCTTTACCCATCCCAGGATCTTTGAGGAAAGCGATGCCTTAATTAAGGCCATTAGAAGGAAAGACCCATGTTGTATTGTCATCATAGATTTTCCACTTTTATTTGAATTGCGCTTGAATAAGAAGTTTGATAGGGTTATTCTGGCATATGTACCGAGAGCTGTACAGCTTAAGAGGCTGGTTGAAAGAGATGGTCTCGCAAGACAAGAGGCAGAAAAGAGATTAGCGTCTCAGATCCCTATTGAGGAGAAAAAATCTTCCTCGGATTACGTTATACATAATGAGGGAAGCCTCAATGATACCAGGGATCAGGTGAGAGCGGTAATCCATGAATTAAAGGAATTGGCAAAAAAAAAGAATGAGGAAGACTCCAAGTGTTGTTAACAAGTGGAAGAGAGACACATAAGGCAGGCGATGTTATACTTAAGGAAGGCAGCCACGGATCTGCTATCTATTTAGTAACCTCTGGAAAGGTGGAGATCAGCAAGATAGTCCAAGGTAAAAAGGTTGTTTTGGATATACTTGGGCCTCGAGATATGTTTGGTGAGATGAGTTATCTTGATCCTGCCCCCCGATCGGCTACAGCTACTGCACTTGAAGAAACAGTTCTGGAGTTACTGGATAAGGATTTTTTGGATAGGGAATTTAATCAGATATCCTCAGACTTCAGGCACATAATCTCTAGCGTGGTAAGGAGATTGAGAAAAACCAATCAGAACCTTGTTTCGTCTCCCACGCACAAGGGGGAGAGGAAAGGAGTAAATATTAAGATCTCTTTTAAGAAGGCAAGTGATTTTTTTAGGGCTTACCTTGGTGATCTTGCTAACGGGGGGTTATTTATTAGAACAGCGAAGAGTATGCCAGTAGATACCCTCCTAAATTTGGAATTCAATCTGCCAGACAGCAAGAACGTAATTCGCACCACTGGGAAGGTAGTCTGGACAAGATCCCAAGATATGAGCACCGAAAAGATGCCCCCAGGGATCGGCACTGAGTTTGTTGATATGAATCCTGAGGACAGAGAGCTTCTTAAGAGGTATCTGGCATCGCTTGGATCTTCATGAGTTCTTCCTAAGGAACTAAATCTGGAAAAGAGCATGGGGATGTCTTTTTTTACCATGCCCCTGGCCGAGACCTGGCATGCATGGATTTGGTTTAGAACTCCTCACACTATAGTCTTTACGAATCATGATCATGTTCATGTACTCTCGCGCCAGGGCAGGCCTCAATAAGACGAGCCGGTAGGCCGCTTCAAACCGGCGCACACGCACAAAGCCCCTGAAAATAATGACGAGTTGCTCGTGCGCATGGTTTGAAGCGGCACGCTGAGGCCCCCTGTGAGAAGGCATGAGGTAAAAAAAGACATCCCCATGCTCGGCGTAAAGTTTCTTTCATGAATAACCCCGAAGTCCTGCTTCGGTGTGAGATCCTGTTAATTCCCTGAGGGACCTAATCCTGAGTCGTGCTATGTCTACCCCTTTTCTCCCCCCGGGACCCATTTTTTCTGAGCCTTTGTGCTAATTCTCTTCTTAGGCCTTTGAGTTTTTCAAATTGCTCGACTGAAAGCTCCTGGCGAATGTCTATGGACATCCTGATCCGTTCCTCAGTCTGCATGGCCTTAAGTTTTCCAAGCCTCTGCGCTAATTTATAGGCCTCCTGCGTGTTCACCATAGGCTGGCCCATGAGATCTTCCAGATCGAGATATGCCTTTTCTATATCGCTTCTGATATCAATAATGCATTTTTTGTGCTCTATCCAGATCTTATTTATTTTGCTTATTTGATCAGGGGTAAGGTGTAACGTATCCTTGATAGTAGGCCTGTACCACCATTTGCCGCCACCTAGAGGGGTGTTAAAGGCCAAAAGATTTGGCAAAGAGAAACTGGTCAACCCTAGTATTGCTAACGCTGTTATGAATAGAATCTTTTTTTTCATCACTTCCCTCCTCTATTGGTGAAAAAAAATTCAAGAATTGGCGGAAGTCTTCCTTCTCCCACTCAGACAAAGTAATATGCTCTGAGGAAGCTCCACCCTCGGCGATGAAGCCATGCAAAAATACATGCTACCGTTGAACCCTTCCAGAGACTTCACCCCCGAGCAGGCCGTCCACCTCGTTCAGTGAAATAAGGGGAAGGTCCCCAGGGATAGAATGCATCAGGCAAGAGGCCGCAACAGCGAACTCCAAAGCGTCTTGGTCATTTCCCAGATTGTTGATTCCATATATAAGGCCGGCTGCAAAGGTATCTCCTGTGCCAACCCGATCAACAATATCTCGAATATCATACTTTCTCGAGACAAAGGTTTCACCTCCATTGTTCAGCATGGCGCACCAGCCATTGTGGTCTGCTGAATAGCTCTCTCGAATGGTAATGGCGATCTTTTTGAGGTTGGGAAGTATTTCAAGCACCTTCCCAGTGAGCTCCCTATATTTCTCCACTTCAAGCTTTCCAGATTCCACATCCATATCCGCCATTATCCCCAGGGATTTCTGACAGTCCTCCTCGTTGCCCACTGCAATATCTACATATTTGACCAGATTCCCCATAACCTCCGGTGCCGCCTTACCATACTTCCAGAGTTTTTTACGAAAATTGAGATCACATGAAACCGTTATCCCCTTCTCTCGAGCCTTTTTTACTGCCTCAAGGGAAAGCTCAGCGGCAGAAAGCGAAATAGCAGGGGTGATTCCAGTGATATGAAACCATGATGCACCCTCAAAGATCGTATCCCAGTTGATATCTCCAGGAGAGGCCTCGGCAATGGCAGAGTGGGATCGGTCATAGATAACCTTGGAAGGCCTCTGGTTTGCTCCTGGTTCTAGAAAGTAGATCCCCAGCCTGTCCCCCTTTCGTGGGATCAGGGAAGTGTCGATTCCATGCTTCCTCAATTCTCCAATGCAGGCATCACCAACTGCGTTATCGGGAATAACAGAGACAAATGCCACATCAAGCCCAAGTCGGGAGAGCGCCACTGCTACGTTTGCCTCACCCCCTCCAAAGGTGGCCTCCAAGAGAGGACTCTGAAGGAGTCGTTCAGCGTCTGGGGGTTTGAGCCGTAACATGATTTCCCCAAATGTGATAAACCTCTGCATCTTTCCTCCTTGCACGGTTATCTCTGTATGAGATGAATGGCGAATCCTGAAATCTCTTTTCCAATATAGACCGCCTGCAATTTCCCGGCCCTCTCCTTTGCGGTTTCAGGGAGAATCGAAACCGACTTCCTCTTCAGGTAAGCAACTGCCCTGTCTATGTTGTTTGTGGCGATAGCTATGTGCCCTTTCTTTCCCAGGAATGGTTTCTTGGTCACCTCAATACCTGCACCTGCAAGAACGGAACTTGTCCCTTCCTTAACAGGGAAGTTGAAGAGCTCGGAAAGGGCATTTGCTGCCCCAAGGGCCTTTTCTTCGGTTTCCTCGTTGATGCCCAAGTGAGCGAACTCGAACCCCAGCAATTTGCACACTGCCTCTTTTACGAGCCGGATAATATCGTCGAATCTTCCAGATGAGATAAGGTCCGCCTTCACCATCCAGCTTCCACCGCAGGCATGAACCCGATTGAATGCAAGATAGGCATTGAAATTATCCGCGTTAATCCCCCCGGTTGGAATAAACGTTATTCCGCTGTACGGGGCAGCCATGTCTTTAAGAAACCTAAGCCCTCCAGATGACTCTGCAGGAAAGAATTTCACCACCTCAAGCCCTCTCTCCAGAGCCATCTCAAGGACAGTCGGGCTGTTTAACCCCGGGGTCACTGGAATGCTGTGCTCAATACAGTAGTCCACCACCTTTGGGTTGAAACCGGGCGAGACAATAAATCTGGCCCCAGCACCAACGGCCCTCTTCACCTGGTCAACGGTGAGGACAGTGCCCGCACCAACAAGCAGCTCGGGCAACTCTGTGGTCAGTACCTTTATTGCGTCCTCTGCTGCAGCGGTCCTGAATGTGATCTCTGCCACAGGGAGGTCGCCCTTAATTAGTGCATTACCCAGAGGCAGGGCATCATCTACCCTTTCGATCTTGACCACGGGCACGAGGCCAAGTTCACCGATTTCTTTTAGGACCTCGTTCATCAGTGAAGATCTCCTTTTGTGTCTTTATTGCATCCTGGAAACCACATCCTCTGCGCACGGGCTCTTCGCTTTTGGATCACGGTGTTTTTATCTTTTGCACAATCTCCTGGCACGCCTGAAAGAATATTCCCACTTCAACCGAATACGAAATATATCTCATCCCAAGGTCTCTCCATTTTTTCGCATCTTCAGTTGTTTCAACGAAGGTCCCAGCGGCAATTCCTTTGGGAACGCATTTATCAATAATCTCAACCATCTTTTCAGTGACGAGAGGATGATCAGTCTGCCCTGTAACCCCTAAAGACTGAGAAAGATCATAGGGACCAACAAAGATAATATCTATGCCCTCGACCGACATGATCTCATCCACGTTCTGTATCGCTTCAGACCCCTCGAGCGCCAGGACGATAACAGCTTCATTTGCCTCCGCAAAATATTGAAATTTATCCATGGATGAATAATTTCCGGCCCTTACAAACCTGTCAACGCCTCTCATTCCTGCAGGGGCAAATTTCGCCAGTTGCATGACCTCTTTTGCCTCTTCTACATTTCTGATTTGGGGTACATGGATACCCCCTGCGCCAATGTCCAGGACCTCCTTAATAACGGAAGGGGTATTTTCCTTGACCCTCACAATGGGCAATGTATTGACTATTTGTGCTGCCCGGATGAGGTTCTGAACGGATTGTACGCTATTTGGGCCATGTTCGAGATCAATAATGACAAAATCAAATCCGGCATAGCCCATTGCCTCGATAAATGCCGGATCAGAGGTCTTTGAAAATGGCCCCACTACGTAACTGTCTATGAGCTTCTCTTTGAACTGTCTTATGTTTTCCGTCATCATAATTGTTCATCCTTTGCCTATTTTAGGGATAAAGATCCTCAGATAAATATTAAGAAGAACATGCTTTTTCCGGGAAGAAGTATATGAAAAATATGGTTGTGTGTCAACAATGCCTGCAGTCCACGCGTGGAAAAGGGGATCCGATCAGGTTCGAGGCGAATCTAACTCCCGCAAACGACAGGTTTTAACACCACCTTCAGTTACCTATTCCTCTGAATAGATCCTTTTTTGACCTGATGTATTAAAAGATTGATAGCCGTTCTGTATCCTGCCCGGAGAAAAATTCTCGGCGAGTACTTGAATATTTTTTGAGAAGGACTTATTTTATAGGGTAACTCATGGAAAAATAGTGCAACCTTTTCTAAATTCCTGACTCCTCGTAGGTAGAAGTAGGACGGATAAAGAGCACAGGGGAGATAAAATGCCCATTTATGAGTTTAAATGTAACAAGTGTGGAAATATCTTTGAGCAATTGGTTTTTTCCTCTGATGGGGAGGATAGATATATCTGCCCCTCCTGTGGGGAAGGTGATACCAGCAGGCTCATGTCCTCATTTTCGTGCGGGTCAACCAACTCCGGCAGGGGCTTGAGCAGCGCAGTGTCATCGGCCTGTTCCCCATCTCGAGGCGGGTTTACTTGAGCCTGATCTTCACAGCCGTGAGCTGTGCGGTCCAAGAAGTGAATTTTGCATAGGGTCACTGCGATACCTTTTTATAGAAGGGAAACAAAAGGAGAGCCAAATGGGTATCTGGATTTTTATATTGATCATTGTCGGCTGGTTTGTCTTGCAGGTTTATGTCTTGCCCAAGTTTGGAATTCCAACCTGACTGAGAAACACCTGCCAGTTGGGCAATGAAAAGCAAAAAAATACAGGAACCCATGAAAAATTTGATATCTATTAGTCAACCATTTGGGCCTTTGCTCTTCTTTTTTCCTCACGCCTGCACGCCTTAAAGGTTTACTGACTTTCGACGTGGGCATGTTCGTGCTCCTCGCTTTGCAGCTGGAAATATCCAGCGGCATCCATCAGTGTGTCAAGATGCTGGCGGTGGACGCGCAAGAGTTCTCTATCGGTCTCTGTCCAGCCGCTCACCTTTTGCTCAAGCTTACCCAGAGACTTCAAAGTGTCAAGGCCGGCTAGTTGTACGGTTCCCAATTTTCCAGCAAGCGTGTCTATCATCTCATTGAGCACTCCTTCTTCCTCGTGCAGATAATCCTTCCTTCTTATTTTCACGCGGAAGCTGAGGTCCCCATCTCGCACCTTCTCAAAAGCCCAGTGAAACCGGTACAAGGGGCCGGCCACCCGGTGGAAGAAAAGGGTCGAATGGAGTCCAAGGAAGCAGATAAGGGCGATGGCAGCGGGCCAAATTCGTGCGTGAAAGCTGAGTATCTTATCAGCGGCAGCCGCCCGGACTTCAAAACTCAGGCTTTGGTCCTGCAGCTTCATAATCTCGGGCACAAAAAGGTAGATGGATAAAAAAACAACAGCAATAAAGCCATAGATGAGGATTGTGGCCAAAAATCTATATTGGAGTGACTTGTTCACAATATAGGAACGCCGGCGCTTGCTTGGTAGTTTCATGACAACTCCTTTCTCTTGGTTCCGGACACACTGACAGGCTCTCGAAGATCCTGCCTTGCTGCGATTCAAGGTTTTTCAGCAAGGGGAACTGGAAGACACAATAAGAATTTAGGCGACAAAGGTCGCTGAAGTAATGATCTAGCCAGAGTCCATGAAAAGTTTTTTAATACTCGGCACATTTGCCTTCCTCCACTCGATTTCTTTCTGATTTTTGAATCGTATTGTACCGCCCTTTGACGGATCATAGTAAAAGGGGAGTTTGTATTCTTCACCTTCGTTTTTCTTGTAATGGATGGTGTATAAGATCCGTTTCTCTCCATGGGTTTTTTCAATTTTTGAGATAATGTTCACGTCGAGGCCTTCTGAAACATCTCTATTTGCAAAGGTGATTGAATCTTTGGTTATCTCAAAAAAGCACCGCTTGTATTTTGGTGCGGAGGTTTTCCACACTCCCAATAGTTCACCTGGAAGGGCTGTAGGTTCCCTAAACTGACATCCAAACAACAAGGTGAAGGTGGCCAGTACCAATAGGATATACCTAGATTTCATCGTGTTCACTCCTCATAGTATCGACCTCTGCCGAAGGTTCATTTTATGAAATCCAGTAGTCTGGATTTATCCCCTGACTACGGGAGATTTCAAAGCCAGATCGTTCTCGGTAACGTCGTCCACTACATGATCTCCAAAAAGGCCCGCACCACATTCGGATCGAACTGTGTGCCGCTTTCCTGTTTGATAATCTCAAGTGTGCGCCCAAGTTCCATTCCCTTGCGGTAAGGACGATCTGAGATGAGGGCATCAAAAACATCCACCACGGCCAAGATCCGGGCGCCTAAACTTATGTCCTCTCCAGCGAGGCCGTCAGGGTAACCTTCGCCGTTTAACCACTCGTGATGCTGTAAAACCATGGGTACGACGTGAGCATACGCGGCGATAGGTTCCAGGATGCGCGCTCCCTTTCGTGGGTGCTCCTGTATCATCCGGCGTTCTTCGTCGGTGAGCTTTCCTGGTTTGTCGAGTATACTGGCTGGTATCCCAATCTTGCCGATGTCATGGAGCAAGCCTCCTCGATGCAAATCCTCAAGCTCGCTGTCAGAAAGCCCCAAAGCCTTGCCGATCTTTAAAGCATTTTCCGTCACCCGCTCAGAGTGGCCTGCGGTCCATGGTGATTTTGCATCGACAGCCCGTGCAAGGGCGGTCAAGGTGCCCCAGTTAAGCAGGTCGAGCTCTTTGACCAGTTGTGCATTGGACAGGGCCACTGCCACCTGATCAGCGAGCTGACGCGCCTGGTGCAGGTCTTCCTGATCGAGTTCAGATGGATCAAGAGAGCCCAGGGTGATGATCCCGGCCAGCCCCTGTTTGATTAAGAGGCGAAGGACCGCGAATGAGTTAATCCGCATCCTGACAAGTGGCCCAAGAAAGGGCGGAAGATCTCGCTGCCCATTTATCAGCACTATTTCTTGGCTATCAATGAGTTTTTCCATCTCCTCCGCCGTGACTTCAACGTGGTCAACTCGATTCACAACATCGTTTTTGCCACCCCCGACATACGTCCGGGCGCGATTCTTGCCTTTGGAATCAAGCAGGGTGACACTGACAAAGTCATATTTGAGGAACTCGTGCATGCGCGTGATGACCGTGTCGACGATTTTCTCGGTGTCCAGGTATGAGAGGATGGCCCGGTCAATCTCTGCCATAGTGGTCAAGGCGTTAAACTGTCTGCCCAATTGTCTCGCCATGTCATTGAAAGATTCCCCAAGCTCCTCAAACTCGTCGCCACTTGTGACTTTCACCCTGCTCTCGAAGTCCCTCATGGCTATCCGCTGTGTTCCGTCCTTGAGTTTTTCAAGGGGGTCCATAGTTCTCCGAATCTGGATGACGGTGAGGAGCAATACCACCCAAAAGGACAAAAGAATGACGGGAAGGAATATCTTTTTGAAATAGGCCATTGGGGCAAAGACGTAGTCCTTTGGTTCGCTGAGAACTACTGTCCATTTCGGATAAAAGAAGTTGAACTTTAGGGGAATATCCCAGAAACTCGCCAGGTATTCTTTGTCCTCATATTTCCACCCGAACCGGCGCAAGGGAGAACGCCTCGTGTGGAGCGCTGATCTTTCATGGAATGATGGAGGGAGTGGAATCGTGGAGTACATGACATGATTGGAGTCATCCAGCACAGAACATTCGGTCATGGGGGGGAGCGTATCCGGGGAGCCCCACAGATACACGGGATTTATCTCTCCGCACAGGATCCCCTGCCTCGGGTCTTGTGGATCGACTGCCCTCAGCATGTATATGTGCAAGCAGTCATCTCCACCGGGCTGGGTTACTACAAGTGTCTTGCCAGAGCTAAGATGTTGTTTTTCTCCCTCAGATTCAGCTGCCGGGTGTTCACTAGGGCCAAAGAAGGGGATACATTTTCCCGGATCGGTGATCTGTGCCAGCCCTGTGAAGTGCTCTTTTAGGGTTTCGCTATATTCTTCGGCTGGCCTGTGCGTTGAAGGTCCAGGGCGTGTAGTAAGGCTGGAGGAGAAAAGCTTCAACTCGTTGTCAAGGAAGGATAGCCGCTCGATGATGGACATACCCAGGGCCTTGCTGGATCGAGATAGTCGCCTTTGGCTCTGGCTGTGAAGCTGTTCCCTCACCTGGATAAACGAGATGATTGCCAGCGCCAGGATGGGTACGAGGGCACAAAAGATGAACAGGGCGAAAATCCGGCGTGCGACCCTGCTCTTCAGAAATGTGAGCTCTATTTTCATGGTAGGCACCCTGATTAATATTCTGAGGCGAGCCCTATATATCTCCCATCGTTCGCGCGGATGATATCATCGTGGCTGGCCTTCGCAGTGAGAGGTGACTGACTCGTCCCGTCTTTGCCCATGCTGTAGAGGTCATAGTCTGAATTCAATGGCACCAGGAACCGGTCCTTTCGCATCTTCCCCTTTCCCTTAACATCGGCGAAGTTCAGGTACTGATAGGGATTGCCCCAGGGATCCAGAAGAGTTCCGCGTCCTATATCATTGAGCGTATTTGGTAGAGCTGTCTTGTCTATCTCATACGCCGCGATCTCTTTCTGCAGAATACTGATTTCAGCTATGGCCTTGGTAATCCTTGCCTTTTCTATGTAACTGTGATACGCGGGGATCGCAATGCCGGCAAGCGTCCCCAATATGGCAATCACAACCAGCAGTTCCAGGAGGGTAAAGCCACAAAAATGTTTTTTTACCCAAAGGGGTTTGTTGCTGATATGATTTGCATCTCCGAGATTTTTTAGGCCGTCGTTTTTCATGCTCAGAATCACCTAGCGCGATTTTGATCTGATTTGCTTATACCGTATATGTGATTTGGTGCTGATGGTCAACAACCTCAATCACGTTAGGTGATAGGCCTACCAGGGGCGGCCTTTTTTCTTTTGAAGCCCTTACGGCTCCTGGGCCTGCTTGTGCTTGGGCACTTTTCTTCCCACGCCTTTGAGCGACTGGTTGAATTCTTCAGGTTTCCAGTGCTCACTAAACTATTGCTCCCTGTAAGCCTTGCGAAAAGTACGCGTTAAGAATTTCCGTAATTTCAAAACCTTATGATACTACAACTTTACCAGAAAATCAACACCACCTTACTTCAGGGCCTTTCTTTGTTCCCTGCACAAGGAGTCCCACCAATCCTCCACCTGGTTGTCGGTTTGTCCCTGATGCCCCTCTGCACACTTTTTGTAGGTGTCTTTTTACCCCTTGACGTCGGAGAAGGCACTGTACTAAGGTTCCATTTGACAATGATCCAGATGAGGTTCATTATTTTACCATATTGGATATTGATTATTCCACCAAGCTACTCAATTCGGGAGGTGAGGTCACATGCCAACCAAAAATGTTTTCCGAATACCATGTGGCGATAACACTATATTGGCCGAATTGCCGGAAAGGACCAGGGTTATACGCCAAACGAAGCCGCCGCTGCCACCCCTGCCCGACCCTGCGCAGGCAGTGCGCAATGCAGTCAATTCACCAATCGCTCATGAGCCTCTATCCAAGCTGGTGGGCCCCAAGTCCAAGGTGGCCATTGCCTTTGATGATCCCATTGGCTTCACCCCAGCCCAGAGGCAGCCCGATTTTCGGGGTGTGGCCATTAAGGTGATCCTGGAGGAGCTCGAGAAGCTGGGTGTCGATCCACACAACATTCGCCTCGTGTGCGCAGTAGGCCTGCACCGCAAATGGACCACCCGGGAGTTGGGCTCTATCATAGGGCAAGACCTAGCCTACCGGTTCGGGCCGAGTAAACTCTATAACCATGATGCAGAGGATAGAGAAAACCTGGTATTTCTGGGTGAGACCACGCGGAATCAAGAGGTTGAAGTAGACCGTGTAGTTACAGACTCAGACCAGATCATCTATGTGAGCAACCCCTGGTCTCATTTTAACGGTGGCTGGAAGTCAGCCGTGGTTGGCCTGAGCAGCTACCGGAGCATCCGTCACCACCACCGTCCCTTTCCCATGGCCTCGGGTAAATCAACCATGGACCCCGAGCGCTCCGCCTTCCCCAGGCTGATCAACGAGATGGGCGAGGTCATCGAAAAAGAGCTGGCCAAGAAAGGTCGGCGTTTTCTTATCATCGAAGGCGCCATGAACAATTCCATTCCTCAAGAGGTGGTACGGGTGGTGGCAGGGCACCCGCCTGAGGCCCATGAAAAGACCCTTGAGATACTCCAGCAGCAACAAGTGGTGGAGGTCAAGGGCCAATCCGACGTGGTAGTTTACGGCATGGGCAATAACAGGGACCCCTACTCCAAGATGTCCATCATAAATCCTATATTGGTGAGAAACTTCGGCATGTCTTACAGCTTTGGCCTCTTCCAAAACATTCCTCTCGTAAGGGAGGGAGGGATTATTATCCTGGTCCATCCCTGCCTCAGGCAATTCGATGCCCTCAGATACCCCTCCTATGTTGAGATGTTCGAGAGGCTCATTCCCCAGACTCAGGACCCCTTCGAGCTCTGGGAGGTTTACGCCGAGGAATACGCCCATCGGCCGGAGTTCGTCCACAAGTATAGGTATGGATTTGGCTTCCACGGAGCCCACCCCTTAATTCTATGGGGTCAGGGAGCCTATGGCCTGAAGTATATGCGTAAGGTCTTTCTGGCCGGGGCCACTGATCCCGAAGCTGCCCGGATGCTCGGCTTTGAGCCCTTTGTTACGGTGGAAGAGGCCATAGCCGAGGCGGATAGGTTGATGGGCAAGGATTGCAGCATTAGCTATCCCGAGATGCCGGAGAGCTTCATCTGCAACGTGGAGTGAATTGCCTGGCGGGCCCGGCAAAGGCGAGGATCGACATATCTGGTACCGATGGACTCCTGATACTTGCTAAAGCCCTAGGTAGGTTTTACGGAGAACCTCGTCTTTAAGCAATTGCTCGCCTGTGCCTTGGGCGATGATTTTCCCGGAGGAAAGGACGTAGTTGCGGGAGGCCATTTTAAAGACCGTGCTGACTTCCTGCTCAACAAGGAGCAGGGTAATTCCAAGATTCCGGATCTCACCAATCTTTTCAAACACCTGTCCCCGCAAAATGGGGGCCAGTCCGGTAGAGGGTTCATCAATACACATCAGTTTGGGCCGGGACATCAATGCCCTGCCGAGTGCTAGCATCTGCTGCTCCCCACCGGAGAGGGTTCCGGAGATCTGACTGGATCGCTCTTTGAGCACGGGAAATAATTGATATACTTTATCAAGGTTATCTTGAATCTCATTTTTCTCTTTCAGCAGGTAAGCCCCGGCATACAGATTGTCTATGACCGTCATTTCACGAAATGGTCTTCTTCTTTCGGGACAATGAATCAGGCCCCTTTCAACAATCTCATGGGCAGGTATCTGATCCATTCTCTCCCCGTCAAAGGTTACCGTACCCTCGATGATTACGTCTCCGCCGGTTGATCTGCGTGTGATCTCTCTTTCCCAGGCGACCAACCCGGTAATTGCCCTGAGCAATGTTGATTTGCCGGCCCCATTGGGCCCAACCAGGCTGACCAACTCCTCCCTGTCAACACCCATGCTCAGGTCGTTGATGATCATGGCCTTGTCATAACAGACAGTCAAATTGGTCACTTCCAGCAGCAACGTCAGAGACCTCCTTCACCCAGGTAAGACTCCACAACCTCTTTGTTATTCACTACCTCTTCCGGGGTGCCGTCAGCGATAATTACCCCATAGTTGAGCACGATGATTCGATCCACAATCTTCATCAACTGCTGAAGCTTATGCTCGATGATAATCATGGCCGGTCCTTCGCTGTGCAATCGACCGAAACGGCCGCCTTTGTGCAGCCTCTTGATGGATTTGGCCATAAGATCGGTTTCAGCAGGACTCAGCCCCCCGAAGGGCTCATCAAGGAGAAGTAATTCCGGCTCTGTGGCAACGGCTCTGGCAACCTCCAGCCGCTTGAGATCACCCTGGGAGAGGGTGGAGGCCTTTTCCAGGGACATATCGGAGATGCCCGCAAATTCCAGGGCATCCATAGCCTTGGCCTCGATTCTCTTGACCCACTCACCCCTTTTCATGGCCCGGGGGCACAGACATGAGACCATGACATTGGCAATAATGGGGAGACGGCGAAAGGGCCTCATATTCTGGAAGGTGCAGGCAATGCCCAGGTTTATGATATTCCAGGTCTTGAGCCCCACAATGTTCTTGCCCTTAAAGCGGATGCTCCCCGAATCAGGTCTCAAAATGCTGGTTATCAGGCGCACTAGGGTGGTCTTG
>Ga0209427_10000615_pt1 | contig 38519 bp, 32 predicted proteins | sample DeeMarSWOR136_30_FD_187465 | JGI IMG/M metagenome (GOLD analysis project Ga0209427, IMG submission 187465) | Marine sediment microbial communities from White Oak River estuary, North Carolina - WOR-1-36_30 (SPAdes) (version 2) | ecosystem: Environmental > Aquatic > Marine > Intertidal zone >...
TTAATACAATGGTATAAATATTATTTGGCTAAAATGGGCTTAGAAGAAATAAACCTCTAAGCTGATCTACTCTATTTTAAACGAATATGAATAAAACGGTAAGTTATGGAAATGATATATCTGAGTCTAGAATATATCGTTAATAGAATGCATCGTTAATAGAATACACGTTATGTCCCTTATACTAATAATCTCACTAATATCTCATTGTAATTAAAATTCTATATAAGCATTTTAATTATATGGAATATTTAGTAAAGTTTCCTTAATAGAAGTGCTGGAAAAAATAGGGTATTCTACAATGAGACTCCTACTATAGGAGGGTCTAAAAGCGTACATATTACTGGTAACATTCGCTAGGTATTTATATGAATATAGAACATTAAATAATTAGTAAAGTTTCTCTTGATTGAATAATCAAATACTAAAATATTACAATGAGCATATGAAAAAAAAGGATCACAGTATGATGCTGAAATAATTATAACAAAAGAATATTCAAAACGTTATCATACTAAAGAAGAATACAGTTATGTTATAAAACTAAGAGAAAGCGGTTGTTCTTATGGAAAAATTAAGAGACTCTTTAAAAGTAAATTCAACACTACTATCTCGATTTCAAGTATTTATGATTGGTGTAACGGAAACAGTAAACCATTAGGTATTTAATAAACTATATAAACTATACCGATATATGTCCGCTTTGAAACTGTCCTACTATAGGACTCTTATTATAGCTACCTTAATAAATTATTACTACCATAATATAGAGGGTAATAAGTGAAAGACAATAAACAAGAGTATTGGTGTCCATATTGTCAAAGATTTACTTATGAAGATCATTGTCCTGATTGTGGATTTACTACTGATATAGTGGTATCTGAAATGTTATAATAAATAGCTAAGTTTCTACTATAGAAGAGTCCTACTATAGGAGACTATCTCAATGCTCTTATAGGTCTCCTTATCTTACCAACTTTAACATAATAGGAACTAGAAGACTGTTGTTCACTAATATCTCTAAGAGATAACATTAGTGCTGTAACGTGATCATCTCCTGTTTTAGTAGACCATGTATATCTTTTAACATTATTAAGTAACGCTTGATAATCCTGTGGTATGAAAATAAGTTCATGTTCAAAGATGTACTTCATTCTAGCCTGTAATGTGCTTCTTTCATTACCCATAACAATAGCTTGTACATAATGACCTTTAGGGAATAGCATATTAATTGTTCTCTCTGATTCTCCTTTAGGATTAGAATCTACAAAGATGTAATCTGGTTTATATGTATCAGCATAATAAGCTATCCACTGGTGTACATTATCATACTGTTCTCCTTGCCACTCTAAACAATCTAATACCTTATATCTGTATCCAGTTTGTGATGTAGAGTCATCTATTAACTGAATTATTAGCAATATTGTCTTATCCGTCATGCCGTAATCTATCCCGAATATAATCTTACCTATCTTCTTAGTAGGATCATATTCAAACTTATTATATCCTATAGACTGCTTTCTTATTTGTTCTACTGGTACTACAGTATTGGTTAATGGATAAGGGTTACCTAACCAGAACACATTAAACTCTTCTTCCGTTAGATCTTTCTTCATACGTTCTATCTCTTCATAAGAGAACCTCGGACACTCAAGTGCACTCCACGAATACCTAGCCCATTGTGTATCTTTTCTATCTTTCTCTGGTGTTTCCCAGTAATCAGGATGTTTCTTCTTATTCTCCCACATCTCTACATATAGACTATCATACTCTGTAGGAGTGCCTATGTAAATCAGTTTATTATTAGGATTAGCTACTTCTCCTCCTACTATACGATTAGTATCTCTTAGAGTAAAATCATCTACTAATGCTGCCTCATCCACGATCACTGCATTTACATGTTGACTTTGAATAGATGTTAATGACTTAGGTAAAGCTTGTACTGTAGATCCAGTAGTAAACTTTGTATATTGTTTAAGAACTTTACCATCCACAAACTTAGATAATATAGGATGTGTCTGTAGTGCTTCTGATGAATACTCATAAAGTTTCTTAGATTGTAATAATGAACCAGAAAGTATCAGTACGTCATAAGGTTTCTTATTTATGTAAGCATATACTATAGTTAACCATAAAGCTATAGCAGATAACATCTTCGTTTTCCCTATTCCACTAGCCGATAACAGCATAACTCTTCTAAGGTTAATTACTTCTTTCATAAACTTAGACTGGTAAGAATATGGTTCTTGTCCATATAAATCTCTAAAGAAGCTAGATGGATCCTTATACCATATAAGCATTTGTAACTTTATCTCTGCTTCACTAGTCTCTTTCTCTACCATAATATTTCACTAAGTTTCCTTACTGTACTGCTCCCACTTGTCTCTAATCTTCTTAATGTACTCAACTGGTACATCAGCTTGTTCTAGTGTCCATAATAGCCTATCATACACATCAGTATCTTTCTCTTCCTCTACTGGTTTAATCTCATCCTTAAACCGTAGTGCAGTTTGTAGTACGTTATTAATTGTCATAGCAATACTTCTAGCTTCTTTCCTTATTACTGGATCAGCCATATCATCACCTAATTGAGTAAGCTGTGTATTTAGCATATTCAATGTATTAACTAGGTTTATAGAAGCATTGATATGTTCCTTTAATCTCTCTTTAACATATTTCTCTCTAAGTTTACTAGACTTAAGACGTTCATCTATGTAAGTCTCTACATGATCTCTAAAGTGTCTGGATAAAGAAGATAGAGTAAGTCCTTCTTCATACTTATTTCTAGCTATCTGTTGTATGTCTCTATAAGTCATCTTCTTATTCAATCTAATGTCCTCGTACTCAGAACGATGAGGTGATATACATATTTTACATTTCCTAGGCAAAATCATACCTCTTACATATTTATATAACTAAATAGAGATATAAATAGTTCTTTTAAGGAGCTATGTTCAAAGGATCATTATCTGTGGCTGTTTGGTATAGTGTATTTGCACCTAAAACAGTTAAATTAGATGTAGTATTATCTCTAAGAGTACATCCTATAATTACGTTATAATTAGCAGTTCCTGTTTCTCTTACACCATATTCATTACTTATTGCTGATACTCTCACAATAACATCTGAACAGTTATTGAGTTCAACACCTTCATTTGTATTATCATATACTACACCATGTATTTCAACACAGCTATAAGCTGCTAAATTCTGAATCATTATACCTCTACGTCCACTCCTTGTACTCATTATCTGAAACGTTCCACGTATATGTTGGGTTCCAGAATCAGGTCCTAGGATTATATTGTCATGTCCGTATGTAGTTCCATTATAATCAGAAGTTAGCATTAAATTAAATACACCATCAAATATCTCTATACCATCTTGATTAGGACAATTAAAGCAAGTTATCCTTCCTGTAACCTTACCTGATATACCACAACCTATAAGCTGTGTATTGTCAATTATAACATCTAAGTGAATATTATCAGGTAATGGGTATGAAGCATCATAATGCCCAATCCATAAACCATAAAAATCTGTTCCTGTAATTTGTGCCTTACAATGAACGTCACGAATATATCCATTTGTAGAATTTACAACATACATTCTAATACCATAATCAGTTGATAGACCCATTGATACAACATCCAAATCTATCCATTGACAGTCATCTTGTAAATACACATTATTAGTATCTCCATCTAACACTATAGCCTTTACTTTTACATAGAAAGCATCTCTGAGTAAAATACCATGAGTAGACTTTGAATCACAATCCAGTAAGTTAATTCTTAATTCTACATATGATACATTATCAATAAAGAATGCAGCACCTACGATAGTACTTGTAACTATAACCTTGTCAAATATTAAACGTGTGTATGATGGAACTGTGCATTCTGATGTTACAGGGAAATTACCTTTAATAATAACAGTTTCTATCCATGTCCTCCCAGATGTTAAATTGGATACAGCGTAACTTAAGACAGCATCTGATCCTGTAGAAGAATAATCTATCTCTCCTGTTGTTCCATTAACTGCTTCATAATAACTTCCATTCTTTCTAATAATATATACTGCTTCTTTCTCTGAAAAGGATGTTGGTGTAATTGATCCTATATTTAGTAGACTACCATCATTCATATCAATATATGTAGGTCTAAGGTATATACTATGATCTCCTATCTTTAGTCCTTTCCTAGTGTAGGACTCTATTTCATCTCTTATTATTCTTCTAAGTTTCTCTTCTTTCATTATATGCTATCTCTCTTTATTATAATCCAGTTATATCTTCAAATGATGGAGATTGTTGTACATTTAAAGTCTTTCCTGCAGCTTCACCAGTTATAATATTATAAAATGGAAATAATAGTTGTGTGTCTGGAAGATTAACTGTAGAACCAGCATATAAATTACCAGACCAAGAATACACAGAAACATGGTTATTACTTATTTCAAATATAGCAGTAAATTCATTTGTTGTGAGGCTGGTATCAACAGTAGATGTTAGAGTTCCATCTCCATGAATAATTTTCCAACTTGAATCATATTTTACTTGTATTCCGTTTATAGTATCAGAATTCACAAAACTAGTTACATTATCAGCTAATCCAACTCTTATAGTTTGAGAACCAGAATTAACTCTACTTACTTTTGTATGATATCTAAACATTACATTATCATTTCTAAGTACCTGTGAAGGTCTCATTTGTATTCCATCACCATCAGATGAAGTAGTGTATAATATAGCTCTTGGACTCTGATAAATTACATCACCACCACCAACACCAATTGTGGTTTCTGTCATTCCATTAGTAAAGAATGGATATAATAATTCTCTGAATGGTACTTTATTTGCATTGTAATAATTCATAAATGTTAAACTAATCATTCTTTTGGGTCTAATATATGTACAATAACATAAATGAGGGATACCTTGACTACCTAGATCTATAAAATCATAACTATTAGCATTATCAGCATTATCTATAACTCCATACATAGTAAACGCACCATATTTAGTTGTACCTGATGGGATATAAATTCCATTATCACAAGCAAATATACGTCCGTTAAAGGTAATCCCTTCTCCAAATGGTTCACCGCTACCATTATCTCCTTCTATTCTAATAGCGGTATTATTACTAAAAATACCACCTTTTATAGTAACATCATTATATCTTGAAAGGGATCCACCGTCACCACTAAATAGTATTCCATTATCACAGTTAGTTAATTTAGTCACATCTATCTCTGAGCCACCACCACCTGAAACATTAATGATCTTAATTCCATCCTTAGATTTATCAACTCCATTTATAGCACTAACATATATTCTAAGTCTAGAAGGGTCTGTGTCTTGATGATTTATAACTAAATAAGGATCTGCACCTTGCAGAGTTGCTACTCCATAATGTTCATAATTCATCCTACTTGTTATTGTACATGCAGATGTAAGTTGTATATCTCCTATAACAACAACTCTTCCAGCAGGATCAACAGTGTCTAATATATTTTGAATAATACTATGAGCAATAGTTCCACTATAATCAACCATTCCAGTTGCTCCATTAATAGCTTCATATGTACTTCCACTCTTACGTATAATATAAGATGCTCCTTTCTCTGTAAATGATGTGGGAGAAATAGCAGAAGTAGTCAAGTCAGAAGTAGAAATAGTAGAAGTAAATAATCCAGAAGTAGTTAATACACCACCTACATACATATTATCATCTGTTCTAAGTGTGTTAGCAACATCTCTATAAAGATTAGTATCTTCTAAAGATCCAAATGTTATAGTACCTGCTTTTTTAATCCTATTATTATCCATGTCAATGTAATCTGGTGTAATGTAAATAGTACGGTCTCCTATCTTTAGTCCTTTTCTAGTATAAGACTCTATCTCCTCTCTTATCATTTCTCTGAGTTTCTTATCATTAACCATATTATCACCCTATTGTTATACTAGAATAATATATAGGAAATACATCATAGATCTCAAATGTTTTACTACTTATTGATAATGGACTATACGTACCAGATGTTATTATCAAGTAATCAGATACATACATTATAACATCCATTGATCCTATTATAAGAGGATAAACAGTAGTAATGGTATCCTCATTTGCTATTATGTATTTATCTATGTTATCTACGATGTCTAGTGCATCTATCAGAGGTTTCCTAGTGATGACAGGGTTAAGGATTGGCATTATTCTTCTATTACCTCTACATTTGTTTTCTTATCTTTAAACAATTTCTTAAGTTTCTCTATTTTATCATCATCATATTTTAAGTTCTTTAATTTATCTTTAGAAGATTCATCATCAATCCTAATAACAATACATTTTCTTGAGAATCCGAACCCTTTAATTTTCTCACCTAGTATTTCTTCTATATCTTCATTTGTAATCTTATTTTCTCTAATTATTATTTTCATTTATACTCACTTATCATATATGATTTAATTCGTAAAGCTGAATTTGGATTTTCAACAGTATGATGGTAATCAGCTACAAACAAAGGCATATCTTGAGTTGGTAATGCTGTTGTTATACTCCCTTTATATTCATCATCTAAAAAGCATATTATTTTATCATTTGGATAATAAACAAGAGTTGTTTTATACCATGTATCTGAAACGATTGCATCATCTAACTCTAACCAACTTATAGATGAAGCGCTATTGTAACTTTTAGCAAGTAATGTACCTCCATCGCCCATATTCCAACCAAATCCATAATAATTCCATACAGGTCCCATATCCCATATACATCCACTAACATTAGTATCTACTTTCCATATAGATGATAATATTATAGTAGCTTCATGAGATAATGAAAGTTCAGGGTCATCTTCTGTAGGACCAGAGTAAATTGCTGTCCAGTTTCCATTTCCTACAGGTGCCCATATGTAAATCGCACCATGTGAAAATGTATACAATGGATATGGATCTCCATCTATAAACATAAAATCTTCTTCTATTCCTGATATAACACGTCCATTGCTTAGACTCCATACAAATGAACCAATTACTGGATCTTGATCCCACCAATCCCCTTTTCTGCCTAGTCCAGGAGATATACCTCTTCCGAGAAATAGTTTTTTAACTAACTCTAAATCATGATCATGAACTTCTAACATTCTCTGGAAAGTGGATAACATTACTTCTGGTGTAGGGATATACTTCTCAGCTAGATCCACTTCTGTAGATAATTCTAAGTTATTTAGGTTCTGCCTTATTCTTCTCACCCCTAAAGTATTATTAATATCCAGAGCATTAAATACATATTCAGTGCCTAATATTAACCCAAAGTTATCACTTACTTCTAAGTTTCTTACATTCTCAAGGGGGTTCTTATAATCTGCTACTATTAATGAACATGCTATTGTACATTCCTCATCAGATATAAGATTAGGTCTAATATAAGTAAGACCTTCTTTAACGCCATATGTACTTTGAGACGCATAATCATTCCATATCCCATAATATCTTGTATCTACACTCATTCTATCTAACATTATCATTGACATAAATCCAGTAGGTGCTTCACCAACTTTAGCTCTAGGATAATCAACTTCTATCCTTATCTTATTAATAGCACTAACATCTGGATTACCAGATTCAGTCCATTCAGAATATGAACCTATATCTATAGGAATAGAAGTCATTGCCCAGTTGAAACCCCATTTAGTAACATTAAAAGGTGAAAATAGTCCTGTTATATCAAACCTATCTTCTCTTCCTCCACCAACTATTGCATTATAAACAATATAATCATTATCACTTGAAAACAGATAAACATTAAGACTTATACTTCTAGAGAGTGGTGGTGTTTCTTTCCTAGCAGCATAGAAATAATCAAATGAGATATAACCGCCACCCCTTAATTCCATAGGACTTATGGTTCTTTCTAACCATATTGGTTGTCCAGATGAATTCTTAACTCCACAGACTATAACAGTCCCAGGTGGATCTTTATAAACATCATTATATAAAACTAGAGTACCTCCTGAACAAGGAGACCAATTAGTAAGAGATTGAGTCCACTCTGCATCTCCACCATATCCTTTACCCCATGCTCCTTTAATCTCTTGTTTATTTATTAGTCTCTCTATCGATTTCTCATATTCAAATGTAAACATATCATTAGCTAGATTCACTTCAATTGTATCAATTCCTCTCTGGAAGGCATGTAAGTCACTCCCTCTATCAATATAAAAGTCCCAATCTAGTTTACTTCCTTCGTCTACACTTATAACTTGACTTCTTAATAAGTCATCTAATGGTGAATCATTCTTATCCGTTTTTACAGTGATAACCTCTGATGTTTCTTGAATATTATGAGCTGTAATTAATCCATCATTGATAACTTCATCTACTATATCTAATATAATACTACCAGCATTACCAGTTTTATTGTATCTAAGTTTCCTATCAGTTAGATATTTACCATATCCACTGGCATCTAATTCTATCCATCTATGTTCTTTACCTCTAGATATCTTCCTTATTGTATCTATCTTACCAGTGAATATCTTCTTAAAGTTAGTATATCCCTCCATTGGTAAATATAATACTAACCCAGTATCATCAGTATAGGTATTTTCATATAAATCCTTAATCTCAGTATCATTTAAAGCACGATTATAAATACGAACTTCATCAAGTACTCCATCAAAAGGATAACCACTATGACTAAGCGTTAAATTATCTGTATTGGTACCTATAGTTCCAGCTGGAGAAGGTGTAGTGCTAAGACCACTACTTCCATCTACATAAAACTTAACATTAGTACCATTATAAGTTACAGCAACAAATGCCCAATTATCTAATGGTACAGGTGAAATAGTAGAGCAAGTAAACATCTGAGCTACACCACCTAAACTAGCACCAAAGAATGGATCATCATTTATTATCCCAAGAGCATACGCTGTTTGTCTTGTCTTATCAACTATCCTTTGAGCACCATCACTTCTATAGGAATTCAATTTTACCCATGCAGCAATTGTTATCGCATTAGTAATATTGAGACTTATATCATTACCACAATTAACATAATCTGGTGAAATAGTAGAAAATGATAATCCTTTACCATATCTACCAGTAACCCATGTACCACCATATTTATATCCAGTATTACCATAGCCACTATTGTCATGTACAAATGAATCTAAGTTATTATCTCTATTCTCTTTAGACATCCATATCTTAATATGATCATTAGTATCTGGAACTTCATATCCATGTTGTGTCAAAATATAATCTGCATTAGTTAATGCAGGATCAGTACTTACAATCCACCCTGTCATTGGTACACTATGTACTTTACCATTACTAAATAAATTTATATTTTTGAGACTAATGCTAGATGGATTACCATCAGAGCTTTTAAGAGCAAAATAAATTACAGATATTAACCCACTATGACCACTTAAACTAAATTTAACATTGTTCAAATATTCTACTGTTCCAAACGCACCTGGTATAACATCCCAGCTATCTGTAGTAGTGAAGAATCTAAGTAAGACTAAAGCATTTGTACTGCCAGTAATAGAGGTATCAATATAATCATAATTAGTCACATCTAAACTATTAGATTGTAAGGTATAAATAGTAACTCTACTATCTGTGTCAGTAGCATCTAAAAACAAGTCTAAATCTAAGGCAGGATATGATACATTCAACTCTGCTGTGTCAAACCCCTCTGTAAGGACATTCTCAGTTGTTATATTAGATGGAGTTAAAGTAACTGGTGCTGTATTTGATAAAATAATATAATCTATTAAAGCAGTTCCAGTAGATGTTAAAATGAAGCTACCAGCTGTTTGTCCACCAGACAAAGCAAAATACATGGTTTCAAATGTACTATTAGACTTTGCAGATGATAGATCATTACCAGCACCTGTTTTCACTCCAAACTGCCAGTTACCACTGATAGCTTTACCTCTTGCTATACAATAACCATAATCATCTGTACTAAATGTACCGAATGTTAATGGTTTATAAGTTGTTGTTGTAACTGTTCCTATATCACCATCTGATGTAATACTATCCCATCCGAATGGTGCTAAGCTAGAATTATATGGTCTTAATCCATCTTCCTGAACGGCTACATACTTAAAATCCTCTATTAGTACACTAACAGACTCAGCAGGATTGCTCATATCTTAACACTCCTATAGTAGGACTTTTATGCAATGGAAAACTTAGAGAATTATTATTCATTCTAGTATCTTCCTCTCTTAGTGTATGTTTTCCTCATAGTGATTCTAGCTATCTCATTAGCTATCTTAGGTATATCAGCTTCTTCTCTTACAGTAAATTTATTACCAGATATAATAACTTGAGTAATTCCTTTATTATCGCTAGTACTAAATGGTGATACATCACTATCCTTAGTTTCTACATATATCGTACCTTTCTTAGTAGCTTCATCTACGAATGCACTTATTACGTTCTTCATCTCAGTCATAACTTCTAGCAATCTTTCATTTACTGGTTCTATACCAGTCAATACATCTAGTTGTTCTGTATTACTACGTATAGGTCTTAGTAAGTCTAGCGATTTAGATGAGGATGATATATCTCTAAGTTCTCTAAGTTCTCTCTTAGACTCAAATCTGCCTACTCCTGTAGTAGTAATATTAGCAGCCATATCATTAACATTAGGTATTTCAGCTGGTACTAATTCTTGTTTTATTAGTTGTATTTTATCTGGTATGTCTGGGATAGTAGCCTCTATTAAGTACTGAGTAATAAACTGTTTAATATCACTAATAACTGGTATATCAACTGGTTCTAATACTTGTGTTATAGTCTGTATCAATTCAGGTAAACTACTTACCATCTCATTGGTTTCTACTTTCTGGTATACATCTTGTGTTAACGATGGTGGATTAATATAATCAGCTACAATTGATCTCTGTATCACATCTTGATATAATGGTTCTATAGGTTCAGTTTCAAATGGTAATAATCTCTGGTTAATGTTTTGTATCTGGTCTTTTACAATTGGAATCTCTGTCATTATTAATTGTTGTACTATCTTCTGTTCTTGATCAGTAATCTCTGGAATACTAGCAGCTTGTAATTGCTGTATTATCATTTGTATCTGAGTATCTAACTTAGGTATTTCAACTTGCTGTAATCTTTGTATTATTTCTTGTTCTTGAGGATCTATAGATGGTATATCTACCTGTGATAGTCTCTGGAATATAGTTTGATATTGATCCTTTATTTTAGGTATTTCTGTTAATATTAGTTGTTGTCTAGTATTATACACTTGATCTTCTACGCTAGGTATTTTAGCTTTAACTAGATTCTGATTAATTATCTGTGTTTGTGCTTCAACATAAGGTATTCTTACTGCTTCTAGGTGTTGAATAATAGCTTGGTGTTGTGGGTCTACCTTGGGGATATCTACTCTTATTAGTGATTGTCTTATAATTTGATTTATATCTTCTACCTTAGGCATTTCAACTTCTATTAAATTCTGTTTAATGGTTTGAGTTATATCACCTATCGAAGGTATTGTGACTGGTAATAACTCTTGTCTTACTATCTGAGTGATATCTCCTATAGTAGGAATATCTACTTTCATTAATTCCTGTGTTATAACCTGTACTTTATCATCCACGTCTGGTATATTTACTGTAATTAATTCCTGTCTTATTATCTGATTGATCTCATCCATAGTAACTGGTTCTATTTCTATTAGTCTCTGATTTATATTTTGTATAATAGGTTCTATTTCTGGAATAGTTACTGTTTGCAGTTCTTGTCTAATAAGCTGGACTATATCATTTATAGGTGGAATATAGACACTTTCTAACTTTTGTTGTATCAATTGAGTAATATTCTCTACTTCTGGAATATTTACTTTCTTTAGTTCTTGAGTTATTATTTGAACGATATCTTCTGGTCTAGTTATTTCAGCCTTTTCTAATACCTGAATAATTTTCTGAGTAATTGATTCAATATCTGGTATTCTTACTTCTTCTAGTCTTTGTCTAATTACCTGAATCTGGTCTTCAGTTACAGGAATATCAGCCTTTATTATTTCCTGTTTTATTAATTGTGTTGCTTCTTCTGGTGTATCATAATCAGCTTTTATTAGTACTTGTCTAATTATCTGAGTAATATTATCTAATTCTGGAATTGTAGCACTTATTAAATTCTGTCTAATTATCTGCTCTTGTTCCTCTATTCTAGGAATATTAACTCTGCTTAATACCTGTGTTATTACCTGCTTTTGTGGTTTAATGTCTGGAATATTATTAACTCCTTTAGAGAATTGTGACAATGCAGTAAATGTGCTTACTATCTGTCTTTCTGTTTCTTGTAGTGATGATACAAGTGAATGACCAGTTAGTTGATCCTCTAGAGCAGCTACTGATTCCTTCATTTCTTTTATTCTTTTTTCTGCTTCTGACGCTGCATATGCCTGTGCTAGTGCTGCAAATGCTAGATTAAGACCAAATGTAACGGCTGCTATTGCTGTTGCTAGTTGCCAATATGCTATTGATAAGCTTCCTACTATAGGAAGATGTAATGTCATAGCGCCACTAGCAGCACCCATACTACCAACAGTTTGAATATCAGCAGCGTTGCTAGCAGTTTTAGCTCCAAAGGTCTGCCATATAGCACTAGTCAATAATATAGATGAACTAATGAATGATGGTACCATACCAAATATCCATTGATAGAATGAGAATATACTCTGTTCTATAGATCCTCTTAGTCTATCTTCTGCCATTTTAATATTCAATGTAGCATCCTCTAGATCTATTCCTGCTCTTATAGCCTCTTCTGATGTTCTACCATATACTTCTACAATTTCGTTGTATTCTCTTTGAGTATCTATTAATGATATATATGCTCTTCTTAATGATAATGCAGATGATTCTACAGTAAGAGTATTCCTAGCTAATCTAGCCAATGACATCATAGAGAATAGAGAACTAAGACCTAACCATAGGATAGATCTACCTACTGTTTCTATAGCAACACCTAACTTACCCATAGATAGTCTAGCTGTATTATATTCTATGCTAAGTTGTCTATTAGATTCTCTTACCCTATCTGCTGTTTCCGTTTGTTGTTTTAGTGTTTGTTCATATTGCCTAGCTTCTTCGTCTGTTTTCTTTAATACATCCATAACTACCTGTTTAGCTTTAGCATCTAGATCAGAATATATAGCTGCTTGTGCTTCTACTTCTTGTAATCTCTTCTTAGATGCTGTATAACTATCTACTGATTGTTCAGATGATAAGAACCCTTTAACTGTATCTTCTAGAGTTCTATTATTCTCTTTAGCTATCTGCTCATAAGCACTTAGTCTCATTACTACATCTCTCATAATAGGAGTCATCTGACCAAATGATCTACCTAGTACTTGCTGCATATCACTTAATCTACTAGCCATTGTAGTATTGAGTAGTTGCTTTCTAGCTAAATCATCAAATGATATGCCTGTAGCATCTGCTACTTCAGATACTTCTTTATAGCTACCCATAATCTTTTTAATACTAGGATCTAACTTCCCAAATTGCTGTTCTAGTACTTCTATATCTCCAGCTAGTGCTTTAGATATATCTGTCTTTGTAAGATCTCTGGATTCTAGATCTTTCATAGCTGCTATTATATTATCAAATTTATCTTTATTCTCTTCTAATACTTCATTATGACTTCTATACATTTGTCCCATTCTAATTAATATCTGTTCATTTGATAATGCAGTTGAAGTTACATTCTGTAAAGCTTTATTTATTGCTTCTTGTGATTCTTTAAGTTTATCTCCTTCTTTGATAGCTTCAGATGTATCAATTCTTATCTCTTTACCACCTATAGTAAGACCTTCTGTTTTCTTAATTGTAGATTCTACTTCTCCAGTAACTTCACGGAGCTTTGTAGTAAAGTTCTCTAGTCCTTTAGTAGCAGTCTCAGATGTACGTAATCCTATTTTCTCTAGTAGTGTTGATATATCATTAAGTTTCTTTACTGCATCATTATAAGGAGCATCCTCTACCTCTATACGCACAGCTATAGGAATATCACGTACCGACATTTCTTAACCTCCTACTATAGGACTTTATCATATTATCTCCTTCTTCTCTTAAACACTTTACTAGCTGTACGATGTAAACCAGCTTCAGATGATACACTACGTTGATCTAACTGGAACATTCTAGACAACCATAGTCTACGTACATCAGTAAGATCATAGTATATCTTACTAGCTCTCTCAAAGTCAAAGTTATTAGCTTTTAGGATATAGTAGAACTCTCTGGATTGCTTGCCTTCATTCGTTCTAAAAAAGAATCTATCTCTTTCTTACGTTTATCTTGTAATTCTGTATATCTACTGGTATAGTCTATGATAACAGCATTAAGTATATTCATTAACTTAATACTATTAGCTTTATAGTAATCATCTACCGTTATCTCTGGTTCTGTTATTATCTTCATAGCCATAAAGTCCAGTACTAGAGCATTCTTCTCTGCTTCTGATAATTCCTTCCATCTAGGATCTTTCTTAGCTTCTTCTCTAGAGTCTATTCTGTCTTTAGTAGTAGGATCTCTTACCTTAATAGTACCAATACCAGGAATCTCTAGTTCCCTAGGGCTATTATCCAATATCTCTTCTAGACTAAGTATCTTATTAGTCATGTAAATCACCTAAGTTTCTTATCTTAGTATGGTAACACTGCAAACGAGCTAGATGTAACTTCTATTATCTGTATAGCGTCTGATCCTGCAGATGGTCTAGCAGTAAATGCAAACTCTGGTTCTATAGGTTCTAATCCAGCCATTTCATCTGGTACCTCACCAAATGATATGTTCTTTAATGTAGTTGTTATTGTACTACCAGCTTTCTTAAGATATACCTTAAGAGTATTATCATATCTGTTCAATGCTATGCTCTCCATAACCTTAAGATCTCCACCTAGAGTAATTCTACCTGTTACTTCCATAGCTCCTTCCCTTAGTTCTACAGCCTTATATGAACCAGCACCAGCAGAGTACCTAGCTTCTAAGTTGTTATTAACTGACAATACGAATCTCTGTACATTATCTAAGTTTAGTGTAGTAGGTCCTGGGTATATGATGTCTATAGATGAGTGATGAAATGCAAATGCCTCTACATTCATATTTAGAGTACCTTTAGCTATTGCAGTAGGAATAGTTACTCCTTTACCAGCAAAGTTAACATCTAATCTGATATCTCCAGCTTCTTCTATAGTAAGCTCTGCTGTATCTACTTTCATTCCTGGATAACCAAGACTTACAGTAGAACTACTCTCATCTGGGTATATTCCCCTATAGATGCTCATTGATGGTAGTGTTGATCCTGGAGCATATGTACTAGCTACGCCTGCATCTCCAGTGCGTGATCCTAGGATATATTCAAATATCTTAGCAGATACTAGCTCTTGATTCCATCTACCTACAACTCCTTCCTCTAGCCATACTCTCTTTCTATAGTCTCTAGCTCCTCCTATAAGATCCTCTTCTGCTTTATTCTCTGTAGTAGTAGCACTCCATTCTAACATATAGTTAGGGAATGTATCTGGTGAACTCCATGTACCCCAAGTTCCTTCTTGCTTAAATCTTATCCAGCGATCTGTGTAGTATGATATGTTAGTCAACCTCCATTATAATCTTATTTGACATATTTTCTTATTTCTCCTTTTTTTTATCTATCACTTAATAGATTTTTACTAGAACTTTACCTTAGCCACTTAGCTAAGTGTTCTGTATTAAGGTAATGATATAAGTATATTAAAACATTATGTTAATAACTAAAGTCCTACTATAGGAGTCTGTTTATTATTAGAAACCTAAATATAGTAATAACCAATTAATCTACTTTGAGAATTATAAAGGGATTGATTTATGACTGATAATTTAGCACTATCACCAGATGATGTAGAACCTATAACTAAGAAAGTATTCCCTAGTAAGAAACCTAAGAAAGAAGATAAAGGAAACTTTATTAAAATAATAGAGAAGAAACCACTTAAGAAATTATCACTTAACGAACTAGAGATATTACATAGCTATTATCATAGTAATATGGAATTCTTAAACTCCTACTGTAGGAGACATTTTATAGTAGCTAATGAGATGATAGACAGAGGATTAAAACACGTTAACAGAAGTATATGTGATAAAGCTGTTACGCTATACAGAAACTTAGATATTAATTTTAATGAACTAGAAGATAGTGATTTAATAGATTATACCAGAATAGTCCTATCATGGTATACTCCTATAGTAGGACACAGTAAGAGTATAAAGCATCTTAAGAAATTAACACCAGAGATACTAGAATCCCTTAGAAGTAAAACAGATAAAGAGATAAAACATAGAGGAATAGAATTAAAGCGTTACTGTAAGAAGAAAGAACATAAGATGTCTCTAGAGGAATTCTATGATATAGCTCCTCAGCATATAATAATTAATAGTCCTCCTTATGTTTACTATAATGATGATAATACGAGTCTTATAATAGACAGTAATGATTCTAATATAATAAAATCTATAAAGACATCACAACCTAATGAATGGTCTAGTAATATAGACACAGAGAGCGAGTGTACTAATTCTGTTTATACTCTATACAAGTATGGTCTATTTAAAGTACCTAAATCAGAATTCCTTAAAGATACTATATCATTAAGCATATTTGATCAATTTGTACCTCCAGAGGCTATATATTACAATAAGAATGAATTATCTAAGTTTTCTAGTTTCTATTATGACTGGGTAGTTAAGCACTTATCTGATGGTATTATTATACATAAGAATTACAATGGTATAAGAGCTATTATACATAAGAAAGATGATAATGTAAAGATAGAATCTAGTGTTATATTTAGTAACCTAAACGATATAATAAAAGAACTTAAGACTATAGATCATAACTTCATATTAGATACTACAATAATTCAATATGACTGTAAGAATAAAGATGTTAAGTCTGCTTGTCTTAAAGAGATGGGATGTGATGAGAGTCCTATAGTAGGAGAGTCTAGTAACGGACATATAGTATTCCATATTAATGATATTTTATTCCTAGACGATAAATCATTGAATAAGGAGTCCTATAGTAGGAGACTAGAGAAACTTAGAGAAATAATAAGTGATAATTTACAGTATTTCTCTATAGCAGTACAGAGTCCTATAGTAGGAAATTATAATGACGTAATAGAGTGGACTAAGAAACTTAATTCTAGTAAAGGTGTATTATTCAAAGTTTCCACATCTACATATCCTATAAAGTATAAGAAGAATAAGACATCAGACTGGATAATAAGTAAATTATCAGATGATATAGAACTTACATTATCACCGTGTGAGTTTAAGACTGATAGTAACATTTGTCCTATAGTAGGAGTACTCATTACTTCACCAGTAGATAGAGATTCCTTATCTAAGGTAAAATGTAACTTAACTAACACTAGAGAATGCTACTACAAAATACTCTCCTATAGTAGGAGTCATTAATACCATAGATTAATTAATCAAGGTATCATTAATGTATGATGATAAGGAGGTTAATGTTTTAAACATTAAAGAGTGGATCAAGAAAGTAGAGAAAGAGATAATTGATATCTCTAGTAATAAACCTAATGATAGATTAGATTATAACGATTCTATTTATAAATGTAATATAGCAATAGGAGCTAGCCTTAATGGATGGTCAGAATGGCTAGAGAATCCTAGTATAATGAATAAATTTACACAAGATGAACTTAGTGAAATACATGAAGAGTTCAAGAAGATAGCCTTGTTATTCCTTTCCTATGACATTAAATGGACTAAGAAACTTAGTAAGAAATTTAAAATAAAAGATACAGAAGATTTAACTAGTTTACTAGATCAATATAACTCTGATGACAAGGATTGTGATAATGCTTATATAAGATAGATAATTTAAATATGACTATAAGGTAATATAATTAATGGAGGTTAAGTGTAAATATGCCTATTACAGAATCAGACTTATTGTATAAATATACTGGTACTGCTGGCACTACAAATCCAGAAACAGCATTAGGAGGTTCACTAGGACCAAATACTATTCCATCTGGAGTAGATAATAATGTATTTGATGATGTTACTGGCAGTGAGTCATCTCTAGGAGAACAACATTACAGAGCTATAGGTATCCATAATACGTTAGATACGCATACATGGATGAATACTTCTATTAGAGTAGACGGCTATGATAGAGCTGGATCCAACTATGATGTTATTTACTTTGGTGTAGAAAAACCTGTAACAGGTGCTGGTGATCCAGATGGCACTATACAAATTATAGGCTCAGAGACTACAGCACCAGCAGCTATAGGATGGACAGCAGAAGGAGCACCATCAGCATATATAGCTATATCAGGTACTGATTATACAGGCTCTATAGGTGCGGATGATTGGGCTGGTATATGGCTTCAGAGATCAATTCCAGCTGGAGCAGATGCATATTCTAATAGATCTTGTACTATAAGAGTACAAGGTGAAACATCAGCTAGTCCACTTGTTCATCAAGTAAGTGCTGTGTTTAAAGTAGACTGGACAGATACTATATTCAATGTGACTAAGGTAGCTGAAGAGATCAAAGCTAGAACAGAGTAATAACATACTCTTCTCTATTTTCTTTCTGTTGTGAGTGTGGTTATAATAAATAAAGAACTTAAGGAATTTCTAGAGATTGAAGGAATACGTAAGAATCTTTCTTTAAAGGGACTAATTAAACTAGTTCTTAAGTATCAACTATATTTTTTAATTCTAGGGGTTTATTACCTAGCTATTTTAATAGGTAGAGCTAAACAAGGTGTAATAACCTTATCATACGGTATATTAAAACCATGTAAACGTTGTGTATGGGGTAAGAAAAAAGAGAGTATAGCTATAGTTAGTTTATATGGATATTCTAGAGATGATAAGGTAATTCATGTAATGAATTATAAAGGAAAGAACTGGGCTAATAGGGGTAGTTGTAAAGGATATTCTAGTTGTTATCAATGTTTAAATGAAATTAACCTACAGAGTAATACATTACCCTGTAGATGGAAGGAATGCTAGACAAAGGGGGTGTAAGCATGACAATAATGGCTACTTTTAAAGCAGATGGAGATAGTGTTGTATCTACCACAACGTGGACTTCTGTAGGTAGTAAAGACTTTACATTAAATTATGACAATTCATTTGTAATATTTATTAGTGCTGAATATTCAACTAGTAACAAGAATAATATAGCTGGTATAAGAGTTTTATTAGATGGTGTAGAGAAATCATTTAGTCATAGATCTCCTGCAGTAGCAGATCAGTTTATGACTTATACTACAATATTAATTGAAGACATGGTAAGCGGATTACATAACTTAACTCTAGAGGCTAGAACAGCTAATGCTAGCTATCCTGTTACAGTTAGAAGAAAACGTATGGTAGTCATGCAACACTGAGGGAGTTAAGTGAGAGTAGTACATACACCATTAAAAATACTTAAAATAGCATTTGACTACATTAAGTTATCACAAGATGATATCTTAGTGGATTTAGGTTCTGGTGATGGTCGTGTATGTTTTTATGCCTCTAAGAAATATAGATGTAAAGCAATAGGATATGAAATTGATAAAGAACTTTACAATAAAGGAGTTGCTACCAATAAATGGGCTAGACGTAATGTTGAGTTTTATAATAAAGATCTAAGAAAGGCAGATCTTTCAAAGGCTACTGTTATTTACTGCTATCCATATAACAGTGGACCTTATCCTAATATGCTTAAACAGGTAACTGAAACAATTAAAGAAATAAATACAAGAATGATATTTCTGGATTTAGTTCCCTGTAATGTTAAAGTTTCTTCTGTTCTTAAAATTGATAAGTCAATACTCTATTTCCATGAGAGTGATGGCTAATGGCAATAACTTGGACTCAAATTCAAGAATCTTGGACTGTTGCTCTCCCTTATGGATGGCAACCTAAAGACCTCTACACAACTTTCGGTATTCCTAAAGGTGCTGTCGTATTATTTGCTTGTTTAAACAGCAATACAGATTTGAAGCGTGTTATGGGTGTTAGAGCTTATGGTAGTAGCTTAGAACGTAAAATAACTATCCATGAAGCTGAAGGTGACGGACACACTTCCGCAGAAATGTTTGTTAAGACTAACGAAGACGGATTTATTGAATATTACAGTGACGATCTTAATACAAGTGGCTATTATGTAATATTAGGTTATTTTGAAGGCGTAGATTTCACGGAGTTAATAACAATTCGTGCGCCTACATGGTCGGACCCAGATGGATGGTATGACAGCCAAATCAGCGGTCTATCTAATCGTGCAGTACAAATTGCTTGTGCCAACTGGGAGTCGGGTACCAATCTTATTTATGGAGTGAGGGCAAAAGGAAGTTCTTTAAATAGAAGTTTTCTTCTTGATGAAGCAGAACCTTCAGATAATAATGTTTATTCGATATGTGTAAAAGTTGACTCAGATGGATATTTCCAACTTTATCATACTTATCCATACAATGAACATTATTTTATTTTAGGCTACTTCGGAAGCAACATGGACTATGTTGAAAAATGGGTTGTTGATTCTGACTTACAAAGCAACAAAAATGATGGTACATGGATAACTTGGGATATAAGCGGAGAACTTGACGAAACTCCGAGAATATGCAACTTCGTTCTCGCTCATCAAGACAGTGGTTCAGAAATAAGTTGTGGATGCAGAAAAAACGGTAGCAGTCTGGTACGTGGTTTTGTAGAACACGAAGCTGAAGGTGGTGGAGCAAACGGTTTTGAATGCCCCACTGAAACTGACTCTTCAGGCGTAGTAGAAGTTTACTGTGATGATAATAGTGAATCGTTATTTTATCTTGCAGGATACTTCATGGATATAGGAGTAGGAGTAGAATCAGTATATCATATATTATCAGTAAACTTTACTATCATTATGTTTATATCGTTATTCATAAGTTTCATACATAAAGTTAGATTAAATATCTCTAATATCCTATCTTCTATATACGATAAGTTCAAGAATGCATTTAGACAATTACCTATAATATATTCTATTAAAAATAACATATCTAAGGTAAGTAATTTTCTTTATGAAGTTCTTTCTTTTATCTTAACTTCTGTATCTAATGTGACTGTTATAAGCCACAATATAAGAAATAGTATTGATAAAGATAGTGTGTTTCTACATGATATAAAAAATAGTATAGCTGTACAATTATTATCTATTTATAATCTTATTATAAAAATAGCTTCACTAAATACGATTAAGCATACTACTAAAGAATTTGTTAGTAACCTTACTGCACTAAACCATAGTATAAGAAACATAGTTGATAAAACAAAGGATATCATTTATAGTACTAGAAGTAAAGTATTGTCGTTATTCACACTAGTCTATCTAACAATGATCAACGCAGTCAAGTCTCTAAATATTATACATAAATTATTTGAATATATATACATTAATCTGAGTAAACTTTATAGCCTTAGAATGGATGTTAGAAGGCTATTAGACATAAGATATAGATTATATGAATTAGTAAGTAATGTCATAGTATCTATTAGTAGAGTATTAAATAATGTTTACAGTTATATATCAAGTAAGTACGATTTAAGAATATTTGTTCTATATACTATGTCATTAATTCATAACCTTAAATCCTATATTAGTAGCACTCTATCCTTTCTTCATTCTTTAGGTGGTGTAATTTATAAGTCAATAATAAATATCTTTAATCTAAATAAGAACATAGCTTCATTGTCAATAGTAAAATACTCACTTTTTAAAACCATACAAAAATTAACTATGTTATTACACTCAATAAAGGTATCCTTACAAAAATCAATATCATTTATCTATGATATAATAACACTAGCAGGAATAAATAAGCTACTTTCTTTACAATACAATAATTTTAAGAATATATTAAATATACTGGTGATAAGCCATAGTATAAGAAGTTATATTAATAGAGTAATAGAACTTTTATACTCTATAAAAAATACTATATTGAATTCTCTAAGTTTCCTTTATAATATCATTTCTCTAGTAGCAATTATACGATCTATTGCAATACGTTATAACTTATTAGTAAACACACTTAAACAAATTGATGTAATTTATTCTATAAAAATAACAATAACCAGAGTGATGTATTCTCTATATAAACTACTAAATATAAACAGTAAGCCTATCAGTGTTGTTTTTAACTTGCTTAATACAATTATCAAGGAGCATACATCATATTACTCACTGAGATCTTATATAATTAAGATATCATCATTAATTTATTCAGGCACCAAGTATATATCCAATACAATTAAAGCTTTCTATAATACCTTTAATACAGTAGAGAAGGTTACATCATTTATATATTCTATCATAAGTAAAGTGTGGAATACATTAACGATAATTTATACTGTTGTATCAACAGCTTTTATCACAGCATTATTAACTATGAAATATAATATTACAACCTATGTAAGTTCATTGATAGTATTTCTGCATAGCGTTCTTAATAACGTCTATAAGTCAATAACTTGTAGATACAACAGCTTTGTTAATAAAGTAAAATCACTAAGTTTACTATATAGTAATATAATACAATCTTTAAAGTCATTTGTAACAAATCATAGCTTGTTTACATTACAAGATAAAGTTATACCGATAAGATGGAAACTTAAGGAAATATCTGCTAAGTTATCAAGTTTCTTATTCTCTAACTTAGTTGTCTCTTTAAAGACAATAAACATACGTCATAGTTTAATGAATATTGTCAATAGTATACATTCATTACCATGGAATATAAAGTCCTATACTACGAAATTATTATCGCTGGTATATAATATAGTATCTCCAGCGTTATCAAAAACTCTCATTGTAGGATATTATATCAGAAATATTGTATACGGTTATTTAACATTAATTAATAATATATTTAACAATATACAGAATAGCTTATCCTATAGATATAACAACTTTATCGATTTACTAGGATCATTAGGTATTAGCTTTAATTTAAGGAAATATGTTAATAAACCATTAGAAATGATATGGACTATTAAGACATTAATTACCAAAGGTGCTAGTTTATTATGGAATCTTAACAAGTACATTATCAAACAATTATATGTAATTTATAATATACTCAATAAGATTTCTAAGTTATTAAAAATGATATACAAAACACTCTCTATAACAACAACTTCTATTAAAATAAAATATAATACAAAGTTAACAATAGATAGAGTTCTAAACTTAAGATTCAATCTTAGAGCATTTGTATATAAATTATTATCATCTATCTACAGTATAACAGGTGCTGTTAATTTCTATATTCAAAGTGTTACAGCCACACCTAGTAAGATTCATAGAACTGAAGTAGAGTCTACTACTCTAAGATGTGATTTCTATGACATTGATGATCTAGGCTCTATTCTATATGAATGTCAATTCTGGGTTAGAGATGAAAATAATACTATATATGGTCCATTTGAAGGTGTTATAACTAAGGAGAGCAGTAAGAATTATTATGCTACATATGACTTAGACCCAGATTTAACTTATACATTAGGATACTACGATATAAAAGCAGAGGTTAATAAATATGGTTAAGTTCGACTTTGATCCACTACATACTATAATAATATACGATGAACACTTATGTAGAGCAGTGTATTTCAGACAAAAAGGTATATGGTATAAGGTAGAAGGTACATGTGATAAGTGTGCTATGTGTTGTATTAAACCTACAGAAGATGGATATGAGAAGTGTAAATATTTAGACAGTAATAATAACTGTACTGTGCAAGAAGCTAAGGAATGTGCATTATTCCCTAGTGGAACGCCTGACCAATACTTTAAAGAGCTAAAAGAAGTATTACTTACTAAATGTAAACTTAGAATAATTAAGGTAGGTGTTGAGTAATGGGAGCTAGCTTTATACCATTGTCTGGTAGTTGGAGATGGTATAATAATACTTATGGTAGTGGTTCATGGCAAGATCAAGAAACTAATATTAGTGGTATACAGAATGGTGATAAATTCGTAATAGCTTATTGTGCACATGATACAGGTGGTAAAGCAGCTAATAATCAGAGAGTCTATTTAGAGTTTTCAACTAGCGCTACATTTTCTGGTGGTGGAACTATTTTAGGTGCTCAAGGGACTACAGATCAACCATTTAGAATGGTAAATGATCCTAACCTTACTGATCAAGATATTATTACAACATACGAAACTGCTAGATTATCATGTACAAGCGAAGCAGGTACAGTACATGAAACGCTAGATGATGTTCCATATGAAGACTTTAGTGCTAGTTCTCATCATGAAATGTGGTTTACCTTTGAGGCGTATAATGTATCAGCATCAACAACATATTACTTTAGATTAAATATTGATAACGTAAGTCTTACAATGGATGCTGAGATCACTAGTTATGCTAATTTAACAACAGGAGCAGCAGCACCAACACCAGTAAATAAGAACTTATCATCTGTACATAATTTATTTAATGATATTAAACTATTAACAACACTTATCTATACATTTGTTTACACAATAGAAAGAATTCTTATTATAAGAAGTTATAAAATCAAGAATATAATAAATAGTAATTTAGTATCTAAATGGAAACTTAAGAAATACATAGATACCCTTCTTTCTTTCATTTATGATTTTATTACTATAGAAAGTGTGTATAAAATAATATCATTGATTTATAGCACTTATAATGATATAATAAAGACTATAGATATTAAATCATCTATAAACAATTTAGTAGTAAGACTATTATCATCAATATGGAATATTATAAAGTACTTAAATAAAATATTAACTTCTATTAGTTCAGTTTTAGTTACTTCACTAAATACTGTTAATATTAAATATTCTATACATAATGTAATAGAAAAGCTATTATTGTCAGTATACAAGATTAAAGAATATTCTAGTAAAACATTAGCTTCTATTGGTTCAAATATGGTTATCTCATTAAAGAGAATATATGCTTATTATTCATTAAATAAAATAATATCTAAATTAACATCACTGATCTATACTATTGTAGTTGGTATAGGTGGTACTGTATCCAAAACATTAAACAGTATTCATAGAATAGCAAACTCTGTTATGTCAAACTTTACAGAAAATGAAAATATATTATTCATAGTTGAATGGGTTAATAAATTATTAAATTCTATTCATAGCTTATTTACTTATATAAATAAACAAGTAAGTATGAAATGGAAAATTAAGGAATTTATATCTAAACAATTGAATGTATTGTATGATATATTATCACCAGCTATTATTAAGATCCTTGGTATAGGATACTCAGTAAAGAACACAGTATATAATTCTTTGATATCCGTTTATAGTACATTTATTAACACATTGAAGGTAACTTCATATAATTATATTCTTAAGAATTTATTATTTAGACAGGTTAATGTTATACACTCATTAAATGCTTTAGTATCCAAATACCTTACAACGCCAAGACTAGTCAATTACAACGATGATATAGTTGGATCAACTAATACTAATGTTGCTACAGGCAATACGTTCCAGAGGAAATGTTTCTATCACAACAATAGATACTGGTTATTTTACTATAATGGTACAGAAATAGTATATACTTCAAGTACTGATGGTAATAACTGGGAAAGTGAAACCTCTGTTGGATTAGTTGATATTGGTTATGGATTTGCATTCTCATGCTTTTTTGATGGTTCATACGTTCATTATGTAAGAAGTTATAATTATGATCTATTCTACCGTAGAGGTACACCTAATGCTAATGGTAGCATATCATGGAGTACAGAACAGACTGCTTATGATGGTGTTTCTGGTAATTTCTTTTTATATCCTTCGATTACTGTTAATTCTGATGGATATGCATGTATAGGAGCTTTAAAGATAGAATCACCAAATAACTATCCTTATGTAATCAAGAATGATAATAATGATGGAACATGGTTAACTAGCTCAGGATTTCCTCATAAGCTAAATAATAGCAGTAGTAACACATGGAGAGTCTTACCAGTAGCTCTTGCAGATAATAAAATGTATATAATATATGGTAGATATTCACCTAATGTTTTACAGGGAATACTCTATGATTCTGAGTGGGGAAATGAAGAAAGTAACTTTACAAGTGCAAACCAAGGTGCTGGTGAATGGAGTGCTGTTGCTAATGGAAACGATGTTTATTTAGTTTATTTAGCTACTGGTTCTACTATAAAATATAATAAGAGAATATATAATGATGGATGGAAGACAGAAATAACGTTAGTATCTGGTTCTCCATATGTTAATGTTAATGCATCACCAACGTTAACAAAGGGGTATAATAACTCATTATATTGCTTATGGGGTAACGATACTACAGAATACGTTTACTATAAAATGTACTTTAATAATAAATGGGATACAAGTATTACTACGTTGATAAACGAAACTACAGACACTATTACTGCTGGGTATTCACTTACTTCTTTCTATAGCGTATATGATAATAAAGTGGGATTACTATACCAGACTGGTCCTAGTGCAACATCAAATATAAAGTTCTTCAATTCAATAACTAATTATCTCTATAAACTTAGAAATATATCACAGAAAACAATCACATTATTAGTCAGTAAATTATTTAATAATATTTCAAGATCACTAAGTTCCATTTATTCATCTATAGCTAAATCGTTTAATCGCCTTTCAATAAAACACGGAATTAATGTTTACATAGATAAATCACTAGGATTCATTTATAAGATAAGAAATATGATACTTACAATACTATCATCAATATGGTCTAGTAGAAGTTATGTATCTAAGACAATAAAGATGCTTTATGATGTTATATCAACTGGAATTATATCATCTATATTAAACACAACCCATTCTTTAAGTATATTTGTCTCGTCTTCGTCTGTGATTATTCATAAAGTAAGAAATAGTGTAACAAAGACAATTAGTAATATCTACTCAGTGTTGGCTTCAATATCTAAGGATATATTACTCTTATTTTCTACAAATACAATAATAGCTAAGATTTCTAATATCGTATATAGTCTTAGAAACTATATATACAAAACTATAACATCTGAATATAACTTAATAGCTAAGATTTATAGAGTATTATCGTTTATCTATGAGATCATATCTATAGGAATGATTAGTTCAGTACTTACTATATCACACTCGCTTATAGGTAATGTGAATAAACTACTATCATCCTTATGGTCATCATTAAATAACGTGATAGTATCTATGAGTACTAGATGGAATATTAGGGGATTGGTATCAAAGTCATTATCAGCTGTGTATAAACTAATAAAAATAATACAGTTAAAACTTACTGTGATTTATACTGTTATAACAATAGGCTTTGTTGAAATATCATTAGTAATATCCCATTCTCTTAAGTCATTAATAGATAAACTGTCTACAATTAAATATGATTTATTAAATTATGTTAGTAAGCTAGCTTCGATACCTTATAATATCATCGCTATAATCAATAAGTTATTATCGTTTGTAAGTAAAACATTAAATAATATCAGTAACTCTCTAGGTTTCCACTTTGATGTAAGAAATATAGTTAATAGAATATTATCAACTAGCTTCTCTGTTATTACTTACATCTATTCTCTGTTAAGTTCCATATATTCTATAATCAGTATTATACTAAAAGCTGTATATGAGATAATACTAAATCCAACTGAAGTAGTAACTATATTAAGGAAGCGAGCACTTAATATTAATATGAAGTCTACTTCATTAATACTCAAACATAATATAAGAAAGATAGAATCAAAACTTAAGGAGTATAGAAAATATATTAAAGGAAAAATAGAGAGAGAATAAATGACAGATATAGAATTAAAGACTAACGAGAGTAAGTACATAGAATTCATAATTAAGGATAGTGATAATGAGAGATTTAATCTTACTGATATGGTAGCAACTATCCAGATACAGAAATATGGAGAGACTACACTAATTGTTAATACAGCTTGCACTATAACAGATGCTACTAATGGAGAACTTAAATATCTCTATGAAGGTAACCTAAGTGTAGGTGATTATAAAGGAGAAATAGAATTAACCACTGGCTCATTACGTTACATAACACCTTCATTTGATGTAGAAGTTATTGCTAGTTTGCCAGAGTAATATAAGGTACGGTTTATATATGGATAATATGTTAAGTATATCATAACAGGAGATAAGTATGAGTAAATTGAATAATTCTGATTATCAATCGCTTATATCAGAACTTATCCTAGAGAACGCTTACTTAAGGTCTAATAGGAATAAAGATACTCCTACTATAGGAGTGCTAGAAATAGAAACTCTATCAGATCTTACAGTAGTAGAAGAGCTTAAGGGTAAACTTAGAATAAGCGGAATATTACTAGCCGAGGGTATATGGAACGGTGTGCTTTATACTAAAGATGAGATCAAGAAGATGTACAATAGATTTAAAGATAAGCTTAGTAAATTAAAGATTATAGCAGAACATGAGAAACTACCAGAGTTCAAGAATAAGAAACTAGGAGGTCATATTGGAGTAGAATGGTCTGATACGCTAGGAGCTATATTGTACTCTGGAGAAATAACTGATCCTAAAGCTATTAACCTAGTTAAGAATGGACAATTTAAAGGTACAAGTATGAAACTTAAGATTAAGAGAGAAGCAGATGGTATGCTAATAAAAGGAGTAGACCTAGAACCTATGGATAACTCCTTAACTTCATCTCCAGCATGCCAGCCTGCTCTTATTGTATCTAAAGAAGAGATGAATAAAGAAGGTAATAGTATTATTCATAATTTTTATGGTATAGTAAAAGAGAGTAAATTAGATAATAAAGATATGGAGGTAAAAGAAGAAGAAATGAATAAGACAGAAGGGAATACTAATACTGATGTTACCGTTACTGAACCTAAGGTAGAAGATATTACTCCTACTGAAGGAAACAACACTGAAGTTACAAGTCCTATAGTAGAAGAAGAAAGTCCTATAGTAAGAAACTTAGAGAATATTACTGTAGATAAGCTAATAGAAGAGCTATCTGGTGTTATCAAGAGAAAGAGGATTATATATGAATATGATAATAACTCTAGTAACACATTTAATCTTGATGTAACTGAGGAGTTCTCATATCATCCTTATAATGATAAGTTCATTGTTGTTAAATCATTTAATACAGAAGATGAAGCTAGGGTATTTGTAGAGAATATTAAAGGTAAGAGGATATTCTTATCTGAAGAAGAGAACTTAGCTAAGTGGACTAGGAAATTTATTAATGACTTACCAGACTCTGCATTTGCTTATGTTGCTCCAGGTGGAAAGAAAGATGAAGAAGGTAAGACTGTTCCTAGGAACCTTAGATATTTACCATATAAAGACGCTAGTGGTAAAGTAGATCTTCCACATCTAAGGAATGCTTTAGCTAGAGTATCACATACAGATTTACCTAAATCAGTACAAGATAAGATAAAATCTAAACTAGAAGCTGTAGCTAAGAAACATCTAAAGACACATAAGATGAGGATAGCTGTTAATACTGTAGAGATGAAATGGGAAGAGACTGATGATTATATAAGATCAGGTCATGGTAATCCAGAGAACTTTGATAATGGATCATTTAGAACTATTGTAATAGATAAGTCTAAAGGTATTAAAGCTATAGTCGCTTGTCCTAAAGGACACTTTAGTGGTGGTCAATGTAACGTAGGTGTAAAGGTACAGAGTTTCTTATTCCCTAAGGATAAGTTTACTAAAGCACAAGCACAAGCGTGGTTTAAGACTAGATCTAATAAAGCTAAAATGAAGAAAGAAGGATTAGCTAAAGAGGGAGATGTAATAAACAGTAAGGAGGTAGAAGAATTGACTGAAGAACCTAAGAAAGAGGAAGTAAAGACAGAGACTCCTATAGTAGGAGAAGAAAAGAAAGAAGATACTAAAGTAGAACCATCTAAAGAAGAAGTACCTGAAACACCAGAGAAATCAGAAGTTGTTAAGGAAGAACCTAAAGTAGAAGATAAAGAACCAGAGACTAAAGTAGAACCTAAGAAAGAAGAAGTTAAAGAGGAACCTAAAGTAGAGACTCCTAAGGAAGAACCTACAGTACCAGAGAAGAAAGAAGAAGTAAAGGAAGTTCCTAAAGAAGAAATTAAAGAAGTACCTAAAGAAGAGCCTAAGGTAGAAGCACCTAAACCTCTAACTAAAGAGGAAATAGTATCTGAGATAGTTAAGAATAAGGACTTACTAGCTGATCTCATAATGAAAGGTAGAATTAAGTATGGAGACTATGATGACTAATGAAGAACGATGAGATATTAAAATACCTCATGGATCTATCAAGTAAGATAGATAAATTAAGTAATAGGATAGATAAACTAGAGAATAAGAACATTAAGCTATCTAGTAATGATAAGCCTATGTTCCATTCTCTAACTGCTGCTAAACAGAAGGAAGATACTAAAAAGAAAGAGAAGATAATACCTATACTAGACAATACAGTAGAATTAATGGTTAAGGAGTTCAAACTACATCCTCCTAAAGAAAAGGTGATATAAATGGGAGAGCTAGAGACATTAATGAAGATAATGGAGAAGTTACAAGAAGTGGAAGAACTAAAGAAGAGAGTAGAAAACTTAGAGAATAAAATAGAAGAATTATCTAATGATAGGATTAACAGTGCTGTAAGTAAATTAAGTACTAGTTCTGGTAATACAGAAGATAATCTAGCTACTGCTGCTGATTTAGCTATACTTCACTGGAAGAAGAATCCTCCAAGGGGATATTGATATGGGAAGAGAGATAATTAAATTAGCTTTAGGGACGACTGACGTTACTGCCATTACTCCAGATAATATATCAGACGCTATCTCTGATAGTGCTAGACATGAAGTGGTTATAGCTCAGTTATTTAATCCTATAAATGACTTTATTGATCAAGGAGTAAACAAGGTAGTTATTCCTAATTATAAGAACTATATTGCAGTATCCAGTAATATGGGAGAGAGTACAAGTATATCTCCATCTTCGTTCTCTTATGATGGTACTACCGTAACATTAACTAAACTAGGTATTAGAATAGAAATAACTAATGAAGCTAAGAAGTCTGCTGCTAGAGATTTACTTAGTGATGCTCTGTATATGGGAGCTAAGGAATACGCTATTGAGCTAGATAAGCAAGCTGAGACTGTATTACTTAATCTTAATGTAGGTAGTATATCTTCATGGGATGGAGGTACTCTAGGAACAGTTACTGCTGGTCAGTCTCCTATAGTAGAAATTCTTACAGTAGGAGCTGGAACTATAGATAGTGTAGATTACTACGATGGTAAAGTATTACTAGCTGCATCTATAGCTGCTGGTACAGTTACGTTCTCTTATAGTAACGATAGAAGGGTTAAGGATGCTACTGGTAAAGGTACTCTAACCATAACTGATATACTAGACCTTAAGAGTACTATGAATGAGAGTACAATATACCCAGATATGTTACTGATAAATGCTAGTGATATGACTAACTTTGCTAAGGATACAGCACAGACTAATCTATTCAGTTATCTATTAGCTAAGCCTGGAGTTACTGGTAATATAGGTAGGATACTAGATATGAACGTTGTTACTTCTGGAATATTACCTAAAGGAGCAGCTATACTGGTAGATTCTACTAAAACAGGATATGACGTTACAAGTAGACCTCTCAAAGGGTATGAAGATGATAGACCAGAGATAGATAGTGTATGGTATCATTTATGGGCTATGAAGGGATATGCAATGTACAGTACGTTAAGTGTAGGAATTATCACTAATCTAAAAGTAGGAACATATCAAGCAGCAGACCTATAATCTAATATCTTTAATACTTTTTCTATATTAGTTGTTATTATACTATCTATGGATAACTATACTTATATAGTAATGTTATATTAGATAGTATCATAAATTAAAGGAGGATAAAATTTGAAAGATATACAGGAATTAGGACTAGGCACTGCTGATGTAGCTGCAATTACTGGAAAAGCAATTGCTGATACTATCGAGGAAGTTGCTAGAGGAGAAGTTAAGATTGCTCAGTTATTTAAGGTTAATAAAGACCTAATGGCTGATGGTACACCTCAACAGATACAATTTCCTAAGAAAGGAACTGGTATTGCTGTAACTTGGGGAGCTACTCCAGGATCTACAGTATCTGCTAGTTCATTTGCTTATGATGCTGTTACTGTTACTACAGCTAAATCAGGATTCAGGCTAGAGTTTACTAATGAAGCTCTTAAACAAGCACTTAGAGATGTGATTAAGGATCATGTCTATGAAGGTGGTATTGTATGGGCTGAGACTATAGATGATGTAGCTTCTAGTATTATGCTAGGGCTTACTTCTCAGACTGCTACTATTACGACTGGTTCACTAGGAACCTTTAGTAATACACCTGTTTATAAGATAACTGCTGCTGGAACTGGTACTATTGTATCAGTACAGTATGATACTGGTGTTGTTACTATATCTGGTTCTCTTGCTGCTGATACTATTACTGCTCAATATGCTAATAATCCTAAAGGTACTACCCTATGGGTAGGTGCTACTAACCCAGGATCACTTAGAGCATTTGATATAGCTAGAGTTAAAGCTAAGATGGTAGCTCAACACAGAAACCCAGATGTTATGTTATTCAATGATGCTGATTATGCTAGCTTACTCTTTGATACACAGCTTAAGTTCATAGATGCATCTGCTTATGGTAGTCAAGAAGCTGTACTCAATGGTGAAATAGGTAAGGCTATGGGTCTTAAGGTTATTACTAGCACTAGAATACCTCAAGGTAATGCTATCCTAGTTGATACAAGGAGACTAGGTTATGATGTACATAGGAGAGATCTATCTGGTGTTAGAGAAGATAAACCTGAATATGACTCAGTATGGTATCACTTCTGGGCAGAAAGGAACTTTGGTGTAGCTGACTCACTAGCTGTAGGGTTAGTGTGTAATGCTCAGTCTGCTGATTACGTCTACAAGGCTGCATAATAAAGTCCTAATATTTTATATCTTTGTAGCCTATAGATTATTTCTATAGGCTAGTACATTTTTTATATTAATATTTATCTAAGTTTCCTTATTTTAGGATATTACTTTTATATTGGATTACTCTCATTATTATTTGCCTAGGAGAGAGTGTTCTGTCACTCGGGCTCTCGATGATTAGGTATTAACCGAGTGACTGTAAATGGAATATAGAAACCTAGAAGTTAAAGATATACAACCCTGCTGGTCTTGTAATTCTAAAGGACATAATTATGAAGTAATAGGTAGATATAAAATTACTAATATTCCATTTATTGAATATGAAGGTAATGCTATTAATTATTTTAAGTGGTTAAAGACACATAATAAGAATAGCTATGATGGAATAATCACATTACCTAATAAAGGTAAGATATACATTGAGTATAAGTTTAGACATTGTAATAGAGTCTATCATAGCTGGGTTATGAAGGACTGGTTACCTAGGAAAGCTGATATTATAGTTACTAATAATAAGAATGTAATATCTTATCAAGATAAGCGGTTATTAGAGTCTAATCATAAGAAGCTAATGACGTTATCTGAATTAATTGTCTATATTGGTAAGTTTGTTAGAAATATTCTTCACCCTAGCAAATATACTAATATGAACTATGAAAACATAGATGCTTTGAGTATGGGAACTAGTGGAAATAAAATATTCTATGATAGACTAACTGATTGGAAAGATAAATACAAACAGAGAAACTTAGAAACAGTAGATGATTACATAGACATGATACTAGAGATAATTCACCTTTTAGTATAGAATGGAAAACTATACTGATTTATCAGTTATCGTGTCTATAATCGCATATCGTTAAATTGATGTAGCAGACTCCTACTATAGGAAATTTATTAAGAAATAGTCTAAGTTTCCTATAGTAGGACTATGTTTATATTAATATAAGAGTTATTGCTTAGAATATCATAACAAGAGGATATTAATAATGAGTAATTATGTATTAAGCTCAGAAGTACGTCTTCTGGTAGGATTAACTCAATCAGACATTAGCAACGATGATCTAGATGATTTAATAGAACTAGCTACTCAATTTTGTATACGTGATCTTACTATTAGCGTTAGAGACGAATGTCCTACAGGAAGCATAAATGGAGTTAATAAGACATTCGAAGTAGCTCATTACCCCATAGCTGATATTTCTGGTAATAAAACTGTAGGAGCAGAGGATATAACAGTCTATACATGGGGAGATAAGGAGAATCCAGCTACTAAGTCATCTATATCAGTTAGTACAGTATACGATAGAGATGGTATTATAGTAGTAACCACGGCACCATCTGGAACATTTGAAGCGTTGAGTATTGATTATAGTTACACTCTAGAAGAGAATATTGACTGGGAGTTAGTAAAGATGGCTGTAGCATACTTAACTGGTTACATATTTGCTATTAAGAAATTCACTGTCGTTCCAGATAGTCTCAGTCGAGGTCCAATCAGATTTAGGTATTATACTAAACCCTATAATGAATATTTATCAAAATACTATGAATTAATGAATCAAGTAAAGTCTAAGAGACATATAAAGAAAAGTACAGTTGATATGACGTTAGATAGGAAGAGATTGAGTTAATATGTCATCATTTAGAAACACAGATTGGATAGTTAATAAATTAATAGAGGATCAAGGGCAGGATATTATTATCTATAATAACAGCATATCAGTAGATGGTAATGGTAATGTAATATCAGAGACTTTCAGTAATACTATAGAGACCAAAGCATGGGTAATGGTATTTGGAGGACTGCTAGAGAGTTATGATCTTCTAGGAGGTTATCATACAGAAGGGGATTATTCTGTATGTGTTAGTAATACAGTAGCAGTTAATCCTAATGATATCATTATTCTTAAGGATGGTACTAGGTTAGAGGTTAGAGAGATTATATCTCATTATGAATTTAATGATGTACAATATAGAGAACTAATATCTAGAAGAGAAGGGGAGAGAGAAACTTAATGATTAAAATAACAATTAAAGGAATACAAGATGCTAAGAATTACTTAGGTGATGTTAGTCGTAGTATAGGATATTATGCTACTACTGGTACTAAAAACGCTGGTGATTTCTTAGTTAATAGGATTAGAGCTAGAGCAAGTAGTGAATATGCTGATAGTCTAGAAGTAGTTACTGATTATGCTATGATGAGAACATTAATAGCTCCTTCACCAGAATCAATAAAAGATAAAGAAACTAAAGCTAAGTCTACTTATTCATGGAGGTTCTGGAAATGCCCTTACTGGAAATGGGTAGCTAAAAAGAAACTTAGTGGTATTTCATTTGAACCTATGTTAGAAGTTATAGTAAGCGAATCTCTTAAAGAGATAAAGGAGATAATAGTAAGAACAATTAAAGAAGGTATAATGTAATATGACATTCTCAATTAATAACCTTAAAGAGGAAATACGTGATACTTTAAGAGTTTATCTCTATCCTCAGAATACAGTAAGCGATACAGAAGTAGCGTTATCTGATACCATATCTGTCTACAAGGTAGCACAATCATTTAAATCATATTCAAAGTTTTATTCAACTGTTAATCCTTTTAAATATACCATTCCTGTAGATGTAAAACTTAGGAAATATGGTACACCAGACGGTAATGTATTCATTAGTATACAATCATCCTCTAGTGGAGAACCATCTGGTACTACTATAGGACATTGTACAATAGCAGTAGGAGATGTATCATCTAGTAGCTTTAGTGTTAATAGTGGTTCTATAGTAATTACAAGCATGATAGGTTCTAATACAGAATATTTCTTATGTATAGAACCTCAGTCTAACGCTTCTACAGTAAATTACTATAGTACACAGAAATATAACACAGATAAGTATATGATTGGTAGTCTAAGCGTTTATAACGGATCATCTTGGAGTACTACTACAGGGGATATATATTTTGATATAGATAATCCAAACTGGATATATACAGGATTTCCCAGATCAGATATTAGTAAGTATTCATTTCCACGTCTTGCAATAGACGCTATATCTAGAAGAGTAGACCAGAGATGGATCAATATAGAATTAGCTGAATACACTATAGACTTTACTTTAGTCGCCTACAGTTATTACCCAGATGAACTAGATGATATATTATCCTATGCTGATAGAGCATTATTCAAGGAAAGAGCTAACTTCACTAATATCAAACGACTGGATAGTGGAGAGATGACACCTGTAGAAGTTCTAAGAGATAATCTATTTTCCAGAGCTATGAGATACAACTTAGTTGTTAAAATGACGAATGAATAATAGGGTTTGTATAAGAAACTTTAATAAATATATAACTACTTATTTGAATAACAAAGCTAATGTGATGTATATGATAGAAGATAAGAATCTATTTGAAGAAGTACTCTATACTCAAGTAAGAGTTAAGGTAGCTAATACTGGTGGTAGTGGAACTGTTATATATTCAGAGAAGAATAATAAAGGAGTATATTCTACTTATATCCTTAGCTGTTTTCACGTTATCAATGATGCTCTTCAAGTTAAAGAGGATTATGACCCTAGATATGGTATCGATAGAAAGAAAGAAATGAGACAGTTAGTAACTGTAGAATTCTTTGATTATTTAAACGTGCCTCATGGACATAGACCAGTAAGTTCATCAGTAGATGCTGATATAGAATGTTATGATAAGGACCACGATATGGCTTTATTAAAACTAAGAACTAAGAGCAAAGTTACTAATGTAGCAAAGTTATATCCTAGAGATAAAATAAGCAATATACAACTAATGGATAGAGTAATAGCTGTAGGAGCAGCATTACTACATGATCCTATTATAACAAGTGGAAGAATAACCCATATGGGAGATCAGATAGATTATAAAGACTATTGGCTTTCAAACTCAGCTATCATTTATGGAAACTCTGGCGGTGCAATATTTACTGAGATAGAAGGTAATTATTATTTTATTGGAATACCATCAAGGATAGACGTAGCTGGATGGGGAGTACCAATATGTTATGATAAAGATACTGAAGTCTTAACAGAAGACGGATGGAAATACTTTAAAGATTTAAACAATGAAAAATTAATTACTTTAAATAAAGATGGAAAGATAGAATATCATTACCCTTCTAAGAAAGTTATAGTTCCATATAAGGGAGAGATGTATCATTTTAAAGGTAGAAAAATAGACCTTAATGTTACACCTAATCATTATTTATATGTTAGCAAATCAAATAAAAAAGGTATAATACAGGAGCCTAAATTTATAAAAGCAATGGATTTAACCCCATCTAATAATATATACATGTATTCTAGCGGAGAATGGAATTGTGATAATCCAAAAGAGATAATCATTCCAATGCATAAAAGCTCTATAGGTCAAATAAATCCAGAAAAGAAAATAAACGTAAAGGAATGGCTTAAGTTTTTAGGATATTATATTGCAGAGGGAAACTTGGAAAGATGGGCAGTTAATATCACACAAGCGACAGATTCTGTTTACTACAATGATATAGTAAATATAATTCAGAAGATAGGATACACTCCTCACTGTTATGGTAATCATATCAAAATATTTAATACAGGATTAGTTAGATATTTAGAACAATATGGTAATTCAGCATCAACAAAACATCTTACATCTAAGGAGCTTAATCTTCATCCTGACTCGATAGGTATATTATTAGAGAATATGATAAATGGAGATGGTAACTGGAGAAATAATTATGTAACTTATTTCACCTCTTCTAAATTATTAGCAGATGATGTACAGGAACTATGCCTTAAAATGGGAATAGTAGGAAGAATATATAAAGAAAAAGGTAGACCTTTTATAATTAGAGATAAACATTACATTTCGAGAGATGGATACAGAATAGTTATTGGAAAACAAACAAGATATGTTATAAACCCCAAACGTAATCTTATAAAAGAAAATTACAAAGGAAATGTATTTTGTGCTATAGTTCCTAACCACACACTATATGTTAGAAGAAATGGTAAACCAATATGGTGTGGAAATACACATATGGGTTACTTCTCTCCTATAAACAGAGTATATGAATTCCTAGACGAACAGAAGTTTGCATTCGTATACGATAATTCACTTACAGAAGAGCAATGTGAGGAAGAAAGAAAGAAACTTAAAGAAGAAATGGAACGGTACTTTAGATTTGCACCATCTACATCAAAGAAAGAAAAGAAGAAATAATATACACTAGAAAGTAAATGACTTAGTAATTATTCTCTTTTCTATTACCTTTTTAGTTCTCTTGTCTATCATAGCATTACATGATAATTATTTAACATAATTATACATTCCAATGTATGTTACATTTAAATAATAGATATTAATTATCGTTATGATGGTGATAACAATACCAGCAGGGAAGTTGAATAAACCTAAAA